>Ga0265292_1001528_pt1 | contig 20060 bp, 24 predicted proteins | sample Munlanlewell296A_FD_189080 | JGI IMG/M metagenome (GOLD analysis project Ga0265292, IMG submission 189080) | Leachate microbial communities from a municipal landfill in Southern Ontario, Canada - Leachate well 296A | ecosystem: Engineered > Solid waste > Landfill > Unclassified | place: Canada... | reverse complement strand
CAAAGGTCTGCGCGTCGTGGCCTCGCGTTTCTACACCGGACGCCGCCCGCCCTCGACGCTTCTCTTCGAGTCCACGGACGGCAAGCTGGGTGATGAGTCGGAGCTGTTCCGGGGTCTCGAAGATTGAGTCCGCCGATTGTCGCGGATACCGGCGGACTCCTGCGAGCGCTCGCACGCACAAGAGACGGGAAACCGAGCTTCCCCGACTGCGAGAGCGTCCTGACCTCGGCGAGCGCCGTCATCGTGCCGGGGCTCGTTCTCGCGGAGGTTGACTACTTCCTCCGAGAGAACCGGGCGGCCATGCGCAAGCTGGTCGCCGAGATCTTCGACCCGGCGGCGCGGTCTGCCGATCAGCGCTTCCCTTTTCCGCGACGAGTCGCAGGTGGAGCCTGCTCAGGAACCATGAGCCTCAGCTTCGGGAAGTACTTTCGGAAGTAGCCTCGATCCCGGGTGAGAAGAGCGTCGGCCCGGCACTGCGCGTGCCCACCCACCAGGAAGTCCGCAATCAGGTGCTGCCTCCACACCACGGGGTCATCGCAGCCGGGGCACCGGAGAGCGAACTCGTGGCCGCAGCGCGCGCAGCGAATCGCCTCTCCGCGGTTGCCGGCGTATGTCCTCCACGCCTCCGCCGCCGTGTCGAGGGCTTCCAAGCCGAAATCCTCGACACGGATACCCAGGTCCCGGAGGAAGCCGCCAAGTTCCCGAGAGTCCCCGAAGTGGGCGGCCAGCTCCGCGTACACCACCGGGCACACCACGACGGGCCCGGCCCGCAGCGCGCCGGCAAGGGCCCCTTGGGCGGCCTTGCCGAAATCGGGATCGTCCAGCAAGAGGTCGAACAAGACGTTGGTGTCTACCGCCGTCTTCACCGGCCGCGCAGCTCCTCCATGACCTCATCAGTTCGCCGGGCTCCGGCCTTGGTACGCAGAAAACCCCGCCAACGCTCGAAGACCTCCGCGGGTACCAGCTTGCGGAGGGTGGCAACCCCGGCCTTCACCTCGAACTCGACCCGCGACCCAGGTTCCAGGCCCAACGCTTCCCGGACCTCCCTGGGAACCGTGATCTGTCCCTTGCTCGTTACGGCACCCATAGCGGTTCTCCTTACCTATAGAGTAATGCAGGAGCAGTAAGGAGACAAGACCGCCTACGCCCTGACGGGCCCGGCCGGCCCGCCACGCACTGAGCTTCGGAGTCGGGTACCTCACGCAGGCCGATCACGGAACCTCGGCGCGTCCTAGGCAGCGACGTACTCGCGCACATCCACCTGGATGCCGGCCTGAGCCGCCTCCTCCGCCATCTTCAGGAGCCGTACCGAGGTTGTCTCGTCCACGTACTCCTCACCGCAGTTGGCGCAGACACGTGCTGGGACACCCTTGATCACGAGCGTCATGCCCTCGCGCTCGAGGGTAACGGTGGCCGTGCCGGCATGTACGTCGCCACCGCCGCAGATCACGCAGTTCACGGTCGCTTTCTCCTCATGAAGGTCCGGTCCCATCTTCCCGGGTCCGGCTCATACACCACACCGCTCCTGGCTACGTCTCTCGTCTCTTGCTCAGGTCTCCGACCCAGGGAGAGTAGAACTCATTCGACCCGATGGTGAATACCTCATAGAGAAACAGAAAACGACCGCCGAACCTCAATAGGGGGCGCGCAGCCCGGCGAACATGGGGAAGTGCCGGACGTTCGTGGTCAGCAAGTCCGCACGCAACACGACAGAGGTGGCCCCGATCAGGTAGTCGGCCGCGCCGATCCCCGCATGGCCGCGCCGGTAGCGGCGGGCGAACCTGCCGGCCTCACGCGCCACCTCCTCCGACACCGGCACCCATGCCAGCGCCGAGAAGAAGGCTTCCAGGGTACGCAGTTCCCGGCTGCGGACCCCGGCCAGCAGTTCGAAGCGCACGACCTCGCTGGCGACCGCCTCTTCTCCGCGGTCGACCAGGCTCTCGAGCAACTCCACGGCGGCCGGGTGACCGCGGAGATGGTCCACGACCACGGAAGTATCCAGGCACTTCACGGCAGCCCCAGGCGCGCCAGCCGCCGGTTGAGGTCCTCGCGCACCGTGTCCACGTACTCAGCCCCGCTGAGCGGGAAGTTCCGCCACGCACCCGCACTGGCCCGGAGCGCCGCCTTCCGGCTCTCGGGTTCTTGCTTGCCGTACTGCGCACGTACGGCGCGACGGATCAGCTCTGAGCGTGAGCTGCCGCTGCGCCTGGCCTCCCTGCTCAGGAGCTCCATCTCGTCCCGCCCCAGGTATATCTGAGTGCGCTCCATAAGAGAGAATATACATCCCTATACATCACCCCACCAGCCCCGTCCTCGGGAAGCAGGCAGGGCGAGTAGCCATCCCAACGAACCGCAGGTTGGTGCGAAGCCCCCGGTATGCCTCGGCGACCGGGGACTTGGGATCAACAACGCTGGCGAGGTAGACGCGATCCCGCCGATCCCAAGTGGCCACCGGCGGGATTGTGAGGAAGGCCTCGTCCGCCGCCAGGAGATGCTCGGCGGTGAAGCGCCCTTCCTCCACCGGGATGCCGGCCTCACCGGCCAGTTGCGAGACCTGGCTCCTCGTGATCCCGGCCAGAATCCCCAGATCCAGGGAGGGCGTGAAGAGTTTCCTCTCGCGCACCCACCAGAGGTTGGCGGTCGGCGCTTCCAGCAGGAAGCCGTCGCGACTTACCAGCACCGCTTCATCGACGCCCTCGTTCCGGGCCTGCCGGGAAGCCGCCATGTTCGGTGCGTAGAAGGTGGTCTTGGCGCCGCTCAAGGTCCAGGGCGCCCCGCCCGCCATGGCCCGGCCCGATTCACCACCCGCGATCACCGTTCAGTCCCCTCCAGACCCAAGGCGCGCAGCGCCCCCGCCGCCTTCTCCCACGCCTCCAGACGCTCCGCCTCCGGATCGGAGTCAGCCACGACCCCGCCGCCGGCCCCAAGCGAGAGCACACCGTCCGCGATGACCGGCGTGCGAATCGCCATGGCCATCTCGAGGTCCCCGCCGAAACCGACCCAACCGTAGCATCCCGTGTACAGCCCACGCGCCACCGGCTCCAACTCCTCGATGATCTCCATGGCTCGCAGCTTCGGGGCCCCCGTGATCGAGCCGCCCGGGAAGGTCGCCGCGAGAACCTCCGCCAGCCCGACCTCCTCTCGAAGCCGGCCCGTCACGGTGGAGGTAAGGTGCCACACCGTGGGGAAGCTCTCCAAAGCGCACAGCTCGGCAACGGCCACGCTTCCCGTCTCGCAAACTTTGCCGAGGTCGTTTCGCTCCAGGTCCACCACCATGACGTTTTCGGCGCGGTCCTTGGCGCTGGCGACGAGGTCTGCGGCGGCGTGCGCGTCCGCCTCGGGATCCGCATGGCGGGGCCGGGTTCCCTTGATAGGCCGAGTCACCAGGTCGCGACCTCGCAGGCTCAGGAAGCACTCGGGAGACGCGGCCGCCACCGCCCAAGCGGGAGGCCCGGCCCAAGCTACGTCCCCCATCGACTCCCGGCACTCAGACGAGGCTGCGCCCGCGATCGAGTTCGGCCCGGCGATGTACGCGCCGTAGGGCACGGGTTCCCCGGATCGAAGCCGGCAGTAGTAGGCGAAAGGATTGCCCTCGACCTCCACCTCGATCTGCTGGGTGAGGTTGACCTGATAGCAGTCGCCGGCCGCGATGTAGTCGAGGATGCGCGTCACCGCACCGCGATACTCATCGGCGGAAAGCGAGGTCGTCACAGGCCCCTTGGGGCGCAACGGCTCCAGGGTTGTTCCGCCGTCTACCTCCAGGGTCCTGCTGCCGTGTTCCTTCGGGGCCCCCGTGCCGCATCCCTCCTGGCCCCTCCGGTCGCGTTCCTCGAGAGCAGCCTGGGCCCAGTCCGTGCGAGGGCCGCATCTGAACCAGCCCCCGGCCCGGTGGGCGAGCACTGTCGGATACACGGCGAGACGAACGTCGGGCACAGGTGGGCGAGAGGCTCCGCGGGTACCGCCGGCCACTCGGCGGCTGCTCATCCCCATCAGCAGCCGCCCGAACTCGTAGCCCACGAAGCCAATCGCGCCGCCCGTGAACGGCGGCCTCTCGGCGGCGAACTCGGGCGGCCCACCCTCGGGAGCCGGACCCGCGGATCCAGGATCCAGGCCCCACTTCAGCGAGAACTCCCTCAGGGCCTGGACAGGATCGACGCCGTGAGCCATGACCGACCGCTGCTGGTCGTCGGCGACCGCCTGTCGACCCTCTTCAGTGGCGTCATCCATCAGGACGCGGCCGCCGCGAACTTCGAGAGTCGCTATCGGCTCAGCCGCCAGGTAGGACCATCCGCCCTCCCGCGCGTCCTCGAGCAGAGTAAGACCCCTCAAGCCCAAGAGCTGTTCCGCGGCCGCGGTGGGCTCCGGACCGGGACCCAGGCACTCGATTTCGACCGTGGGACCGTGGCCGGGCCCTACGACTGGGGCCGCAGCCCCGACCACAGCTTGACCTCGCGCATCGGGTAGTGCCGCTGGTCTCGAGTGACAAGCAACAGCCCATGCCGGACCGCAGTGGCAGCAATCAAAGCGTCGGCCAGAGCGACACCGTGTGAACGTCCGTAGCGCTGCTGGAACCCTCCTGCCGTGCGAGCGATATCCGCATCAACATCAATTGACCCAAGCGCCGCCAGGAGGTCGGCAACAGTGTCCTCCTCCCCAGAGCGCACACCCGCCCACAACTCCGCGTGCGTCACCACTGAGCAGAACTTCTCGCCGCGCAGCCGAGACAGAGGTACGGGCTCCCGTCCCACGGGTAGTCGGAGGCGGTCCACGAGTACATTCGTGTCCAGCAAGTAGCCCCTAGCCACGCAGGCGTCTCGCTTCCCACTGCTCGCGAAGCTCGCGTGTGTAGGTGACCCCGTCTTCGATGTCGTCGCGATCCGCCCACAGGCCGGCAGCGCGTTGCCAAGCCGCCGGGAGTGCCTCGCCGCTACGGTGAGCCAAGAATTCCGACACCGCCTCGCGAACCACCTCAGCCATTGACGTTCCCCGTGCGGCACACACTCGGCGTAGTTGCCTGCGCTGCTCCTCTTCCAGGTATATCTGAGTTCTCACACTGGCCATGCCCCTCGCCCTCCGTTCGAGATACGAGCCTCCATACATCATGAATATACATCATGGCCGGGCGGGCGGCGACTGCGGGATGTTAGAGCGAGGCGACCTGGGAGTGTGCCTCCTGACCGCCACCAGCTCCCGACTGCCACGTTCTCCTCCCTCCGAGCGGCTAGGGCGAAGCTGTCTCTGCCCGGCGACGGGAGCGAACGGCGAGCAGGATGCCGACCGTGACCGCGGCGGCGCCGAGAGCGGCTCCCGTTGGCAAGCCGATCAGCACCGTGCGGCGGTGGTCCCGGAAGTCCTGGACCGGCCAACCCCGCTCGCGGGCCAGGGACCTCAATTGCGGATCGGGGTTCACGGCGACCGGGTTGCCGACCAGCTCGAGCAACGGGCGATCGTTGATCGAGTCGGAGTAGGCATAGGAACCGGAGAGGTCCACGCCGTCGCGCTCGGCCATCGCGGACACCGCATCGGCCTTGGCCTGGCCATGGCAGACGCCTCCCACCAGCCGTCCGGTGTAGATGCCGTCCTCGAGTTCGGACACGGTGCCGATTCCGCCCGTCATCCCCAACTCCTCGGCGACGACATCGGCCAGTTCGATCGGAGTCGCCGTGACCAGGTAGGTCCGGTAGCCCTGAGCCACATGCATGTCGATGAGACCGCGGACCTCGGGGTAGACCCTTGGGATAATCGCTTGGTGGACGGCCTCCCGGCCCAGGTCGATGAGTTCTGACTGAGGCCGGCCCGCGACGAAGGAGAGGGTGGACTCCCTTGCCAGCGCCATCCCTCGCTCGCGCTCGCTGCCGTGGGTGCGAAAGAGCAACTGGCCCCAGGCGAAACGAGCGATGTCGCTCGCGCCCAGGAAGCCGCGCGAGTATGCGGCGCGGGCCATGAGGAACAGGCTCGAACCGGGAATCAGCGTCTTGTCCACATCAAAGAACGCCGCGACGGTCATTCCCCCTCCTCAATGCGCGAACGGCGACGTGCCCGAATGATACGACCTATGCGGACAGCCCGAGGACTCGCCGGAAGTAGGGGATGGTGCGAGTCAGGCCCTCGGCCAGCGGCACGACCGGCTGCCAGCCCAGCAGGTTCCGCGCGCGCGAGATGTCCGGCCGGCGGCGCTGCGGGTCGTCCTCCATTGGAGATACGTAGGTCAACGGCGAGCGGGAGTCGGTCAGCTCCACCACCTTGGCCGCCAACTCCAGCACCGTGAACTCGTCGGGGTTTCCTATGTTGACCGGCTCGTGCACACCCGGCCAACCGCCGCTCTGCATGTCGCCGGCATCGAGAGCTTCGGCACCGTCCCGTTCGTCTGCGCGGGGTCCGCCGGCGCGCCGTGTCCGGCCGGCGCGCCGCCCTCCGGCGCCACCCTCGTCCTGGCCCCCCGCGCCTTGCTGTTCAGGAAGCCCGGTCGCGTTGAGGAGTCGCCAGATGCCCTCGACCAGGTCGTCAACGTATTGGAACGAGCGGGTTTGGTCGCCCCCCCCGTGCACGGTGAGCGGCTCGCCGCGCAAAGCCTGGATGATGAAGTTGGATACGACCCGCCCGTCCTCCGGACGCATCAGCGGTCCGTAAGTGTTGTGGATCCGCGCGATGCGCGTGTCCAGGCCGTGGCGGCGGTGGTAGGCCATCGTGATCGCCTCGGCGAAACGCTTGGCTTCGTCGTAGACCGCGCGCACCCCGATCGGGTTCACGTTGCCCCAGTAGGTTTCCCGCTGCGGGTGCTCCAGAGGGTCACCATAGACCTCGCTGGTGGAGGCCAGCAGGAACCGCGATGCATTGGCCCGAGCCAACTCCAGGGCGTGGTGGGTCCCGAAGCTGCCGACCTTCAAGGTCTCGATCGGCATGCGCAGGTAGTCGACCGGTGAGGCCGGCGACGCGAAGTGCAGGACGGCGTCGACGCGGCCCGGCACAGCCAAGCCCTCGGATACGTCGGCCTCGACAAGCTCGAAGTCCTCCCGCCCAAGCAGCTCTTCGATGTTGGACTTCGATCCGGTGGAGAAGTTGTCCACGCACACGACCGCATAGCCTTCAGCCAGCAGCCGCCGGCACAGGTGCGAGCCGAGGAACCCCGCGCCCCCGGTGATCACCGCGCGCAAGCGCACGGACGAGTTCGTCGTGTCACTCACTTGCGGGAGGGCACCTCCCCGACGATCGGGCGACCCACGCTGACGTAGGTGAAGCCCGCAGCCGCCATCTCAGCCGGGTCGTAGAAGTTGCGGGCATCCACGACTATCGGGTGGGCGAGGAGGGACTTGAGCTTGGCCGGAGTGAACCGGCGGAACTCATCCCACTCGGTCATAAGCACCACGCAGTCGGCGCCGCGCAAGGCTTCCTCCGCGTCGGCGCAGTAGTTGATCTCGGGCGCGACGGCCTTGGCCTCTTCGATTGCCTGCGGGTCCCAGGCGCGCACTTCGGCTCCGCCCTTGATCAGCCGCTGACACACATCCAGCGAAGGGGCGTTTCTCACATCGTCGGTGTCCGGCTTGAAGGCCAGCCCCAGCACGGCGATCTTCTTGTGCTCGAGGTTCCAGAGCACCCGGCGAACCTTGGCGACCACCGAAGCGCGAGTCTGTTCGTTTATCTTGGCCACTTCCTCCAGCAGCCCGAAGCGGTAGCCCAGTTCCTTGGAGCGGTGGATGAAGGCGTCGACGTCCTTGGGGAAGCAGGCGCCGCCGTACCCGGCGCCGGCATGAAGGAAAGCCCGCCCGATGCGCAGGTCGGCGCCCATGGCCTCGGTGACCAGCTCGACATCGGCCCCGGCTCGCTCGCAGACCGCGGCCAGGGCGTTGGCAAAAGAGATCTTGGTGGCGAGAAATGCGTTGGAGGCGTGCTTGATCAGCTCGGCCGTGCGGATGTCGGTGATGAGGAAGGGACAACCCGTTTCCTTGATGATCGGCTCGTAGACCTCGCGCAGCACCCTGGCCGCCCGCTCGGAGGAAACCCCGGCCACGATGCGGTCCGGCTTCAAGGTGTCGTGGATGGCGTTGCCCTCACGAAGGAACTCCGGGTTGGAGGCCACGTCGAACTCGGCGCCCGAACGGTTGTGGCGCTGCATGGTCATGCGCACCCACTCGCCGGTCTCCACCGGGACGGTGGACTTCTCGGCCACCAGGCGGTAGCCGGGCAGGCTCGAAGCGATCTCGCGAGCCACGGCTTCCACGTAGACCAGGTTGGCCTCACCGGTCGCACGGGCAGGGGTGCCGACGCAGATGAACAGCGCCTCTGCCTGCTGGGTGGCCTCGGCTATGGAATGAGTGAAGGTCAGACGGCCGGAATCGATCTGGGTCCGGGTGAGTTCGGTCAGGCCGGGCTCGAAGAACGGCACTTCGCCGCGGATGATCCGGTCGAGCTTCTCGCGATCCGAGTCGACTCCGACGACTTCGTGGCCGATGGAGGCAAAGCAGGCGGCCGTGGTCAGTCCCACGTGCCCGGTTCCGATAATGGCTACCTTCATTGCGCTACCTCGTATTCCCGCCGCGTATTCCTGCTACCTGTTCGGACGACGCTCTTGAACAACGCGCTTGGACGGAGCTCTTGAACGACGCCTTTGGGCGATGCCACTGAACAACGACGCCGCAAGGATATGGCGAAAACACCCGAGGCGCACATCAGCAGCCAGCGGCCGCCGAAGCAGGCCGCCGGCTCTGACAGCAGTGGATCGCTCGGCAGGCGGGCAGAAACCCTCCGCGGGCTACATCGCTACAGCGGGTAGATCTTCCTCACGCCAAGCACGTCGCCCGCACCCAGATCCCACTTGTTCGTCTCGCCAACGCCCGCGTACCCGTACATGGTGAGCGCGCCGTCCTTGGCGACATACAGGTCGCTCAAGACAAGCGTGTGTCCGACCTCGTGAGTGGCCACGTTCTGGACGTCGTACTTGCCCGTCTCGCCCGCCACGGACACGGACCACGAGTAGTTGGTGTTGAAGCCAATGTCGAACTCAACCAGGTGCTTGTCGTACCGGTTGTACCAGTACCACGTCGCCGCCAGGCAGTTGGAGCAGTAGCTCGACAGGTCGTCGAAGAACACCACGTTCTTGGTGTCGAAGACAGGTCCCTTCGCGTCGGTGGGCGCAGCGTAGGTATAGTCAATCGCCGAGAGGTTGCCCGGGTACGCAGCCTCCACCGCTGGTGAGCCGGTCTCGTTGTCCCATGTGCCGAAGGCGGTTTGGATAGCGCCCAGGGACCCGCTTGCACCCGACTCGTTCACGTAGTACGTGACCGTAGGGGTGGCCCAATGGATTCCCGTGTACTTGAAGTCCGTGCACAACTCGGTCGCGGGAAGCGTGCACGCGGAACCGCCCTTCGGAGCGCCGCTGGGCTTAGCTTGGGCGTCCGGTCCCGGATGTTCCTTCGGGTAGTCGACGAACACTTCACGAACCACCGGCTCCTGGCCGGGCGGAGTGCCTCGTTCCGCGGAAGCCTGCACCGGAGCGGCTGCTGCCAGCATGCCCACGGCAAGACCGATGAGGGCGATCACGCGCAGCGGTTTGCGCATGAACCTCGTTGCGAATCCACCCATCACACCCGCCCCCTCTCCAGATCGCTTGCGTATTCCGCAGCTTACGTGTTCAACGAGTCAGGACACCAAGGTGTTTCGTGCAACCTAATGTGTTTCGGAAGATCGACATCAGCCTAGACGGCTCTTCTCGTGCCCACAAGGACCGGTATGGGTGGTTCCGCATGGTTCGTCGAGACGGCTCACCACATGGCTCGAACGGTCTACTGTCGCCAGCGGCGCCCCCAACCGCAGGCCCTCCACCGACGGGTCAGAAGTCTGATGCGTCTGTACCCCGGTTGCGTGGAAGACCGCTAGAAGCCGGGGTTGAGCGCCGGGCGAAGAGTTTCCGGCAGTCCACTCATCCAACTGCGCAGCATGCCGCCGCTCAAGTCCCGGGCGATCTCGCGAGCCGCCTCGGCGGCCCTGTCGATCAGAAGCCGTCCCTCGTCCGGGCGGCCCAATCCGATCAGGTGCTCGCCCAGCACGAACCGTGCCGGCCACACCAGGGGCAGGGCCCCCAGCCTGCTCGCCATCTCATTGGCCCGGCGCAGCAACCCCTCGGCAGCGGGATCACGAAGCTGGGAAGCCGCAACTCCCTGGAACAGCAGACCCTTGGCCACATGACGCGGAGCATCCGCTTCCTCGGCCAGCCCTACCGCCTCGGCCGCCACCCGGCAAGCGGCGGGAGCGTCCCCGCGCAGCAAGGCGACCTCGGACCTCACCCAATCAAGCCGAACGCAGGCCCTCCAGGGGCGGTCTTCGGGAAGCGCTTCCTCGGCTCGCTCCAATCGGTGGATCGCCTCGGGCACCTTGCCCTGGCCGACCGCGTCGGCCACCAGCCCCAGCAGGCAATGGAAGCTTCCTTCGTCCACCGGCACGCCCGAAGCGGCCACCGCGCGCCCGACCGACATGTGAGAGGAGGACTCCTTCTCGGCAAGCGCGCCGCCCTGAGAATGCGCAAGGCCGGCCTCATCCCAATCCTGGCCGATCGCGTGCTGGCTAACTTGCCGGTAGATCGAGGCGAAGGAAGCAGCCACGAACGGGGCCAACGAGGACTTGGGCGCGAGGCGCTCCCAGGCGGGCAACAGCGTCTCGATGGCGCTGTCGTAGAGGCCGCAAGCGCCCTGCGCCACCCCGGTCAGCCATCGGGCGCGGTTGGCCTGTTCGGCGAAGCCGCTGCTTGCCGCATCTTGGGCCGCCTGCTCCAGCGGCACGAAGGCATCGCCAGGCGCGCCGTGAAACACAGCACGCTCTCCGGCACGAAGCAGGTCGCTGATGCGAACGGACGGGGTCGTTGGCCTCGGCCTAGATCTTCCTGGTCTTGGGCTTCGCCCCGGCCTTGGCGGGGGTCTGGCTCTTCGCTCCGATCTTGGCCTCGGGCTTGGGCAGGATGCGCACACTGCCGGCAGAGGGCCGCAGAACCGAGGTCGCCCCGTCGTCCCATCTCACCTCGTACGCCACGACACCTTCGTGCTTCTCCACCCGCTTGATGACGCCCACCCGCTGGTGCTGGCCCACCTTCGGGGTGTCCACGGCGATGCGATCCCCGGGCTTTCCAATCACGGCATCCACCTCCCCACCTTATCCGCCGACGAGCTCATGCTAACGCCTGGCAAGACATCGAGGAAGGGACCCCGCCACATCGAGGAGGACGGCCGGTCGAAACCGTGGGGGGAGGCCACGCCTGCCGGAGAACCTCGTCCCCGCAAGGAAGAGGCTCCGCCCAACGTCGCGGGGCCCCCGAATGGGGGCCCCGCGACGTTGGAGAAACAGTTAGTGCATGTGACCGGAAGCAGCCGCATCTTCCTTGGGCTCCGGCTTCTCCACCACGAGGGTCTCGGTGGTGAGCAGCAGGGCCGCGATGGAAGCGGCGTTCTGAAGCGCCGAGCGGGTGACCTTGGCCGGATCGATGATTCCGGCCTTCATCATGTCGACGTACTCGCCGGTCTCGGCGTCCAGTCCCCAACCGGTCTTCAGGCCGCGGACCTTCTCAACCACGACGCCGCCCTCGAGGCCGGCGTTGACGGCGATCTGACGGATGGGCTCGGCCAGCGCGGTGCGCACGATCTCGGCGCCGACTTTCTCGTCGCCCTCGAGCACGAGCTTGGCCACGGCCGCTTGGGCCGAGAGAAGAGCGGCGCCGCCACCGGGCACGATGCCCTCCTCGACGGCCGCGCGAGTTGCCGAGAGCGCGTCCTCGATGCGGTGCTTCTTCTCCTTGAGCTCGACCTCAGTCGCGGCGCCCACCTTGACGACGGCCACGCCGCCGGCGAGCTTGGCCAGCCGCTCCTGGAGCTTCTCGCGGTCCCAGTCCGAGTCGGTGTTGTCGATCTCGGCCTTGATCTGGTTGATGCGAGCCTTGACGTCGGCCGCCGCGCCGCCGCCCTCGACGATGGTGGTGTTGTCCTTGGTGATGACCACCTTGCGAGCCTTGCCCAGCATGTCCAGGGTCACGTTCTCGAGCTTGATGCCGACTTCCTCGGACACGACCTGGGCGCCGGTGAGGATGGCGATGTCCTGGAGCATGGCCTTGCGCCGGTCGCCGAAGCCCGGGGCCTTGACGGCGATCGACTTGAAGGTGCCGCGGATCTTGTTGACCACCAACGTGGCCAGCGCCTCACCGTCGATGTCCTCGGCCACGATCACCAGCGGACGTCCCGACTGCATGGCCTTCTCGAGCAGGGGGAGCATGTCCTGAACCGCGGAGATCTTGCGGTTTGCCACAAGCACCATGGCGTCCTCGTAGACGGCCTCCATGCGCTCGGGGTCGGTGACCATGTAGGGGGAGATGTAGCCCTTGTCGAACTGCATGCCCTCGACGAACTCCATCTCCATGCCGAAGGTGTTGGACTCCTCGACGGTGATGACCCCGTCCTTGCCCACCTTCTCCATGGCCTCGGCGATCAGGTCCCCGATCTCGCGGTCCTGAGCCGAGATGGCGGCGACGTGGGCGATCTCCGCCTTGTCCTCCACCTCTTTCGAGGCGTTCTTGATGGCCTCGACGACCGCGACGACGGCCTTCTCGATGCCGCGCTTCAGCCCCATGGGGTTGGCGCCGGCGGTCAAGTTGCGCAGGCCCTCGTGCACCATCGCCTGGGCCAGCACGGTCGCCGTGGTGGTGCCGTCGCCGGCGACATCGTTGGTCTTGGTGGCGACTTCCTTGGCGAGCTGGGCCCCCATGTTCTCGCTGGGGTCTTCCAGCTCGATTTCCTTGGCGATCGTGACACCGTCGTTGGTGATCGTGGGGGGACCGAACTTCTTGTCCAGCACCACGTTGCGGCCCCTGGGGCCGAGGGTGATCTTGACGGTGTCCGCCAGCTTGTCCAGCCCCGCCTCCAGGGCGCGGCGGGCAGCCTCGTCAAACAGCAGTTGTTTCGGCACGCGAACTTCCTTTCATTCGCCGGGCGCGGGCCGCGTGGCCCGGCCGGTCGAGCGGCTGCCTAGCCGACGATGGCCAGAACGTCCCGAGCCGACAGGATCAGGTACTCCACCCCGTCGATCTTGACCTCGGTGCCACCGTACTTGGAGTAGATGACCTTGTCGCCCACCTTGACGTCCAACGCGATGCGCTGGCCGCTCTGCTCGGCGATGCGGCCCGGACCAACAGCCAGGACCTCGCCCTCCTGGGGCTTTTCCTTGGCGGTGTCGGGGATGACGATGCCGCTGGCCGTCTTCTCCTCGCCCTCGTCGGGCTTGACCACGATGCGGTCCTCGAGAGGCTTGAGGTTGAGCTTCTTCGATGCCACGCCTGCCTCCTTCCCTGTGCTTTCAGCCCGTGTCACTCGGGCCCTAACTCCACTATGGGGTTAGCACTCTAGCACTTAGAGTGCCAGCAGGCACTATAGAAACGGCTTCCCGGGAAGTCAATCGGTTTCGTGCCGGTCCTTTCGAGGCTGCCGGGCTGATAACATTTCGCAGAGCCTCGAGGATTTCGGTGCCCAGGTGCCGCTCGGCGCCACGGTGCCGACAGCCAGACGGGATCGCTTATGAACCGCTCGACGGAGCCATCGCATTCCGCGAGACCAGTGACCACGGCCGCCGCACTGTTGGGCGCCGCCACATCGTCGGCGTTGGGCCTTCTCGGCCGCGTGAAGAAAGCCGCCAAGCGCGCGCAAGAGAAGAACGCGGGCGCGGGCGCGAGAGCCGGCCGGCAAGACCCCGATGAGGAAGGCGAGGAATACTCTCTGGACTGGTTGCACGCCAAGGAGTCTGTCGGACTCGCCGGTCGGCCAGAGGAAGACCCTGACTGGGCAATCCCCAAGACAGAGGAAGTCGCCGACGAGACGACCACTCCGCGAGCCACACCAGCCGTTGGCGGAGGACTCTCCGCAGCCGACATCTGGGGTGAGGATCTGCCCCAGCCGACGGCTCACCCCTCCGACGCGGAGCTCACCGCGGCGGACGTTTGGGGCGAAGAGGTGCCCGAGCAGGGGGCCCAACCACCCGACCCGGGGATTGCCGCGGCGGACATCTGGGGTGAGGATCTGCGCGAGCAGGGGGCCCAACCACTGGATGCCCACGACCTCGCCGAGTCCATCGCTCCCGGGCTCACGGAACCGCAAGGCTTCGAGCCGGTCTCAAGCAAGATCGGCGCTCCTATCTCCCTCGAGCAGGCCCTCGATCTGCGCATCCGCTTCGAGCGCGCGAGGCTGGGAGGCGACCAGCCGGGCATGGAGGCCGCGGCTTTGGCCTTGGATGGGGCCGGCGACCCGAGGGCGCTGCGCGACCTGATCCTGACGCTTGCCGGCAGCATCATGCGGCGCGAGGAGATCCTGGAAGCCATCCTGCGCTACCCGCGGGACCGGCGTGCATCCGAGGCCGGCAAGCTGAGCGAACTGCCCGCCGAGGTAGCCGGTGAGATTTCCCGGCCCTAAACCGCGAACTTCAGCCTAGACGGCCACTGCCACCCTTGGATGTCGCACGCCGACCCTACGCTTCGCGCGCAGAGGGACGACTCCTGTGGACATCGAGCGATAGTAGCGGTGGTGATAGTATCAGGCGTGATAACCACGGGCAGGGGAGAGCCATTGAACACCTTCGTGGGTCGCAAGGACTACCTGGCGCAGCTATCGGCGGAGCTGGAGATGGTCCGCGCCTCGAAGGCCGGGCGCTTCGTCCTCATCCGGGGCCGCCGCCGCGTCGGGAAGTCGCGCTTGGTTGAGGAGTTCCTCAAGCGAGCCAAGGTGCCGTATTTGTTCTTCACCGCCTCCAGGCAGACCCCCGAGCGGGAGTTGTCCCTGTTTGCCGAAGAACTTGCCTCATCTCGCTTGCCGGCCGCCGAGATGGCCCGATCCGGGGTCAGGTTCGACTCCTGGGAGGCCGCGCTGGCGATGATCGCTCAGACGGCCGATACGATGTCGCCTGCCGTGCTGGTGCTGGATGAGTTCTCCTACCTCGTCGAGCAGGACCTCTCCATCGAGGCCACCCTGCAAAAGGTCTGGGATCGCCGTCTTCAGAAGCGACCTATTTTGCTGATCGTCGTCGGCTCCGACATCTCGATGATGGCGGCCCTGACTCAGTACGGCAGGCCCCTCTATGGACGCCCCCATATGGAGATGGTCGTCCGGCCGCTCTCGCCGAGCGAGACGGCCAGCATGCTGAGGCTGGACGCGCCAGAGGCATGGGATGCCTACTTGGCCGTGGGCGGTATGCCTATGATCGCGGCGTCCTGGCCGCGAGGGGCAAACCTCAAAGGCTTCCTCAGCGAGGCATTGACCAACCCGTTCTCCCCTCTCGTGGTCGCCGGGGAGCGCGCTCTCGCGGCCGAGTTCCCGACGGAAACCATGGCCCGCTCCGTTCTGTCGGGAATCGGGTCGGGAGAGACGACCTTCACATCGATCCAGGCCGCGACCAACACCCAACAGATGTCGCTCAAGCGGGCCCTGGATACCCTGGTGGGGCGCAAGCGGATCGTGACAGTTCTTCGACCGCTCTCATCCAGGCCCTCGCGGGAGACCCGCTACTTCGTTGCGGATCCGTATCTGAGGTTCTGGCTGCGTTTCGTCGGGCCGAACATAGAAGCCATCGAGCGCGGGCGCGGCGAAATGGTGGCCTCGAAGGTGTGGACCGATTGGCCCACTTACAGGGGACAGGCCATCGAGCCGCTGGTGCGCGAGGCGATAGAGCGACTTCTGCCGGACGCCCGGTTCGGCCACGCCCGCTGGGTGGGCGGCTACTGGAACCGCACCGGGACCACACAGGTGGACCTGGTTGGAGCGAAAAAGGACAAGCAACCCGAGCGCATCGAATTCGTCGGCTCGATCAAGTGGCGCGAGCGCGCACCGTTCGACCGGCACGATCTGCAACGTCTGCTGGAGCAGCGACGCAGCGTTCCCGGCACGGACGAGAGAACTTTGCTCGTCGGGGTGTCAAGGTCGGGCTTTGCGGCCGAGGAGTCAGACGTGCGGTTGACCGCCGAGGATCTGCTCAAAGCCTGGAAGTAGACGTCCCGGCGGCGGTCGCCTGCCGCTCAGGAGCTGAACTGGGTGAGTCTCATCGCGCGGATCCAGGGGAACCGCTTGAAACCCCGATCCTCACTCAAGATGGTTTCGACCCCGTGCTCTCGGCAGACGGCAACAATCTGGGCGTCGAGGATCAAGTTTCCCCGGGCCCCCGTGTCCGCCACGGTCTCGCGAAGCAGCTCCCAGTAGCGCTCCCCCGGAGACAGAACCCGGACGGTGGGGCTTTGCAGGACAGCGTCAAGAGCGGCCAGAGCCTCCCGCTCGTCGCTGGGGGGCTGCAGGAAACGTAAGTGCGTGACCACACGGAGGAACTCTCCAAGGACAAAGACCGGCAACGCCCAGGGCTCGGGCCCCTCAGCCAACCGGCGTATCGCGGCCAGCGCCCGGCGATGTTGGGGAAACCTATCGCGGTGGGCGTAGACGAGGATGTTGGTGTCGACGGCGATCAACCGCGATCTTCCATGAGGTCGTAGAGAGCGTCCCGGTCGGCCGGGTCCACGGCCGGGAGCCGGGCATCCCGCACGGTGACCATGCGCAGCCGAAAGGCCTTGCGCGGGGGGGGCGGGGCGAGGGCCGCGCGCAGAGCATCCTCGACCACGCGAGTGAGTGGGACCCCTCTCTCGGCGGCGGCCTTCTTGGCGCCGCGCATCAATCCATCATCGATATTGAGGGTGGTCTTCATCGCCATATAACCATACTATCGGGGCCATATTTCTGTCCAGCTTCGCGGGCCCGTGTGCGCTGGTGGTTCGCGCAAGCCGATCAGAATCGCCTCGGCTGAACCACGTGGGCGCCCTTCTCCCGCCAGAGGTTCAGCCTAGCCGGACCTTTCCGCATGAAGGCGGCGCGAGCGCCACCAGGCGGCCAGCGCCAATCCCAGTAGCAGCCCCGCAAAATCGAACACGATAACGTCGATGGGACTCGGATGGCGGCCGGCGACTGTAGCCTGGTGCACCTCATCCAGCGCCGCATACAGCAATCCCACACCCAGGGCGGGGCGAGCGGGGTGGTGGCTGCCCCAGTAGCGGAAAGCCCGCAGCAGGGCCAGCGCGAGAAGCGCGTACTCCGTGATGTGCACGCTCTTGGCCAATACGAACCGCGCAACTCCCCTGGGCCCCCCGAAGTTCGAGATCGAAGAGCCCAGGAAGATCAGGGCCGCCACGGCAACAACGGGACCAAAGCGGGCCACAAACCCGGGCGGGCGACTCGAAGATGAGCGCTTCATCAAGCTGTGGTGACTGAAGCGCCCGCGTCCAGCGGAAGGCTCGGATCGGCGGCGACATCGAGCCGGGTGACCTGTCCCGCCGCAAACCTGTAGCTCGCGGCGCAAGCAACCATGGCGCCGTTGTCGGTGCAGAGCGAGATGCGCGGCACCAGGACTTCCACGCCCGCCCTATCCGCGGCCTTGGTCAGCCGCTCGCGCAGACGGGTGTTGGCCGCCACTCCCCCGGCCAGCAACAGCCGCGGAAGCTCGCGATCGCGGCAGGCCTTGAGAGCCTTGGTCACCTGCACGTCGACAACCGCTTCCTGGAAGGAGGCCGCCACATCGGCGACCGCCACGCTCTCACCGCGCGACTGGACCGCCTTTACGTGGCGCAGGACGGCGGTCTTCAAACCCGAAAGAGAGAAGTCGTAGGGGTAGTCGGGGTCTTCCATCAGCGCCCGCGGGAACTTCACGGCCTCAGGGTTGCCGCTCGGGGCCAGACGGTCGATGGCCGGGCCCCCGGGATAGCCCAAGCCCAACAACCGTGCGACCTTGTCGTAGGCCTCCCCCGCCGCATCGTCGAGAGTCGCGCCCAGCGGCTCGTAGCGCCCGGGACCTTCCATCACCATCAGGCTGGTGTGGCCTCCCGAGACCACGAACGCGATCGCGGGCAGAGGCAGATCGCCGTGGTCGATGGCGTTGGCGTAGACGTGGGCCTCCAGGTGGTTGACGCCGACCAGAGGCAACTCGTGGGCAAGCGCCAATGCCTTGGCGTGGGCCACTCCGACCAGCAGTGCCCCCACCAACCCCGGACCCAGCGTCACCCCGATCGCGTCGAGGTCCTTCCATGTGGCGCCGGCCTGAGCCATAGCGGTCTCCACCGTGGGCACGAGCAGATCCAGGTGCGCGCGGCCGGCCAGTTCCGGCACCACTCCTCCGAAGCGGGCATGCACATCGGTCTGGGTGGCCACGGTGTTGGCCAGCATCCGGCGGGAGTCCTCGACCAGCCCGACGCCGGTCTCATCGCAGGAGGTCTCGATACCCAGAACCAGCATCAGCTCTCCCTCCTATTCCGGGCACACGCGCAAACGTTCCCAACGTGGTTGGTCTCAACATCCCGGATCAGCACTGGCTCTCCCTCCTGGCGCGCTCCGTCAGCCCGATCTCACCGGCCACGCGCAACATGCCCTCCTGGAACTCCCGGGAGAAGAGGTCGTGTACCCACATGATCAGTCCGTCCTCGTTGGTTTCCTGGTAGTAGTTCTTGCGCACCCCGACCGGCGCAAACCCGAAGCGGGAGTACAGCCGCTGCGCCGGGGTGTTGGAGACCCGCACCTCCAGGGTCGCTGAGGTCGCGCCCCGGCGGATGGCCTCGGCCAGCAGGGTATGCAGCAGCAGCGTGCCGATCCGGTGGCGTTGGTAGGCGGGGGCGACGGCCACGTTGGTGATGTGAGCCTCTTCCCCGAAACACATGACCCCGCCGTAGCCGACCACGCTGGCCTTCCAGCGAGCGACGATGTAGTGGCGCGTGCTCTTCTGGGCAAGCTCCGAGAGAAACAGCCCGGCCGTCCAGGGCCGCGGGTAGACCAGGGTCTCGATCCCAAGCACGCCGGCCAGATGGCGACGGCGCATGGGTCTCAGCTCGATCTCCTCGAGACGGGCCAGATCCCCCGGCGCCGGCGTCGGGTCGGCCTGCCCGGCCTGCCCGGCCTGCCCGGCCACGGACTGCTCAGCCACGCGGCCCGGCCCCAATGCCGCGGTGGCGTTCCCAGTTGATCTCCGCGTCGGCACGGCGCAAGTAGACCGCCCGCACGTCGGTCGGGCGCTGAAACTCCTCACGAAGAAACTTCGGCATCGCAAGCTCCACCAAGGCCATGGCGTCCGGAAACGCGCGCGTGCCCCCACCCAACTCCACTTGCCTGCCGAGCGATTCAAAGACCTCGCGGTAGGCCAACACCCCGTTTCCCACGACCAGCACGCGCTCCTTGCGTGCCGCGATGTCGGCAGCCAGCCGGGCGGGGGTCAGCACGGCAAAGTCGGTCTCCCTCTGCACTCCACCTGGAACCTGACGGTAGAAGGCCGCGAAGACCTCCTTGCGCCGCCCGTCGATGCAGGCACAGATCAGGCTGGAGCAATGACGCGCTTGGAAGGCCAGCAGGTCCAGGCTGGACACCCCGACCATCGGAAGAGCAAGAGCCTGGGCGAAAGCCTTGCCCGTGGCGATGCCCACGCGCATCCCGGTGAAAAGCCCCGGCCCCAGGTCCACCGCCACGCCCCGAACGGCCGAGGGTGACAGTCCCGCCTGGTCCAGCAGGTAGCGAATGGCGGGGGCCAAGAACGACTCATGACCCTTGCCTCTGGATAGCAGGGCGGCGGCGAGCACGCCCTCCTGGGTGCCCAGAGCCACCGAGGATTGGGGCGTGGAGGTCTCGATTCCGAGGACCAGCATGGGAACTCCCCTGAAGAACAGACTGGGGGAATTGTCGCACCCGCTGGAGGACCCCGCCACACGCACGGGGGCCGGCTGCGTGCTAGGCTCACGGGTGCGGCTTTCGAAAGCTCTTTCTGCAAGGAGGACCGGTGGACGCCAGTACTCCCTTCACTCCTGCCGAGCGTCGCTTCGGCTGGTTCATGCGGGCGTGCGCCGTGGGCTTTGCGGTCACGGGCGCCATGTTCGCCGCGCGTCCCGTGGGCACCGTCGCCAGCCTCAACCGCTTGCCGGGCAAGTCGATCCCCGACCCCACCGAGCGCTTCTGGCATTCGATGTCCGTGGCCTACATGGCCACGATCGCGTTGGCTGCCTGGGAAGCCGCCAACAACCCCCGCAACCCCGGTCT
>Ga0265292_1001527_pt1 | contig 20070 bp, 17 predicted proteins | sample Munlanlewell296A_FD_189080 | JGI IMG/M metagenome (GOLD analysis project Ga0265292, IMG submission 189080) | Leachate microbial communities from a municipal landfill in Southern Ontario, Canada - Leachate well 296A | ecosystem: Engineered > Solid waste > Landfill > Unclassified | place: Canada... | reverse complement strand
GATTTGATTATCTTCATCTGCTTCTGTCCATGGATGTATATTTAATGCCTCGAAAAGTGCATTTTGACTTGTTTGTAAATTTTCTAATGTTACTGCTTCTAATTCTGTATTTTTAATAACATTTTCTATTGAAGCTTTATCAGCCCAGCATATAATATTATTTGCTTTGTCACAATATCCCACCCTTAGCCAGTTTGCTGTTGTTCCACTTGTGCTTGAATATGTTGCTCCTGTTACATCTCCTGTTGCTCCTCCTGGTTCTCCTGTTGAACATATTCTTGTTATTCCCAAACTAGAAGATATATCAGGGTTAATTAAATTAGAAACTCCCTCTTGTATATTTGGATTTACTAAACTATACTTACTTGAACTTCCTGAAATACATTCTGCTTCTGAATTTATATTTGTTTTATTTGCTTGTTGTACTGCATATTGGTCTGTCAAATAATTCATAGCATATTCTGTTGTTACTTGTCCAAATCCACATTTTTCTTGATCGTTCAGGCTTACACATAATTCTTTATATCCGGCAGGTGCTGTGAAATCTTTTGTATCAGTTGCATAACTTCCTTGTGTTACATATCCGGTTTTAACTAAAATTGAATTTTGCAAATTGAAATATTGTGTTGATGCTGATGAAGCTTTCAAATAAATTTGATAATTAACTCCTGCATCTTTTCCTGCATAGATATGATAATAAACCTTATATTGAGATGTGGGAGCAACTGTTGCATCTGAAAATGGAATCTCGTCAAATCTTGCAAAGAATTGCACAGGAGATTCTGGCTCTAATAATTGATTCAAGGTATCTGCACTTGAAGGATAATTTGCAGATATAAAACTCTTACAAACCTCTGCCCCTATATTTCCAGTACTTCTTTTTTTAAATGCATTAAACGCATTTACTCCATAAACATTTGTAAAATAATTAAAAGAATTCTCCATATTTTTCCATGAGTCTTGAACAGTAAGATATTCACCTCCACCTTGAGACCGTTTATAAACAATTCCCTCAATAATTTTAGGAATTCCAATTCTTAATACAGGGGCAAGCTGTCTCCAGAAAAAGTCACATAAATAAATACTATACATCTCGTCGCATATTCCTGTCATTTTTCCTGTATTCAAATTCTCTTGCAAACAATCTCTATGTGCTTTTAATACAGATGTCCAAGCATCTAATCCTGCTTGTACTCCTGTCAAACATATAGGAACAACAACACCCCCTTCTGAAGGTTTTCCAGCATTAGGTAAACACAAAACTAAACTTCCTATTAAACCTTCTTGGATAACATCTGTTGTTTTCCACTTTCCACCTAAATTACATCTTGAAGCAGGGCATAAAACAGGATCACAAACATTATATAATAAAGTACAATCTCCAGGACTCATGAAATCTTGACAATTTAAATTAGGAACATTAACAGCTCTTTCAAATTTAAAATATTTTTTATCAATATATATTCCAGGAGAACCTTTTGCATATTCGTTTGAGACTTTTTCAACTGTTGTAATCCCTATTCTTATTTTTTCTACAGCTTGTGATGAAGTTAAGCAAGGCAATTTGTCAAGAGGTTGATTTGAATTCATATCTATTTTTGTGCATATATCATCTTGTCCTCTTTCAAATTCTTCTCTTTTATTTGGTCCAACATTACATAACCAGAAACTTGATAACATTCCTGAGGATGTATATGCAGATGTTGATACTGTAAGAGATATTGTTGTTGGTTTTGTTGCAATATACCATCCTTCTTTCAAGTCAAAGGGGACAAGTTGTGGCAATCCTTTATTTGGTTCTGTGTCATAAACCGCGATTTTATCATTAATATTAGGAATTATCTCGTAACTATTTTGGCACATCTTCGGAGATACTCCTGTAAAAATAACTTTTGTAAAATCATGAATTGTGTTATCATTAGAATCTAAATTAAAAATTCCTTTAGTATTTGAATTATCAAATACATATTGATTGCTTCCTTGTGCTGTTTCCTTAACAGGAACAATATATCCTTTTGAGTTTTCTATAATTTTAACATAATTTTTTATTTCTGTGATGGTTTTAGTTGAATCTTTAGGATCAGGAACTTGTTCTTTTTTAGGGATTATATTTGCATCAAAAGATCTTGTGACTTTTTCATCTGTTATTGTAGTTGGTTGAAGATCTTTTCCTTCACTAATTTGTTCATTAAAATCATTATTAAGTGTTTTTGCAGCAGCTATATTTTGTTGTATAGAATAAATAGGGCTGACAAGTCCTTGAATATTTTTTGTCCCTACATCTTGCATAACTTCACTTACACTTGATAATTGAGAAGCAAACATAATATCTCTCATTTCTTGTAATGTTAATTGTCCAGTATCTATCATTGTTTTAACATTAGCAGGATCTCCAAAAACAGAAGAAATTGCTACACTCTCTCCTTTTTTATCTACAAATTTTTTATCACTTTGACTTACAAAACCATTAAAATAAGATGTTGCAAAACTATTAGCAATAGCTTGTTCATTTGTTAAGGCGCCTTTTGCTGTTTTTATATTTGTATTTAGATTATTCAATATTGTTGTTGTTGCTTCAACATCTTTATTTATATCTGGTGCTTTTTTTGCAAAACATATGTCTATTGTTGGATATGTCGTTGGATCTTTTTTCATTAAATCCTTACACTCATCAGTCCAACCTCCTGCATCTTGCATAACATGCTGTCTTGCTGTTGCAGCCCCCCCTGTATTTGCAAACATATTTTTTACATTAAGTGCAATAGATGTTGCATAACATGCAAGCTTCCATGTTTTTACAAGATTTCCTAAAGATTCTACTGTTTTTTCTAATTGATTTATTGTTTTGTTAAGATTTTGTATTCTTTTCTTTGTTTCTTCAGGAGATAATTGAATTGCTCTTTTTTCTATTCCTACTTGAACAATAAAATCAGATTGGGTTTTTCCATTTTTGATTTCAGGGACAACATTAATTTTAGCAAGATATTCTGCATTTACTTTAACAAGCTTTATTGAAATATCTCCTTCACTTATTGTTGTTGGTTTATCATTACTTGTAGAAATAGTAATCTCATTATAATCTACCCAGTTTCCATCTTTATTTATATATTTATAACTTATTGTTGCTTTATCATTTTGAGAAATATCTTTTAATGTTACTATTACTTTTTCATCCTTGTAAACTTGTTCTCCTATCCCTATTTTTCCTTTTACATCAGATCTTTGCTTCATATTCTCTGCCTTTACATCATATACATCAAATTCAGCACTTGCTTCATCTATATTAGGATATTTTACTGTTTTCAAAGTAATAATATGGGTCTTGCCATCTATTTCAAAAAATGATGTTGCAGAAGAATAATCATAACCCTTCAAACTTTCAAGATTTCTTTGAGCTTCAGATATTAAATTTGAATCAGGATAATCTTGTATTAATTTTTCCAATAATTCTTTCTGTGTTATTTGTTTTCCTATCAATCCTGCTGTTGTAGCTAAATCATTTAATGCTACAGCCCCGTAATAATCTCCATAATTAGAATTTCCATTTTCAGCTATTTTCTCGTTTTTATAACTATCAACTATTTCTTTTTCTGTATTTTCAGCTTCTGCAAAATACTTTTCAATATTATCTCCATCCGCACCATAATTTGCTTTTTCTCTTTCTACATAAATCAAATCATCAAAAGTATATTTCCCGCCATCTACTCTAACAAATTTATATGTTCCATCACTAGATTTTTCAAGTAACAATTCTTGATTTGTTCCTTTTTCTATTATTACTATTTTATCTGCATCAATTCCTAATTCGCTTGCAACAGCTTTTGAAACAGCAGTCACAAATTTTTCTTCTTCTAAGTTTGTTTCTAATTTTGCATTAACTATTTTATCAATATTATCTAATGTTGCTTGTTTTATTGTTCCGTCTAATATACTTATAGGTCTAACATCTTTTGCGATTACTATAAAATCTTTTTTATCTTTGTTACTATTTCCTTCATCTAAACTTATTGTCTTTCCATAATATAATAAATAATCTTGATTTGCAACATTTAAAGTGCTTCCAATTTTAACATTCACATCATTTATTTTTACATAATCTGAAAATCCTACTGATAATATTGCTTTTTTTCCTCTGCAAGTTATCTCAACTTGGTTCATTTCTTTGTCTATACTATTAATAGTACATCCATCTGACACTTTTTCACCTTGAGTTACCCAACCACTAACTCCATCTACTTCTAATAAAGCTCTTGTTTTAGGCAATTCCTGCCCAACAAAATTTATTTTTAATCCTGCTTGACAATAAAATCCAGGCATAAAAATAACATCAGAAGTCTGTCCTTTTTGTACAACAAAACTTTTGTAAAGATTTGTTTTATCTCTATAAATAGAAATTCTTACTTCATTTTCATTAACATATTCTAATCTTAAAAATCCCTTACCTTTCCAGAACCCATAGTTCACATATTCATTACTCCATTCATTTTCATCCATAAGCGGAAGATAAAATGCGCCTTGTCCTATTCCAAAGGCATTCTCAACATCATATTCAATTACAGCTGTTAAATTTGCAATTACAGAATCAGGCATATCTTTTTCAGCCATACTTTTTAAATTAACAACAACATATCCTACATCTGTAATTAATGGATTATCAACAGATATTCCATGAGCTCCAATAGCAGATTTAGATGGGTAATAACTTGCTCCTGCTATAGCACTACTTTGATTATTTGTTTTTATGTAAACTCTTTTTATCTTGTTTGTTGCAATTAGGGGATTTATTTTTGTTGCTGCCATTTTACAGAAAACGGGAACATTCTGCTCTTCTAACAAATCACTCCTAACAACAGCAGGCATGCAACTTCCGGGTATGATATTAATAATAAAATCTTGACTTGCTTCACATTTATCTGGGTTATCAAAATTAGACCAAACTGTATTAATATCAAATCCAATGCCACTGTAATATTTATTCAAATCAGGAGAAGAATATTGAACATTAGAAGGATTATTATAAACAGCAAGAACATTATTTGATAAAAATATAATTAAAGAAAATAAAATAGTTGCTAATAACATTTCTTTCCCTTTCCAAATTGAATTTTTTCCTTCCATATTAAATCGCCTGTAAACTTACTTGGTTATTATCTATATTCTCGTAAACTTGTTGTAATTCACCCATAGACTTTGGAACACTTAAGCTTCCAACATCTATTTCCAGGTTTCCTTGTTGTAATTCTGATTCTGTAATATATTGTTCTAATTTTCCTCCTCCAATAACAGCATTATTCAAAACCTGGGCAGGAATAACCACTTCCATACATTGTTGTTTTGTTATTCCGAATATTCCTAGAACACCATTAGGAACATCAAAACATTTTTCACTTTTTGATTCAGGAATTGTTATACTTGCATTTCTATAAACATAAACTGTTATATTATAATCTCCTTCTGCTAAATTTATATTCTTTTGAGATGGGTAATATAAAGCAGAAGAGTCATCTCCTAAATCAAAGTAAACCATAATATTATCTGCAATATTCTTTCCTTCTGATTTTATGCCTACATTTACAAGATATTTTTTCTTAAGCATAATATAAGCTTCAGTTTCTTCATTTGTTGAGATCTGATATTTTGTTTCCGCATAATCTTTAGCTTCTGCTATTAAAAATCCATTAACACATGCAGGAACTTTTGTTTCTAATATAGCATTATCTGCTTCAATTGTTGTTTTTCCTAAATCACAAACCTGATTGAAACATTTAAATGAAATATCTGATTCTACAGGATTTGAATATGAATCATAGGTATATATTGAAATATCTTTTGTTTTATATTTACATACTTCAGGTTCTGCTATAAAGTTTTCAGAACCATTCAATGCTTCTCTTGGCACATTGCCTTTTATTATTACAACAACAGGAAACTGGAATATTTCATCATTATTATAAATCTGAATTAGAACTGGAAAACTTAAATCATAAACAAAATGATAATTAACAAAACAAAATCCTAATATTCCCATTCCTGCCTGGTTTCCTATTGGTTCTGCAATTAGTATATCATCTTTTTGAGGAGACACCCCTATTTTAGTTGGCCATGTTTTTGAGTATAAAAATCTGATATTATCTTTATTGTTAAAATCTACTGTAAAATATTTATTTAGTTCTTTATCCTTCAAATTAACATTATTTCCTTTAATAAAAATAAAATTATTTTCAATTGCATTTTTCAAATTATCACTAACATTATTTACAAGCCATATTTTAGGAGAACAAGATAATTCAGCACCAGTTACAGGGGCATAATTGTATAATATATCTACAGTATAATTTTCTAAGAAAGCTTCTATTTTTTCTTTATTATATACTTTTGATGCTTGTTCATAAAAACTTCCTAAGTTAGTTTTTATATTTGTTTTATGTGAAGTTATCTCTACTGTTTTATCTTCTTTTTTTATTATTAAATTAGAAGTTAATTCTACAACAACTTCGTTATTTTGAATTGCTGTTTTTGATTTTATATCCCCTTGTGTTATTTCAAAACCTTGTTGGGTAAATTGAGAAAAATCACAATCAACATTATCATTCAAAAAAGTAGATAACGAATTTTGCATATCTTGCTTTGTCGGGAATTGTGTTTTTACAATATTATTTCCTGAAACATAATACCAATAAGGAATTCCTGTTCCTGCATAGTCTAACATATTTGACGAAGGCATATATGTGCTTCCTGGCTCAAAATCCGGCAGTTCTATGTAACCTCCTTGTCCTTCTAAAGTGTTCACTCCTATTTGTGTTGTTTCTTGTATACATGTAAGATAAGCATTTTCAATTGGTTGAAATTCTTGAGGAATATTTTGTTTTATTATTTTATCTTTTAATAAAACAAATGTTACGACTCCTGCAACAATTAGAATTGCTATAATAATAAAAAGCGTAAGCTGACCTCTTTTTCCCTTAAATACCATAAAAGTTATAGTAAAAATACATATATAAATTTTATGAAGATGTAGTAAATGGGCCCAACAGGGATCGAACCTGTGACATTATCCACGTCAAGGATACATTCTACCACTGAATTATGAGCCCATTATTGTAAAGATTTAAAAACATATATAAACCTTTATTTTTACTTCTATCTGAAGGATTAAGATTTTATAAATTAAGAATGAAAAAACCAAAGAAAATACAACGATATTGCCCATCTTGCAATAAAAAAACCGAACATAAAGTTCAAAATGTTAGCTCAGGCCATAAAAGAGGAGCAATGAAAAGAGGAGCAATAGAAAGAGCTAAACTAAGAGGACGTGGAAGAGGATATGGTAATTTAGGTAAATATGGAAGTAAACCTGCAGTAACAAGATTCAAAAGAAAAACAAAATCAACTAAAAAAACAAATTTTATGTACACCTGTGCTGTATGCGGGAAATCTCATTATCAGAAAAAAGGAAAAAGATCAGGAAAAATACAAGTAGGAGATGGAGGAAAGTAAACATGGCAATAGAAAAAGTAAAATTTCAAAAAATAGAAGTTCCATTAATTAAAGAAGAAGTTTATGTAATTGAAAGACCGACAGAACAGTTTAACAATGTTACTTTAAGATTGGATATGACTAGAAGACTAAGAGGAAAGGGATGTGAAATTATTTTTCAATTAAAAGCAGATAAAGATAAACTTGAAGTTATTCCAAAGAGAATACATATATTTGGATTTTTTATAAGAAGGCTAATAAGAGCAGGAACTGATTATGTTGAAGATTCTTTTGATGTAAAATGCAAAGATGCTACTCTAAAAGTAAAACCATTCCTAATTACAAGAAAAAAGGTTCATAGTGAAGTAAGAAAGGGATTAAGAAATGAGGCAAAAAAAGAGATTATTGAATATGTTAAGGATAAAATCTATGAAGAAATTTTCATAGATTTATTACAGGATAATTTTCAGAAGAATTTAAGCAAAAAACTAAAGAAAATTTATCCTCTTTCTTTCTGCGATATCCGAGATATTTTTGTAGTTAAGTAAAACAACAATATTTTTAAATCAAAGGTAGCTTTTCTTTTTAAGCCTCTGTAGCTCAGTGGTAGAGCATCTGTTTTGTAAACAGGGGGTCGGGAGTTCAATCCTCTCCAGAGGCTTAAGTTTTTTATATGTTTTTTAGCGCCCTTGTGCTTGTTTTTAGCATTCTAAATATTAAATTCATTTTACATCCTTTCAACTTTATTTCTAAAATCTGAATAATTTTCTGTATTAATTGTATCTTTTTTCTTCAAAACCAAACAATAATCTGAGTTTAAATCTATTAATTTCTTAGGATTTACATTTGAATAAACCTTCATTTTCTTAAATTTATCACTATAAGAAAGATACTTTATTTCAAACCCATTAGAAATAATCCAATCAACAATTTCTTTTTTTTCCTTTGTTAAAAACATATTTGCATGAAATTCCATAAAAATTATAATATTAGGATTTTTTTTCAATATTTTATTCATGCTTTCTATTACTTTTTTTTCATATCCTTCAATATCCATTCTTATTAAATCAATCTTCTTATTTTCAAATAAATTGTCTAAAGATTTTACTTCTATTTTTTTAATCTTTACAATATCTTCTTTGCTCCCATTTAATAATTCTGTAAATCTACTCCAATTCCAGTTCTTAGAAATATAAAATGGGAGAATTCCTTTTCTCTCCCCCACCCCAATATTCATTACTTTAATATTTTTATATTTATTTAAAGCAATACTTTTTTTTAAGTAGTTTATAGCTTCTGGATTTGGTTCAATTGCATATATCTTTCCATTGGTTATTAGAGCTTCAAGCATAACGTAATATCCTAAATTTGCCCCTATATCTACGATATTCATATTTGGTTTTAATTCTCTTATCATCAAGTCTACTTCTGTTGGTTCTCTTATTCCATTTCCAATTAAATCCAAAGAGAACCCCCTATCTGAAATTGGTAAAATAATCTTAGACTGATTACATTCATTATAAACAATATTAAAAATAATCTCTTTTTTTGATCTTTGTAGATTAGAAAAAACTTCTATATGCTTTAATAACTTATTATGTTCTTTATAACTTTCTAAGAATAGAAATCTCCTCAGAGCATAAAAAAAATAATTTATGGCCACTTTTTTATTATCTTTCCATAAATAAACAAATCTTTTTCTAAAATCACTTATTTCCATTTTATCTTACTAAAATAAGGTACCCTCTGGCTTTTTTAAATGTTACGCAGATTATCACGCTCTCTTTTATTCTAAAGATTACGCTTAATTTTATGAATGATGATATTAGAATATTTTTAGCAAGAAGCAAATTAAGATTAGCGGTTTTAAAAAAGCTAAATGAAAAACCCCAAATTGCTTCTTTTTTAGCTCATGAATTAAATAAACATAGAGAAGTAATAAGTAGAATATTCTTAGATTTGCAAAAAGCAGGTCTAGCTATATGCTCAAATCCAGAATCTCCAAGTTTCAGATATTATAAAATAACAAGAAAAGGGAAAAAAGTTTTGAAAGAAATTTAATTAACCTATAAAAAAGCTTCTATACTCGAATAAAAGAATATGCAGACCTTTAGATGATAAGACCCTATGCAAACAGTTTTATTTTTTCTGTCAGACTTATCATTTTTATCAAACTTCTTCTGCTCTCCCAGCTTCCACAAGAATCTTTGCAACATCTTCAGAAAGATTGACAATATCCCCTTTTTCAAAAGGACCTAACTTATTTCCTTCTGTATCTAAAAATTCATCTATGCTTTCTTTAAAGGAAACCATTGAATTTGTTTTAACCCCTTTTTTATCAGAATTGCTTACTTGCCGATTTATTGTGCCCTCTTCTTCCTCAAGATTTTTAACAATCTTATCAAACATCTCTTTTTCAAAATCAAGCAGGTTATCATAATCTCTTTTGCTTATCCCTGTCTCAACAGCTATAAATGCAAGACTAAGAATCTTCTTTTTCCTTCTCTTCATTAATTCCTTAAAAATAGATATTGCATTTTCTAATTGTCTCTTTGTTTTAATCAAAGCATCTGAAAAAATATCTTCCTCTTTAGAGGAGAATTGGGCTTTATCTTTAAAATAATCTGTTATATCCTTAATAAAATTTTTAGGCAATAATTGCAATTGCTCAGAATATCTTTCTTTTCTTACTATCTCAAGTACATCGTTATATGTTATCATTTTAAAATTTTTATTTGTTTTATTTAAATTTTAAATCTTATATTAATATCAATTTTAGCTCATTTAAAACCATTGTTGTTCTAGAGTTAATATAAATTATGTAAATCCTGTTTTTTTGAATAAATCCTTTCCATAAATTTTTCCTAACTCTCCTTTTCGAGAATCCTTCTCACAATATTTTTGATCTTTTGTTACTTCTTCCATCCCATCATAAAATAAAACAGGAACAGGATCATCAGAATGCCCCTTCACTTTACAAGGGGTTGAATGATCTGCTGTAATTAATACTTTTATTTTTGTTTTTTCTGCGAATTTTTTAAGATAAGAAAAAAACTCCTTATCTAGCATCTCTACCATAGCTTTCTTTTCTAAGGGCTTATTATCATGCCCTGGGATATCTGTTTCTTTAAAATGAAAATAAATGTAATCATATTTTTTATATTGTTTTCTTAGCACTTTAACTGCAAATTTACAGGCAATTTTCAGTCCATAAAATAAATTTTCATAAACATCATAACTTTTCAAATCAGGATAATTAAATGGAAAATTGGTCATATTTAATAGTTTAGATATTCCTATTTCAAGAGGCATATAACATGCACTCCCCCATTTATCAAATTTTTTCAATTCAGGCAAATCTATTGAGGCATCTCTTGTCAATAATATATTTGCAACCAGCAATCCTTTTTTCTTTCTTTCTTTATTTATAGGATGTTCAGCTAAAACTTTATATGATTTTTCTATAAATTCATTTATAGCATTTGCAGTAAAATGAGTTATCTCTTCATCATCTAATGGAACTGAAAATTTGAATTTGTCTGATAATTTTGCTTTTCCTTGAGAATGATAAGCAGGGTCTGTGTTTGTTATATTATCAGAAAATCCCCCTTTTAATATTAAAACCCCTCTATGTTGAGCTGTATTTTTAAAAATAAACTTACAGCATTTTAATTTAACTTTATTATTAATTTCTCTTGTTAAAATTGTTGCTTCTTTTGTTGTTAAATTTCTTCCTGCTCTTCTGTCTACTACATTTCTATCATTCATATTATCAATAGTTGCGAAATTTGTTCTTACTGCTAAATCCCCATGTTTAACCTCTATTCTTGCTCCTAATGCTTCTAATATCCCCCTATATCCTACAAAATAATCATGTCCTAAAACAGATAAAATAGCAGAATCTGACTCTGGAACAATTCCTTCTTTAACAGAATACATATAACCTAATTTGCTTTTTTTGGCAAGTTCATCTAAATTAGGAGTTTTTGCTGCCTCTAAAGGGGTTTTATCATTTAACAAAGAACAAGGCAAGTCCCCTAAACCATCGATTATTATAAAAACGCCTTTCATAAAAGTTTTAGTATGCTAAACTATATAAATCTTTTTTACTAATTTTAAGAGACATAACAATATGAAAAAATAAATTTTTTCAATTTTCAAATTTAACGAAAATTGAACAAAAAATTTGAAATGTTTGGAAAATTAAAAGAAAAATTAAAGGGTTTTTTCTCAAAAGTTGAGAAAGAAGAGAAGAAAGAAGAAAAAGAAATCAAAAAGATAGAGAAAACTATAGAAAATAAGCCAGAAAGAGAAATTGGGGGAAAAATATGGGCAGATATAGAAGCTGAAGAGCCAAAAAAAGGATTTTTTGCCAAATTTAGGGATAGATTTAAGAAAAAAATATCAGAAGAAAAATTTGATGAACTATGGAAAGAGCTTGAACTTGTTTTGCTTGAAAATAATGTTGCTTTAGAAGTTGTAAATAAGATAAAAAAAGACTTAAAATCTTCTTTAGTAGAAAAAGAAATAAAGAAAAGTGTAGAAGAAGATATAAAAGAAGCATTAAAAGAATCAATAAAAAATATTTTAAAAGAAGAAAAAAATATTTTAAACAAAATAAAAGAGAAAAAACCATATGTGATAGTATTTTTCGGTATAAATGGAACAGGAAAAACAACAAGCATAGCAAAATTAGCGCACCTACTACAAAAAAATAAACTTTCTTCGGTTTTAGCAGCTGGGGATACTTTTAGAGCTGCTTCTATTGAACAATTAAGCAAGCACGCTTCTAAATTAAAAGTACCAATTATCAAAGGGAATTATGGTTCAGATCCAGCATCAATAGCTTTTGATGCCATAGCTTATGCAAGGGCTCATAGAATAGATGTTGTTTTAATAGACACTGCAGGAAGAATGCATACACAAACAAATTTGATTAGAGAAATGGAAAAAATAGTAAAGGTCTCAAAACCAGATTTAAGATTATTTGTAGGTGAAGCAATAGCAGGGAATGATATTGTTGAACAAGTAAAAATATTTGATGCAAATGTTGGGATTGATGGCATAATCTTAAGCAAAGCAGATATTGATGAGAAAGGCGGGGCTGCTTTATCAGTAAGCCATACAACAAACAAGCCTATTTTATTTCTAGGTACAGGACAAGAATATAATGATCTTGAAGTATTTGATAAAGAAAAAATGATTAAAAGAATCTTTGAATAATCTTATAAACCCTAATAATAAACCTTATAATACCTTCTTGGCTTAAATTAATATGGTACTTGATAACCTTGGAAATACATTGAAAAAGATTAGGGATAGGATAGCAAATGCTATATTTCTTGATAAAAAGATTGTTGAAGAGATAGCTGAAGACTTAAAATATGCCCTGATAGAAGCAGATGTTGATATTTCTCTTGTAAAAGAGATAACTGATAAAATAAAAGAACAAGCAAGAGATGAAAAAATTAAGAGTATTGAAAGAAAAGACCAGTTAATCAAATTCATTTATGATGAAATCATAAAAATACTAGGCGGTGAAGAGTATGAATTAAAAATAGAAAAGAAAAAAGGCCAAAAAATTATGTTTATAGGTTTGTATGGGGCTGGAAAAACAACAGTTATTGCCAAATTAGCAAATTACTACACAAAAAGAGGGTTTAAAGTATGCATGTTAGGGCTGGATGTTCATCGTCCTGCAGCTCCTGAACAACTTGAACAACTTGCAAAGAAAATAAATGTTCAATGTTTTATAGATAAAGATGAAAAAAATCCTTTTGAGCTCTACAATAAATACAAAAAACAAATAAATGAATATGATATATGCTTTGTGGATACTGCTGGAAGACATGATCTAGATTCTGAACTTATAAAAGAAATAAAAAAATTAGAAAAAACAATTATGCCTACATACACCCTTCTTGTTCTCCCTGCAGATATAGGACAAGCTGCAAAGAAACAAGTACAAGAATTCAAAAAATCATGTGCTATTCATGGAATTATAATTAATAGAATGGATTCTACTGCTAAAGGCGGGGGAGCATTAACTGCTTCTTATATAACAAACACCCGAGTTTATTTTATAGGAACAGGAGAACATATTTCAGATATAGAAAAATTTTCTCCACAAAGTTTTGTTTCAAGATTACTTGGAATGGGAGATTTGAAAACTCTGATGGAAAAAATGGAAACTGCCTCTGAAAAAACAAAGAAAACAGATGATGAAAAATTCACATTATTAGATGTTTATAATCAAATAGAGGGCATGCAAAACATAGGTCCTCTATCAAAAATAACAGATCTAATTCCTGGGATGTCTGCATTAAAGGAAAAATTAAAAGGAAATGTTATTGATGAACAGCAAGAAAAATTAAAGAGATGGAAATATGCTATAAATAGCATGACTAAGTATGAAATAGAAAATCCAGATGTTTTAGAAAAACAAACTTCAAGGATTTCCAGAGTAAGTAAAGGAAGTGGAGTAAAAACTTCAGAAATAAAAGAATTATTAACTCAATATAAAATGTTAAAGGGATTTGCAAAAACAGAAAAAGAAATTGATATTGAAAAATTGCAAAAAGGGCAAATTCCTGCTGGAATCTCAAGGAAACAATTAATGAAACTTGCTAAAAAATACAAGAGCAAGATGTAAAATGTCAGAAAAAATTCTTGCGAGAGGGGCAGAAGCAATTCTTATACTCAAAAATGATTTACTAATTAAGAGAAGGATTTCAAAAGGATATAGAATTTCTGAAATTGATGAAAGATTACGTAAATTAAGAACAAGAGCAGAAGCAAAAATTATGAGAAAAATGTATGGCAAAATTAATGTTCCTAAGATATTTGATGAAGACGAAAAAAGAAAAGAAATAAAGATGAAGTTTATTCAGGGAAAGAAGTTATCTGATAATCTTGATAAATTTTCCTTAAAAAAACAAAAAAAAATTTGCTGGGGGATAGGAAAAGAAGTTTCTAAATTGCATGAGAGCAATATAATTCATTCAGATTTAACAACAAGTAATATGATATTAAAAAAAGATATTTATTTTGTGGATTTTGGGCTATCTTTTCACTCATTAAGAAATGAAGATAAGGCTGTTGACTTACATTTATTCAAACAAGCTCTAGAAAGCAGACATTTCAAAAACTGGAAAGAACTATGGAAATCTTTCTTGCAGGGATATAAGAATAATAAAGAGTATGAAAAAACAATAAAACAGTTAGAAAAGGTTGAACTAAGAGGAAGATACAAGCATTAAACTTATAAACACATTTATTTTTAATTGAAATATAGCCCCGTCGTCCAGTGGTCAAGGATACTAGCCTTTGGAGCTGGGGACCCAGGTTCGAATCCTGGCGGGGCTATTCGAGCATTTTGATTTTAGTAAATTAAGCTAAGTAATAAAGATTAAGAAGTCAAGGTGCGAGAAAAATATTTTAGTAAGGTTTTTAAACGTAAACAACAAAACCCCATCATGGCAAAACAAAAAAAATTAGAAATAGAAGAAAAAAAAGAAGAAACAAAGGGAAAGATAGACATAGAGAAAACAATAATAGAACTAGCAAAGACAGGTTTGACTTCTGAAAAAATAGGATTAATATTGAAAGAAAAACATGGGATAAAAAGTGTTAAAAAGGAAACTGGAAAAAGAATATCTAAAATATTAAAAGAAAATAATATATTCATTGATCCAGATATAAAAAATTTAAAGGAAAAAATAGATAATTTAACCAAACATATAGAAAAAAATAAGCACGATTATACAACAAAAAGAATTTTCCCTATAAAATCTGCAAAACTTAAAAAATTAGAAAAATGCAGGAAAAAATAGATTAATATAAAGCAAATTATTTTTAATAAATAAGAACATAAAATGATAAACGCATTAAAAAGGGTGGCTGATATATTTATTGAAAAAACTAGGGGAAAAAATATAAAAATAATAAGCCATTTTGATACCGATGGAATTACTTCTACAGGAATAATATCTTTACTTTTAAAAAAATTAAATGTTGGTTTCAATATAAAAATAGTAACCCAATTGGATAAAGATTATATAATTAATTTAAAGGATAAGATAAATAAAGAAGATGTCCTCATATTTCTTGATTTAGGGAGTTCCCATATTAAAGAACTAGGGGATTTAGGGATAGATGTCTTTATTTTTGATCATCATGAAATTTCTGAAAGAGAAACAAATACTAATGTTTTTTTTATAAACCCTCATTTATTTGGTCCTGAAGTAGTAAGTGCTGCAGGGGTATGTTATTTATTTGCAAAATCTTTAGGAAGGGCAGACAAAGATATGGCCAATCTAGCAGTCATAGGGATGGTAGGGGATGTTTTAGAAAAAGAGATTAGTAAATTGAATAATGAAATCTTAAATGATGCTGAGATAAAAATGCAAAAAGGACTATTATTATATCCTTCTACGCGACCAATTCATAAAACTCTTGAATATTCTAATGTTTTTATCCCAGGTGTTACTGGAGACCCATTGGGAGTATATCGATTATTAAATGAATGTGGAATCAAAAAGGAAAAAGGGACCTACAAAAGTTTATTAGAATTAAACGAAGAAGAATTATCTAAATTAATAACTGCTATACTATTAAGAACAAAAACAAGTGAAAAAGAACTTATTGGGAATATTTATCTTATAAAATTCTTTAATAAATTAAGTGATGTTAGAGAGATTTCTGCAATGATAAACGCTTGTTCTAGACTAAGCTATCCTGAAGTAGCATTATCCTTATGTTTACAAAATGAAGGTGCAAAGAAAAAAGCAGAAGATTTGTATGTTAAATACAAACAAGAAATAGTAAAAGGTTTAAATTTTGTTCAGGAAAATAAAATAGAGGGAAAGAACTACGCAATAATAAACGCCAAGAATAACATAAAAGACACAATTATAGGAACAGTAATAAGCATACTAATTAATTCTATGGATAAAAATAAGGGGATGATAATTATAGGAATGGCCTATAAAGGAGATACAATTAAAGTTTCTGCAAGAATATCAAGAAACAATGAAGATAAAAACGCGCGTGAAATACTTAATGAGATAGTTAAAAAAATAGGTGGAGAATGTGGTGGCCACAAAAAAGCAGCAGGATGTATAATAAGCAAAGAAAATGAAGAAAAATTTATAGAATCTTTGAAAAAAAGACTAGAAATAGAGATTATAAAAATTTAAATACACCCTATTTTTACTTCTTTAATGGAATACCAAGAAGGAGACGTTGTTTTATGTATTGTTGAAAAAATAGCAGGAACAACGATTTTTGTTAAAATAGAAAAAGATGGAGAGGGAACTATAAACTTCTCAGAAATAGCTCCTGGAAGAATAAGGAATATTAGAGATTATGTTTCTCCTGGAAGGAGGATAGTATGTAAAATTTTAAGGATAGACTCCAATGGAACTACAAATCTTAGTTTTAGAAGAGTAACTTCAAAAGAAAAAAAAGAAGTGATGGATAATTATGACAAGGAAAAAACAGCATTCAGTATAATGAAAAAAATAATTGGTGAAAAAAGTATGGAGATAATATCCAAGATACAAAAAGAAAATAATTTGTACGAATTTTTACAAAAAGCAAAAAATGATCCTAGCCTATTAAAAAATTATCTAACTGAAAACCAAACAGAGAGTATAATAAAGATTTTAAATGAGAAAAAAGAAAAATTTAAGGAAATAAAAAAGGAATTCTCTTTAAAATGCAAGAAAGAAAATGGAATTGAAAGAATTAAAAAAATTTTAATTCCATATAACGAAAATATTTCTTATTTGGGCTCTGGAAAATTTAAGATAACAAAAAAAGCTTCAGATTATAAAGGAGCTGAAAAAGAAATAGAAAGAATATTGGAGAGTATAGAAAAAAACGCAGGAATAGAAAAATGCGAGTTTGAAAAATGAAACTAAAAAAATGTTCTAAATGTAAAAAATATACTCTAAAGGAAAAATGTTGTAATAAAACAGAAGATTCTAATTATAAGTTTATAAAAAATTAAATTAATTTTTTCTGTTTATCTTCTGTATCTGGTAAAACTGCCCTTCCATATTCCCCATCATATCCTGGCTTGACTTTTATATTGCCTATTCTATTTTCTATTATTAAACCTATAAGTTTATCGTCTATTTCTACTTTCTTCAAATCTTCAGTTCCTATTTCCAAAAGAATATTAAACTCATTTCCAAATTTTTCGATTAGTTTATCATAGATTATCCAGTTTTTTTTTGAAGAAACTAAATTTTGATTATATAATGCGATAATCTCATGTAAGGGTAAAACACTGAAAAATGGTTTTGCATTTTTTGATCTAAACCCAGCAGGGAAATTAGCAAGTTCTCCTACACGATTCTCAACTCCAATTATTAATTCTTTTCCACAAACAGGACATTTATTTTCAATTTCTTTGGATTGTCGTGGTGAACAAGAAAATTTGCATAATCTATGTCCATCATAATGATATTTTCCATAGGCAGGATCAACTTCAATAGTTGCATAAATTTTATTTTCTCTAATTTGAGAGATTATATCTTGATAACTATTAATAGAATTAAAAATAGTGGCTTCTCTACCGATTCTCCAAGGCCAAAACGAATGTAAATCAGAAAAACTTAAGATAGTTTTACCATGCAATTCAGCTATTCTCCAATTCATAGAAGGATCTGAAGACATTCCAGTTTCTATAGCATATATTTTATCTGCCTGTTCTCCAAATGCCTCTTTTAATGAATTAAAACCACTCTGACTTCCAAAAACCCCAAACCAAGGAGTCCAAGCATGAGCTGGAATAATTTCAATCTCATCTGAAATCTCTTTCATATCTTTTGTAAAATCCATGCAAGAAATCTTAAAAATTGGTCTTCCATCATAATCTCTTCTCCCTTTTTTATCAAAATAAAGGTTTATTTTTTTTACAACATCTAAATTTGGAGCAAAGAATAAAAGATGAACCCTTCTTCCTTTTCCATCTTGCGTATAAACAAGAGAAATTTCGCTTGTTAAAATAAATCTTACACTCTCATCCTTATTTTTAGGAATTAATATCCCATCTTTTTCTTCTAATTCGCTTTTTATTTCATCTAACCATTTTTCATGAGTAAAATCACCTGTCCCTAATAGATTAACTCCTTTAATTTTAGCCCATTTTATTAAATTCTGAATCGTTAAATCCTTGCTGGTTGCTCTTGAAAATCTTGAGTGGATATGTAAGTCCGCGATTACTCTTTTTTCTTCTTCTACCATAAAAACCCTTAAACAAGAACATTTAAAAATCTAATCAATTTTTTTATATATGGGAAACGAACAGTGTTTAATAATAATAAAACCAGATGGAATTTTAAAAAGTTTAACAGGTAATATAATCACAGCTCTATCTGAAACAAAATTAAAAATAGTTGGAGCTAAAATAGTTAAGGTCTCTAGAGAACTAGCTGAAAAACACTATGCAGACATGAAAGGGAGAAAGCCGGAAAATATTATTGAAAGCACAATAAATTATATAATGGGAAAATATCATGCAGATAGGATTTTTGCTTTAGTATATGAAGGAGAAAATGCTATAGAAAAAATAAGAAAAATATGTGGTTCAACAAATCCAGAAGAAGCAGATTCTATATCTATAAGAGGAAAATATGGAAGAATAAATTCAAAAACCGGAGTTTTTGAGAATGTTGTCCATACTTCTGCTGATAAAGAAGCAGCAGAGAGAGATATCAAATTATGGTTTAAACCAAATGAACTAACAAATGTTATTTATCCAACAAAAGAAGTTAAAATAGAGAAAGAAGAACTTGTTTGGGCATAAAATTAAATATTGATTTTTCTTATGAACATAGGGCGAATAGTTAAGCCAGGATATAATATTTCCTTGCGGAGGAAATGTCCGAGGTTCAAATCCTCGTTCGCCCATTTTGCAAATAGGTTGGGACCTAGGTTCAAATCCTAGTAGGGGCATTCACAACCTTTTTATAGGCAAAAAAACCAATATTAATATGGAAAATAAAAAAGTCGGTTATCTAATTGTAGGAATGGCTGTTGTAATTGGAATTATAGTTTTCTTATTTAATAGTTCTTTAAAAGATATTGTTTCCTCTACTTGTGTTCATGGACCTTCTTGTTCAATGTACGGAAACATAAGAATGCAAACAACAATTAGTCTTGTGCTAGTAGGGGCAATAATTATTATTGGACTTGTTTTGATATTTAGCAAGGAAAAAGAAAGAATTATTATCAAGACAAAAAAAATTAAAGATGAATATTCTACGAAACTTGGGCAAGAAAAAGAAAAAAATCTTAAATTATTAAATAAAGAGGAAAAAATAGTTTATAATATCCTGTTAAAAGAAAAAAACATGTTTCAAGCAGATTTGGTTGAAAAATCTGGATTTGGAAAAGTTAAAGTTACAAGAGTTCTTGATAAACTTGAGCATAAAAATTTAATTGAGAGAAAAAGAAGAGGAATGACTAATTTAGTTGCTTTGAAGTAGAATAAAAATGGAAAAAAATTTGAAGGAACTTATCGAATACCCTAAAGAAGGAATTTTAAGCAAGATGATATACAAAGAAGGAACAAATGTAACCTTA
>Ga0265292_1001525_pt1 | contig 20101 bp, 17 predicted proteins | sample Munlanlewell296A_FD_189080 | JGI IMG/M metagenome (GOLD analysis project Ga0265292, IMG submission 189080) | Leachate microbial communities from a municipal landfill in Southern Ontario, Canada - Leachate well 296A | ecosystem: Engineered > Solid waste > Landfill > Unclassified | place: Canada... | reverse complement strand
ATGCCCGAGCTCGTCCCCCGCTTCCGGGAGGACCAGGTGAAGATCGTCGAGTCCTTCATCGCCCACCATCTGGAGGCGAGCGGGCGAAAGGGGCTAGTCCTGGGGCTGAGCGGCGGCGTGGATTCTGCCCTCGTGGCGAAGCTCTGCGTCGATGCGATTGGCGCGGACCGGGTGCTCGCTTTGGGGCTCCCGGAGGGGAAAGGCGGGAAGGATCTAGAGGACGCCCGGGCCTGGGCCAAGGAGCTCGGCTTCGAATTCCGAGTGATGGACATCGCACCGATGGTCGCCTCCTTCGACGAGCATCTCAGAGCCAGGGAAGTGGACCGAGTCGCCCGCGGGAACCTGCGGGCGCGGACTCGAATGGTGGTGCTCTATTTCGTCGCGAACACAGAGAATCGCCTTGTCATGGGCACAGGCAACAAGTCCGAATTGCTTACAGGTTATTTCTGTTACGATTCAGAAACACGAATCCTAACCCCCGAGGGCCCGAGGTCCTATTGGGAAGTCAAGCCTGGCTCGGTCGTCTTCTCTATCGACTTGGAAACCCGAAAAGTGGTAGAAGTTCCGGTCGAGTCGGTTCACGTCTTCGATTACGAAGGGGATCTGATTGAGATTAAGACCCGGCGCTTGGATTTGCTGGTCACTCCCAACCACCGCTTGCTGATCTCCCGAGATCATGGGGTAGGCTCCCTGGCGTTTGAGACCGCAGAAGACAGGATGCTCGCGGGAGGCGCGACGGCGGTGCCCACACCAATTCCATGGGACGGCGTCTACCCCGCGCCTTCTGTGATTGACACCGCGCGCTACTTGCCCCTGGGAAGGCTTTCTTGGAACGCGAACCAACCGATTCGGATGGCGACCGAGGACTTCCTATATCTTATGGGGTTGCACATAGGCGACGGCACTATTTCTGTCAGCCTGATGAAGGACGGCGTAAAGAGTGACTTGACCCAAAGCGAGCGCGCCAAGGTTCGTGACACTCTAGGTCGCTTTGCACCTTTGGCGGGGGGGAAGGAGACTGTACGGGTATATGAGCGCCCCCGGATGTTCATAGCATCGGGAGAGGGCAAGCGCTCGCGGGCCCCGCTCCTCACTCTGCTGGAGCGATACAACGTTCACGCCAGTCAGACACCCACCCTGGTCGCGTTTTCGAATCACGCACTTTCTGCGAGCTTTGCGGAATGTGGGGCAGGCGCGAAGTCGAAACAGATACCGCCATGGGTGTTGAAGTTGCCCGCGCAGCAACTGCGTTTTCTCTACCGTGGACTCATGGACAGCGACGGTAACGCCGACGGGTATGCATACACAACTACGTCGAGCCGATTAGCGTACCAGATGGTCGAGCTCTCCGCGAAGATTGGGCTACATGCACGGGTGTCGCAGCGCCCCCCTAAGACTACATCATATCGGGGAAAGCAAATCCGATCGAGCGGGGTCTTCGTGGTTCGCATCAGCCCCTTGGCTCGGACTCTAACGTTCCTGCCCAGAAACATGCGGCGAGTTCACTACAAGGGGAAAGTCTGGTGTCCTTCCGTCCCGCCACACGAGAACATCTTGGTTGAGCGACACGGCAGAACCGTCTTCTGCGGGAACACCAAGTACGGGGACGGCGGCGCGGACTTCCTGCCCCTCGGGGACCTCTACAAGACCCAGGTCCGCGACATGGCCCGCCACCTCGGGCTTCCGAAGAAGATTATCGACAAGGTGCCCGCCGCGGGCCTTTGGCCCGGGCAGACGGACGAGGGGGAGCTCCGCATCTCCTACGATGAGCTAGACCGCATCCTCCTGGGCATCGAGCTCCAGATGGAGCCCGAAGCCATCGCGGAGAAGGCGGGTGCGCCCCTGGACCACGTGCGCCGCATCGAGGACCTCGTGGCCGCGACGGCGTACAAGCGGAAGATGCCCCTCATCCCGAAGCTAGGCGTCCGCACCCTCGGCCTCGACTGGCGGGAGTAGGTTCCTCCGCTCCTCGAAGGCCCGGAGGAAGGCGTCCCGCTCGGCCACGTCGAAGACGATCTCCGAGGCGGACAGGCCGAAGGACTGCCAGAACCGGCGTGGTTCGGACAATCGCACGACGACCAGGCCGGTGCGTCCCCCGGTCACGTAGAGGGTGGGCTGCCCGAGGGGGCGGTGGACGCCCAGGACGGGCCCCCCGACTTCCGCGGGTCCGAGGTACTGGATTTCGGAGAAAGGGATGATTGCGCGGAAGTACCAGCCCTGGCGCAGGATGAGCCGCGAGCGGGTGAGCCAATGTTCCGTGAGCAGCGGAGAAGCCGCGAAGAGGAACGCGGTGATTGCCAGCACCGCCACGAGGAGGGCGACCTGCAGCAGAGGCAAGGAGGGGGAGATTGCCAGGAGGAACGCAGTGACCGCGAAGAGGACCCCGAAGTACGCGGCGCGCGTCAGGACGAGCGTGCGGCCATAGGCGAAGGTGAGCCGTTTCTCCATTGCGGCGGGTACTCGCCCCGCCGGAAATAAGGCTGATGCTCAGAGGGTGGACGCCGTCTGGATGAACTTGATTTGCTTCACGCCCTTGACGCGTCGAATCTGGCTGATGAGCTCTTTGAGACGCGGCGTTGGCCCCTCTGCGACGAAGATCTGGAGGCAATCCACTTCGTTCAGGTGGGTGTGGAGCATCGTCCGGATCTCATCGAAGCGATGCTGGAGCATCGCCAAGTCCGCCTTGGGGTTCCCTTTCTCGTAGATCACGGCCAGAATCACCGAAGCTTGGCCGCCGTCCCGGCCCCACTCGGTGACGTCGATGAACTCCCGCAAGGCCTCCCGCGCCGCCTCGCTCCGACTACGGTACTTCCTCCGTTGGACGACCTCATCGAGGCTCTTCAGGATTCCCTCGTCCAGGCTCAGGCTGACGATGGGCATCGGTTACTAAAGAAGGCCCTCGTCCTACTTGATGTTTATTAAGAACCCGCCAATTCTTAAATAACGGGGGGTGGGTGCCGCTCTCGTGGCCGCCGCCGTCTCGCTCGATTGGACCCAGCTCGCCTTCTGGGCGCTGATCACCGGCGGAACACCCCTCGTCCTCCTCGCGGTCCCCTACCTGCGGGACAAGATCTCCGACCGCACGATGCACCTCATGCTCGGGCTGAGCGCGGGCATCCTGGGCGGCCTCGCGACGATCGACATCCTGCCCGCGAGCTTTTCCACCGCCGCGGAGACGCCCGAACTGCCGCCCCAGGCGGTCCCCCTCGGCATCGCCGGGGGCTTCTTCCTCCTGTTCCTCGTGGAACGGCACCTGCTGAAGCCCGGGGAAACGGCCCATCCCCACTTCGAGAACGGGAAGCCCATCCAGTCCTTCGGCAGCCTCGCGGTCAGCGCGCTCACGGTCCACGGGACCATAGACGGGTTCGTCATCCCGCTCGGCTTTGCGATCAGCAACACCGTGGGCACGATCATCGTGCTGGTCGTGGCAATCCACCAGATCCCGGACAGCTTCGCGGCCGTGACCGTGGGCATGGTCTCCGGATCCTCGAGGCGCACCGCCCTCGCGTACGTGGCGGCGACCGCGGCGGACACGCCCATCGGCATCGTCCTGGGCGTGCTCTTCCTGAGCGTCGGAACGGCGTGGCTCCCTGTGGGGCTCGCCTTCTCCGCGGGCACCTTCCTCTTCGTATCCGCGGCGGACCTCATCCCGGAGCTCCAGCACCGCTCCCGTTCCTTCCTCGTCACCCTCTCCGTGGTCCTGGGCTTCGCGATCGTCCTCCTCCTGACGGCACTCCCGGGCGCGTGACCTCACGTCGTGCCGCGTCAAGGTTGAACTTTCTACGCGGTCTCGATGGGGTCTATCATCTACGGGCGTGAATAAAATTCGGGACGTCGTCGGGCGACGAATGTCGCGAGCCGCCTTCGCAAACCTTTTTGATGGGTCGCCTTCATACCGCCCTCCCGCGCCCGAGAAATCCGCGTGAAAATCGCGTGGACTCTCGCTTGGTTGGCGCGGCTTCTCGCGATCAGGGGGAGCGAGCACACATGGAAGAAAGCATCTTCCGACCTTACCTCAGCGCAAAGAGCATCTTCAAGATGGACCGGGAAATCCTGCGGCCATCCTACATCCCGGAGCGGCTGCCCCACCGGGAGGCCTTCATCGACCAGCTCGCCCAGATCCTCGCGACGGCCCTGCGGGGAGAACGGCCGAGCAACATCCTCATCTTCGGGAAGACGGGCACCGGGAAGACGGCCGTGGTCAGGTACATCGAGAACGAGTTCCGCAAGGCCGACGCCGCCCACATGGTCTCCTACCTGTATCTGAACTGCGAGATCGTCGACACGCCCTACGCGGTCCTGCAGAGCATCGGGAACGCCTTCATCGAGAACTTCCACCAGCGCATCCCCTTCACGGGCCTGTCCACGGACCGGGTATACAACCTCCTCCGGGAGAAGCTGGACGAGGAGAAGCGCGTGGTGATCATCGTCCTGGACGAGATCGACAAGATCATCGCGAAGAACGGGGACGACCTCCTGTACCAGCTCCTGAAGATCAACGAGGACCTGGCGAAGGCCCGTGTCTCCCTCATCGGCATCAGCAACGACCTGAAGTTCACGGAGTTCCTCGATCCCCGGGTCAAGTCGCGCTTGGCCGACGAGAAGGTCGTCTTCCCGCCCTACAACGCAGACGAGCTGTACGACATCCTGTCCGAGCGGTCCACCCTGGCCTTCGACAACGGGACCGCGCCCGATTCCGTGCTTCACCTCATCGCCGCCCTCGCGGCCCAGGAGCACGGCGACGCGCGGCGGGCCCTAGACCTCCTGCGGGTGAGCGCCGAACTCGCGGAGCGTCAGGGAGACGAGCACATCGCGGACGAGCACGTCCAGAAGGCGAAGAACAAGGTCGAGCTCGACACGGTCCTCGAGGCGGTCAAGAGTCTGCCGACGCAGTCGAAGCTCATCCTCCTGGGCATCCTCCTGAACGAGGAGATCGGGAACACGAAGCTCACCACGGGTGAGGTCTACACCACGTACCGGGAGCTGTGCCGCAAGACGGGCGTCACGCCGCTCACCCAGCGCCGCGTGACGGACCTGATCTCCGAGCTGGACATGCTGGGCCTGGTGCACGCCCGCGTGCGCTCCTTCGGCCGCGCCGGTCGGACCAAGGAGATCCAGGCGTCCGTCCCGCCCCTGGACGTGAAGAAGGTCCTGGAGAAGGACGACATCCTGGCGGAGGCCCGCGGCTACCGCCTCAAGGTCCAGACGACCCTCCTGTAGAGTCGTCCGGATCTTCGTCCTCCGCATAGTCCTTGGGAGGCTCCTTCCCGTCGGGCAGAGCCTCCTTCTTTCCGCGATGCAGACGGGGTTTGACCCAGGGCCATGCGTAGGAGGACCAGGCCCAGGCCGCGGCCTCGATGAGGAAGGGCGACGCGATGATCACGACGAGGCCGATGGCCAGGCTGTCCCAGCTGTTGCGCGGCGCCCCCGGGTCGCCCCAGGACTGGCAGCAGCCGCCGGGGGCGGGGGACAGCAGGAGCTTGATCAGGCCGAACCAGGGGATCTCCCCGCGGGCGTGGCCGATGATGTCCGACTGGATTGGGAACCAGGAGGTGTCGTAGGGAATCGAGCTGCACGGGTCCTTCACCTGGCAGCGGTGGTACGCGTTGTTGTCGCCCATCGTGATGTAGCCGGCGCCTCGCCGGTACAGGGGCTCGACCGACATCACCCGCGCGAAGTAGGACAGGTCGAAGGTGATGTTCAGGTCGCGGTTGTACCCCATCCCGCGTATCCAGACGGACGTGAGCCCATAGGGGCTGTTCGTCGGCTGACCGTTGCGGTCAGTCCCTTGCCAGTCGGAGAGGGGCAGGCCCGCGAGATCCGGGACGTTGGCCGCGTCCGTGCCGTTCGGGATGACGTACATGATCGCACGGTGGATGATCGGCGTCTCTCCCGGCAGGTTGTAGATGCGGAAGATGATCACGTCCCCGTACTCCCCGTAGGTGGTGTACCCGCTCGCGCGGCCCTGGAGATACGTGACCACGTCGGTCCGCGTCGGCGCGGTCTGCACGAGCACCAAGTCGCCCGTGTCGATCACGCCCAGGTCGGAGCTCGTGTCCCCATGCTGCATGGAGGAGCTCTCGACGACCACGAGGGGCGGCCACTGCTGGGTGTAGACCCAGATCCCGCCCAGGATGACGACCATGATGATCACGGCCACGGCGATATCGCGGGCCCAGGCCTTCCACCCGCCCTTGTCCTCCTTTTCCTCCTCCTCGTCGCGGGGGAACTTCTGCTTGGGCTTCTTCCGCTTCGCCATGAGCCGCCGCCTCAAGGGAGTCTGTCGTATAAACCCGTCGTCCGGTAGACCTTCACAGATCGAAGAACGTGATTGCCTTGCGGACCGGGTACGCGACATTGTGCACGGGGATAGGTCCCGCGCCGTCTGCGAAGGCGTCCAGCGTGCCGCCTTTCGTTCCCAAGGTGGCATAGGGAATCCCTTTGTGGATGTGCCCGTGAACCACGAGGGTGGGGCGCCTCCGGACGAGCACGGGTTCGAGTGCCTTGCAGCCGAGTTCGGGGCGCCACGCCTCCTTCTCCCCGCCCATGGTCACGTACGTGGGCGGGTAGTGGGTGAGGAGCAAGCGGACGTCATCGCCCTGAAGCAGACGGTCGAGGTCCTCCACGCGACGCTTGTATTCCCCCTCGAGGTGGGGCAGGTTCTTCCTTTGCCACCACGTGGGGCGGTCGAGGCTGCCCAGGCTGCCGACGATGCGGAGGCGCTTGCCATGGGCTTCGAAGACGGAGTCCTCGTCCTGGAGGAAGCGCACGCCGAACTTGTCCGCGTAGCGGGCGATGTAGGTCGGGAGGTCGTGGGCGTACTCGTTGTTTCCAAAGACGGCCCACAAGGGCGCGTCCACGCGCTTGCGGATCGCTTCGAGGACCGCGCCGAAGGCCTCGATGTCGTTGCGCTCCGTCGTGTCGCCCGCCAGGAGGAACAGGTCCACCGGCTCGAGGCGCTCCAGGTCGTCGCGGAACGCGTCGAGGTTCTCCCTCCCATGGATGTCGCCCACCGCGGCGATGCGCATGCGCGGATGCGAAGGCGGGCGGGCGCGATAACTCTTTCCTGGTCAGAACTCCTTGATGACCGCCTGGCCCGTGGCCAGGTCCACGATGGGCATCCGCGCGGCCATGGGCTCGATGTTCCGCATCTTCTGGTAGGGCGTCTGGGCCTGCCAGGTGGACGAGTTCACAAGGACGACGCCGCGGTACGCGTCCACGCCGACGGCATGCACGTGCCCCGTTACGAAGATGTCGGGCACTTCCTCCACGATGAGGTGGTCCTCCGCCTCCGGGGCGATGGGCGTCTTCCCGCCGTAGATCGGCGCGAGGTGCCGCATCTTGAGCATCTCCTTCATCGCGTCGATGGGCCGGTGGTAGTTCATCCCCGGGATCGACGAGACGAAGTCGTCCATGGAGCGTCCGTGGTAGGCGAGGACCTTGACCCCATGAAGGCTCACGAGGCTCGGGTTGCCCGCGAAGATCAGGTTGGAGTCGAAGAGCTTCTGGATGGGCTGCGGGAGGGCGGGCTGTGGCTCGGCCGGGCGGACGGCGTCGTGATTCCCTGGGATCATGACGACGGTCACGTGGTCGGGGAGGGCCGCCATCTTCTTCGCGAGGTCCTCGTACTGACCGTAGATGTCGTCGATGGCCAGATCCTCGTCCTGCCTCGGGTACACGCCGATTCCGTCGACGACGTCTCCGCTGACCACGAGGTACCGCAGGGAGCGGGCGACCTCGTCGTCGCTCGCCATCCAGGCGGTGAGCTTGGCCCACTTCTCGTCCAGGAAGGTGTTGCTCCCGACATGGATGTCCGAGACGAAGGCCGCGCGGATATGTTCCGACGTGCCGCGGAAGGGCCGGGCCACGGGGATGTCCGGGCGCACGAGGGACTGGGCGATCACGAGGCCGCGGTCATTGACGGTCCCGACGATGCCGAGGACCTCGTCGCTCACGACCGTCTCGCCGGCGAGGGGCGAGTCTGCCAGGAGGAGCGCGGAGATCCGGTCCGTCTCGTCTTCGAGATCGAGAATCCTGTGCCCGTTCTTCGTGTTCCGGACGTCGGCCACCATGCCGATGAACCGCACCTCGCGCGTGGAGCGGCGCGCCTTGGCGATCTCCTGGGCCCCGCCCAGCTCCCTCCGGGAGCGCAGCATGCGGCTCAGCGTGGTGAAGCGGTGGCGGAAGTATCGCGTGAAGTCCTCCAGGGTGCCCTCGCACGTGGAGCGGCCCGTGATGTCCCGCAGGATCTTCACGTCTGGGGAATGGTCCGAGGCCCTCTCCGCGTGGCCGTGGAAGGAAGCGGGGGCGAGGGCCATGGGGGCCGCCGCGGCCACCGCTGTCGCGGGGGCCGTGGGACGGGCGTGGGCCGCGGCCTTGCGGGCGAGGTCCACGGCCTGCAGGACGTCCTGGAGGGTGACGACGAGGGGCAGGTCCTGCCGGGAGGCGAGGAACCGCTCCAGGGGGACCATCGGATCTTGCTGGGCGAGGAGGTATTCGACCGCTTCGGGCTCGAGCAAGGTGCCCCTCTTGCCCACGAACGCCAAAAGCTCCTCGCGCATCCGGAGGCCATTAGGTCGCGTCGGATAAAAAACGTTCGTCGGGAACATCCGAGTCGTCACGAAAATTATAGGCGGGGCGGCGAATGACCGCGGCGTGCCGCGCGTCCGCGTCGAGACCCCCTGCCGCCCGACGGAGAGCCTCGCGAAGGTGAAGGTCGCGCTGCTGAATCTCTTCCCGGATCTCCGGTTCGAGCGGGAGGACGAGCTCGTGGTTGGAACCACGGAGCGCCTGGACCGACTCCGGGAGATGATCCGCAACCAGAAGATCCGCGACACCGCGCGCGGGCAGTTCCTGGGAGGCCGCAAGGCGGATCGCACGCGCGTCTCCCTGAGCAAGCAGGCCGCCTACATGGGCCTTGTGAACTTCGCCGCGCCCTCGCCCCTCGGGGCCATCGTCGTGGAGATCGAGGACCCGGACCTGACGTCCGTGATCGATGATGTGGCCGAGAGCACGGTCGAGCCGAAGCTCAGGCCGTCCGTCCGCAGCGGCGGCACGTGAATCGGCCGTTGTCGTACGTCGCCTCGACCCAGCCGCAGCTCGGGCACTGGAACCGCACCGGCGGGAAGCCGTAGACGGGCGGATGATACGTGGGCACGTACTCCCGCGGGATTGCACTCGGGTCCCGGACGGCGGCCTGCTGCGGAGTCTGCCATGGAGGCGGAAGGCCTGACGGGGCGGGAGGCGGCGCATAGCCCGGAGGGGGTGCAAGAGGCGCCGCGGGCGGTGCAGACCACGGAGGTGGCGGCGCACCGTACATCGTGGGGGGAGGGACCGCGCCCGGGGCCGCGGCGGTGGGCTGCCGGACCACGTGGCCCGTGAGCCGGCGCCACAGGTCCCGCGCCTGGCCGTAGGCGTACAGGACGTACCAGGAGAAGAACCCGGCCCCCGCGATCGCGAGGCCGAGGAAGAGGAGGCCGATCAGGATGGCCAAGGGGTCGCCACCCACGCCTTCCCAGGACAGCGCGGACACGTAGTTCGTCGCGAAGTGCGCGATGATCGCCGCGCCGATCCCATGCCGGAGGAAGAGGTACCCGAAGCCGAGGCCGGCCATCATCGCGGGCACGACCTTCCACCATCCCCAGCCGGGCTCGTGGGCGAGGCCGAAGATCGTGCTGCTCGCGAAGAGGAAGATCCAGGCGGCCAATAGGGACTCGCGCGACGAGGTCTTGCGGAGGTTCCCGCCCATCAGGTAGCGGAGGGACCGCTTGAGGGATTTCCCTTCGGGCGTCCACCGGCGGGCCAGCCCGGCGTTGATGGCGAGGGAGCCGAGCGCCATGGGCACGCCGATGAGCAGCGCCCGGAAGACGAGCTCCTCGTAGACGGACGCGTTCGCGAGCTCGAAGAGGAGGACCCACACGTTGCCCGTCGTCGGCGAGATCGGCGACGGCAGCGGCGGCCCGACCGCCTCGAGGAGGAGGATGATCGCAACCTGGACAAAGGTCACCGCGAGCCAGGTCTGGGCGATGGCCACCCAGGCGCTCATGCTCCGCAGGCGCGTGCCAATCCGGTCGAAGGGAGCGAAGAGGGCCGAAAGGAAGATCTCGCGTTCGCGGATCGTGTAGTAGAGGCAGGCGAGGATGATCACGGCCACGAGGAAGCTGTAATAGCCGAGGAAGAGGGCCGGGTCCTGGGAGACGAAGAGGACCGTGGGAAAGGGCAGGGGCAGATAGAAGAAGACGGCCGCGTCCGTAATCCAGTCAAGCCGGACGTTGTCCAGCCCGACGGTGGTCGTCCCTCCGTTGGGGCTCGCGAGGAACGCGACCTTGAGGTAGTACGTGCCGGGCATGGGCGCGCGCTCGCTCAGGTCCACCTCGGGCGCGACACTCCAGGCCGTCGTGCTCGTGTTGTACCAGTTGACCGTGACCGCGTTCGCGTAGTCCGACGTGCCCGGCGTGGGATCGAGGGCGGCGACCAACAGACCCGCCATCGTTTGGTTCCCGGAGGTCTGCACGAGGACGTCGAGGCGAAGGCGCACCGAATAGGGCGCGGACCCGGTGAAGCTGACCGCCTGGGTCCACACGCCTCCGGCGCTCGTCCCGGAGGGCAGGGTCATCTGGAGATGGCCGCCCGGGTCTCCGCCCGCCACGGCGTAGGCACCCGTGGCGAAGGGGGTCAGGGGGACGAAGCTCCATCCGACCTCGCTCGCGTCGAACCCGGGGTTCGCCGTCTGCCCGGAGGCGATGCCCTGGATCCCCGGGAGGACCAGGCTCGGGCCGATGAAGAGGCCCGCCAGGTCCAGGGCCACGAGGATCAGGAATCCGACGAGGGCCACGGTCCAGAGGACGGAGAGGATCGATCGGCCCGCGGTCGAGCGCGGGGGCACGTACCGCATCATGCTCGCGGGCAGGCCGCAGCGCGGGCAGAAGTTGCCCATGAACACGGTCCCGCACCGCGGGCATGCGCCGCCGTAGGCGGGCGCGGGCGTCACGGGTGGGGCCGCCGGACTCGGAGCGGGGGTGCCGCAGGCCGGGCAGAAGTTCCCTTCAAAAGCGGCGCCGCAACGAGGACAAAGCATCGACGCCGCTACGATGGGACCGCGCTATATAAAATCGCCTGGATTCCTCAGGGTTCGCCGGGAGGAACCCTTCGATCCATCGCCGTCGAGTGGGGGGATGGCCCGCGTGCCCCCGACCGGGAAAGTTTATATTTCATCCGAAGGTTCTGCGCGTCCTCCGCCGCGCGCTGGCGGGGGCAGACCCTCGGCACGGAGGACTTGGAATGGAAGACGAAGACAGGGGCAGACGCAACGCGGACGTGCGGTTCGAGACGATAAAGGCCGAGAAAATCAACTTCGGGCGCAACAACTTCCTGGAGATCGCCCGCAAGCGTGCGACGACGGCCGAGGGAACCAACGAGTTCATCTCGGTATCCCGAGGCTACTATCTCCCGGACAAGACGGAGCGGTTCAAGCGGTCCCTGACGATCCCCGACGACCCGGAGATCCGGGCCTTCGTCGCGGACAAGATCAAGTCCCTCTGAGTCGGCGCCGCCCGCGGTCCGCCTGGCTATCGCTCAAGCGAATCCGACCGCGGGTTTTAAGTCCGAACATGGCCATCCGAGCGGAGCCCTTTTGCGCTGCATAAGGGGGGAGTGTCATCGACCCGAGCCTCGAGCGAGGCCTGGGCTATCTCGCCCGGGTCTCGACGGACGGAGCGGCGGCCATCGCGCGGTCCCTGAATGATGACCACGCCCCGTTCCTCTGGATCACGTGGCGGGCCACGGCGCCCCTGGGAAACGGAGGCATCACCCTCCTCGTGACCACGGTGGCCCCCTCCATGGGCGGCGTGGACCCGAAGCGCCTCTCCGACCTGCGATCCGCCGCGTCCGCATTCCTCGATTCCCATGGGGGCGGCGTCCTCGTCGTCGACTGCGTGGACCTGCTCACCCTGCACAATGGCGTGGAGCGGGTCGTGCGGACGATCGAGGATCTGCACGACGACGCGACGACGAAAGGCGGCACCCTCATCGTATGCGTAGACCCCCGCATCACGAACCCGCGCCTCATCGCCTGGCTGGAGCGAGAACTCGAGGACTTCCCGACCGTGCTCTCCCCGAGCTCGGCGCCCGACGTCCTGCTCGCGTGACCTCAGGCGCCGAAGATGAGCCCCATGCCCGAGGCCGCGTCCTCGTCCTGGGCCTTGAAGCGCCGGTAGGCGGCCTCCGCCTCCGCGCCCGCGAGCATTTTTCCCGCGTCCTTGAGGAGGGCCTCGGCCCGCGCGAGCCCGGCATCGCTCCCCTCCACGAGGACCAGGGTCCCCTCGCCCTCGACGCCGAGGGAGCGGGACTCCCGCACGACGACGCTCTGCCGGCTCACGAGCTCGTCCTTAAAGAGCGCGTCGATCTGGCCTGTCTGACCGACGGGAACCCGGAAGAGGCGGTACACGTCCCGGGCGTACCCGTCGCTCCTATTAAAATCCTCATTCGTCCGTGTGCATCGTGGAGAAGGGCAAGATCAGGAGGAAGGACCCGACGATGAGGAATCCGATGCCGACGAGGCGGTCGAAGGTCAGGGCGAGGACCACGCCGCCCACGGCGAAGATGGCGCCGACGATCGCGAGGAAGACCCGGGCCGTATCCACGGCGCGGGGCATGCCCCCTCCGGAATAAGGCGTTTCCCCATGCGCCAGCGGCTGATAACCGGCCGGGAACGTTCTTAACGCGCCCATCCGCATGGCGCCTCCGGTGTCCTTCCCCGAGGTGAGCGGCGAGAAGCCCCAGGAGGAGCTCGGCGAGACCCAGATCCTCGCCGCGCTCCTGGGCATCGCGGAGATGGTGGGCCAGCTCACGGACACGGACGAGTTCCTCGACGCGATCGTGCGCATCGCGCCGTCCCTTGTGCGCGTGGACCGCTGCGCGGTCTTCTCCTATGACGAGGCCGCGCGGGAATTCGCCGTCGTGTCCTCCTTCGGCCCCGGGGGGAAGGCCGCCGCCTTCGCGGGCCTGCGCATCCCCGAGTCGGACATGCCCCGGTTGGCCCAGCGCCTCGTCTCCCTGCGCCTCCCCGCTCTCGTCAAGGACGCCTCCAAGGACCTCGCCCTCCCGCCTGCGGTGGTCAAGCGCCTCGGCGTGAGGTCCGCGTTGCTCGTGCCCCTCGCTTGCCGCGGCCGCTTCCTTGGCTGCCTCTGGCTCGACGATTCCTCGTCCAGCCACTACTTCACCTCCAAGGAGATCAACCTGATCCAGGGGATTGGGATGGAGGTGGCCATCGCCCTGGACAACGCGGGGCAGACCAAGGCCCTCGTCCTTGAGGACCGTCGTTTCGAGGCCCTCGCCCGCGCCCTCTCCGACGGGATCATCACCCTGGATCAAGACCTGCGGATCCTCAGGATGGACCACGCTACAGAGGACCTCCTGGGCTGGCAGTCTTCCGAGGTCAAGGGACGCCGGGTGAACGAGGTCTTCGACATCTCCGAGGCCGAGGCCAGCGTGGCCTGGCGGAAGGAGGCCGGAGGCCCGTCCCCCGCCGCAAAGGACCTCAGCCTCCGGACCCACGACGGCACGCGTCTCTCCTGCCAGGTCCTCACGATCCCCGTGCGCGGTGATGACGGCGTCGTCCAGATCCTCTACGTGTTGCGCAACCTCGCAGGGGCCAAGGGCGTGCACGCGAAGGCGATGGACGCCCTGCGGGAGCTCGTCCTGGCTCAGTCCGACGTGCCGCGGGAATAGAGCAGGAGCCGGATCTCCGCGTTCGTGAAGCGGCTGTTCTGGCGGAGCCCGTAATCGTCCCCCTCGCGGATGTACTGGAGGTAGAGGGGACACCCCTTCGTCAGCAGGAAAATCCGGCGCAGGTCTTCCGCCGGAATCGAGGGGTTCCCGAGCATGACACGGCAGCCGGCCAGGTCGAGGCCCTTGAGGTGCCGCTCGACCACCGTGCCCGCACCGATCTCCTTGCGGGAATAGAAGCGGCAGTAGGCCGGCGTCGTCTCCTGGGCGAGGACCAGGAGCTTCGCCTCCTTGCGGTCCGACGCGAGCCGCACGAACGTCGCGAGGGCGTCCACGATGCCTTCCGAGACATCCCCGTAGCCATCGAGGACGACGAGCTTCACGCGGCCGTCGAAGGCCTGGAGGATCGAGTCCGCAACCGCCTCCGGGTCCTCCGGATCCGACGGCTTCCCTCCGAGGGCCTTCGCCGCCGTCGACGCGAAGTCCGAGGCACTCTTGCACGACCCCACGTCGATCCACGCCGACTGCGCGACCGTGCGCGAGAACTCGCGGGCCAGGGCCGTCTTGCCCATTCCGCGGGCACCGTACACCACGGCCACGGGCGCGGCCCCCGCGCGCCATCGTTTCAGGAACGCCAGATCATCCTCGCGCTGCACGAGGGCGTGCTTCTCCATGGGCGGGGGCGCCGGACCGAGCTTCCCGTGCTCGTCGAGGGCCGCGACGGCTTCGAGCGGCGTGAGCCCGAGGATGCGTCGCGCCTCCCCGAGGTCCGTGAGCTTGCCGTCCACGTCGGCCTGCGTGCGATCGATTCCATCGAGGATCTCGCGGGCCCGGGCCACGCCCGCAGGCGTCAGCACGTACACGACGGTTCTGCGCGTGCGCCCTCGGAGGCGTGCGTTCCGTGACTCGACCAGACCCTCCTGGATCAGGGATTTCAGAGTGCGCGGCACGTGGCTTCGCGCAACCTGTGCGCCGTCTGCGATGCCCGTCTGAGTTGATTCCCTGCCCGGTTCGCTGGCGTTCCATCCGGCGTGCAGGTGCACGAGGACGCGCTCCGCCGAAGTGAGAATCACGAACGCATCAAGTGCGCAGCTTTACTTAATCCCGCGCCTGCGAATCTCTCCGGCTATCAGCGGATGGTAACTACCGCGATGCTTTTATATATCGTTGGGACGGGTGGGCGTGTGTTTCCCTAGCCCACCGGGAGGCCACCGAATGAAAGTCGTGTTGCGTGAAGATGAATCGGGCGTCTCCGAGGTCATCGGTACGATTCTGATCCTGGCCATGACCGTGGTCCTCTTCTCCACGATCATCGTCTGGGTCTCGAGCATCCCGGGCCCCGTCGCCCAGACCCGCTTGGACATCCAAGGGACCTTGACCCCGAAGTTCGGGACCGGCGCGCAGCTGGGTCTCGAAGTCGGCGACTACGTCAACCTGACCCACAACGGCGGCGAAGCCCTGCAGCCCGGGACCACGGTCATCTACATCGTCGACCAGAAGGGTTCCGCGAACTCTACCACGTACACCTTGCGGCTCCACCTCCTCCAGTCCGGCGCCACGCCGAATGGCCTCCTCGACGGGGCCGACAGCGTGTGGAACGTGGGCGAGCGGTGGACCTACTTCAATGCCCTCTTCTCGGTCTCCGACAAGATCACCGTGACCATCGTCGACACGAGCCGCAGCACGGTCGTGTGGACCTCCACCCTCACGCCTCCGGCCGGCACGCGTCCCCCCATCTTCCTCAACGTCTGGGCGAACCGCTACCTCGGAGTGGCCACGATCAGCACGCCCGTGACGGGCGCACCCGTCTACATCTTCGGGCAGGTGACGGACTTGGACGGGGACCTGAACAGCAACTCCGTCTACGCGATCCTCGCGATCCTGTACGGGACGAGCAACCCCTGCGTGGGACCACAGAAGATGTACGATGACGGGACGAACGGGGACCAGACGCCTTTCGACGGCATCTTCACCCTCGCCCGGACGTCCTGCCTGAACCCCGACATCAGCTGGGACGGGAGCCTCGTCCTGTTCAACGCCACGGACCTGAAGGGCCATCAGTCGACGACCCGCATGACCCTCCATGTGGTCCCCGGCCCGACGGGCGGGACCCCGGGTGGCGGCGGGAACGCGGGCAGCGGCCGCCCGCCGAACCTGCGCTGGAACGGAAACCAGGGCTACAACATCTTCAACGCGACCCAGTGGGACCAGTTCGGCTACCAGGCGCAGGAGACCCGCACCTTCACGGGGAGCGACACGGTCGTGATCGTCGTGGGCAGCCTCACCCTGGAGAACACCTTCGGGATCGACACCTTCAACCTGTGGGACCCCTACAGCGGGAACCCCTCGCAGGCCGTGGTCTACGGCGCGACGAAGACCGTGAGCCTGGCGTCCGCCCCCTCATCCCAGCAGTCCTTCACATTCTTCCAGTTCGTGAACGGTTACTACGTCTACACGTACCGCTTCAAGCTGAACGACGCGGCGACCGTGGGCACGAACTTTTACACGACCCCGCCTCAGTACCCGCGGTACTACCACTTCGCGAAGTACCCGCTCTCGATGCTGCTCGCCTCGAGCACGAACAACAAGTTCAGCACGACGGACTCGATCAACATCACGAGCACCACGGGTCAGCTGCGGTCGTTCCCCGTGATCCAGACCTTCGCGGACAGCGGTTTCACGAACCCCACGGCCTCGTTCAAGTCCACGGACACGGTCTACGTGAAGGTGAGGATGTTCACGGTCGACGCGGTCATCACGAATGTGGCCTTCGGGAATGTGCTCATCCAAGACTTCAGCGGCGGCAGCCAAGTCTGGCGAGCTCCCATCAACGGCTACCAGTCGAACCTACCCATCTGCCCGGTAACCGGGTCCTGCTCAGCCGGGACGACCGCGATCTCCGTGAAAACGGTCCAGAACGAGTATCGCTTCGCGGTGAATCTGAGCCGGGTGAATCAAGACCCATGGGTGCCCGGACCCCAGAACTACGCCCTCTCCATATCGAGCGTCAAGGACTCTGATGAGAACTATGGGACCGTGACGACCCAGATCATCGTCACCGCGCCCTTGTACAAGATGGACGTACTCGTGGGCAGCCATGAAGCGTCTCAAAACGCCTGGGGCACGAGCAACTACGCCTTCTTCTTCGAGAACTTCAACGGCTTCGACTGGTGGAAGCCCCTGCGAGTCGACTACTGCACTGCCGGCACGTCCAGCTCGGGCCTCAGCGGCTCGGGGGTCAACTGCCCGACCTCGACTATGGCCAAGGTCGCCTTCGGCGACTTCAACTTGGACGGGACACTCGATGTGGCCGAGAGTATCAACACCCAGACTTCCGGGACTGCCGTGGCCATATACCGCCATGGCGTGGACGCCTCCGGGAACACGGTCTACCTGCCCGTCTTCATCGACACGGCCCTGACGACCGCGTGCACCGCGATTACTACGGCCGACGTCACGGGCGACGGGGCCCCCGAGGTCCTCTGTGGCGGCGCAAACGGGAACGTCTGGTACTACCGGAACGATGGCAGCTGGACGAAGGTTTGGGCGGACCAGGTTACGAGCTCCCAGATCAACAGCATCGTCGCGGCCGACTTCAACGGGGATGGGGCCAACGACATCGCCGTAGGCGGGAACAACGGCTGGCTCAAGTATTACCCGAACCTGAACCGCCAGGGACAGTTCCAGAGTTCCGGCAGCATAAGCGATAACTGGGTAGCGATTGCGGAGCAGACTCTCAAGGGAACGGTCGCCTACGGCAGCTACCTGACGACCTACCCTGCCGCGAACAGCTACGAGCAGCTCACGGAGCAGTCTATCAGCGTGCCCCTCCAGGCCGGGACCACTCTGAACGGCGGTTTCAACTCGAGCACGACCAACTGGGCCTTCGGGAGCGTCGGCTCCGCGACAGGTTCCTGGCAGTCCTCTGGCGGAAACCCGGCGGGCTACGCCCAGATCGTGACGGACTCCGCGCCAAGCCAGGTCGTCGGCGGGTATTGGCAGCAACAGTTCAACGTGAGCGGCTCCCCGCCCTTCGCCCTCACCCTGAACTTGGACTACAACCTGTCGACCTACGGCGCGACAGGCGCCGGAAGCGTGACCTTCTACGCCTTCGTGGACAGCAGTCCAGGGGCCCCCCTCCTGGGCACGAATGTGTGGTCCCAGACCCTAATCGCGAAGACGCCCTCGTGGCCGTCTGCGAGCGTCAGCGGCTCCATTATCAACAACCGGGTGAACGCGCCGGGCAGCTACTGGCTCAAGGTCGCCATGTACTCGACCTATGACTTGACGGGCAGCCAAACGAAGGGCGGCTTCGACAACGTCAAGCTCGCGTGGTCCTCGACGCCGGGCACCACGAGTGCCCTCGAGCAGTACTGGAAGATGAACACCCTGCCCAACCGGCCGGGCACGAACTTCAACTTCTACGTGACGGCCAGGGCTACGAGCAGTTCGGACTACGACAACTACACGTTCTACTACGCGACGAACGTGGTGGGGAACGACCCCACAACCGGGACGTACACCCAGCTTGTCTTGAACCCGAATGGGAACGTGACGACGAACAACGCCACGCGGACTGCGCCCCTTCCGTCCACCCTTGCGGGCCTGACCGTCTGGATCAAGGTCGTGGACACGAACAGGTACCAGGGCTTCGCGAACTTGGACAGCCTATACGTCTACCAGATGTACATCAACGCGAACACGCCGGCCAGTTCGGGCGCGACACTCTCCGTCCCGGACGCGGGAAACGTGAACTCCATCAACGCGGGTTTCCCGACGGGTGGGATTTACGCCAGCCTCCTCGCCGGGACCTCGAAAGGCAATGTGTACAGATATAACGGGACGACGGGCGGCCTGGTTAGTCCCGTGTCCGCCTTCTACAGCGCGGGTACCACGAACTCCATCGTGGGCGTGAAGTGGGCCAACATCTCTGCACTCTACCCGGGACTTGAGGTCGTCGTCGCCTACGGCTCCACGGTAAAGTTCCTCACCGCCTACGGGCCCACGGGGATCCCGTTCGGAGCTACCTTGTCCACCGGAACGACGATTACAGCCCTTGCCGTCGGGGACGTCAACGGAGATGGGCCCGATGATGTCGTCGTGGGCACATCCGGCGGCGTAGTGACTTTCTGGGCGAACTACGGCGGCGGGAACACTTGGTCGAGCCCAGTGGCAATTTACTCCGTGGGTGCCCAAGTGTACTCGCTGGTCATCGGGGACAGCCACAACCCGCAGTACATGGGTCGCTAGCCGCGCAGCGCGGCCAGCACCCCTTTTACCCTTTCCACCTCGATCACCGCGAGGACTCTCGGCGCCTTCCCGGCGATCTCCCGCAACCTCGAGGCCATGTGCTCCTCCCGTTTCCTCTGGAGGCGCGCGAACCCGGCCGTGCGGTTGACCTCCGCGTCCCACTCGAGCACGAACGCTTCAGGCGTGTTCGCATGGAACTTCTTCTTCGCGAGCCGCGTTTCCATGCGTCCCTGGAGGAGGAGCTCCATCGTGGAGACGCACTCCACGTAGGCGTCCGTGTAGGCCTCCTCGTCCAGGTCGAGGCCCTCGAGCGCGATCTTGCGGGCATCTGCGACCTTCACGGCCTCCGTGAAGCACGGAGGCGGTTTGATCGGCTCCCCCCACGCGGACAGGCCGGCGACGTAGACCTCCTCCTCCACGTTCTCCGGGGCGACCGGGTTGCCGTCGTAGGAGCGGAGGGCCGCGAGTTCCTCGGGGGAGATGCTGACGGCGATCGCCGCGGGCTTCGTGGACGCGATGGCCTCGCGCGTCGCGCGTGCGTCCCGGGAAAGGCCGCGGACGACGGGCAGGAGGAAGACGGACGCGTCGCCGAGGCGGACCTCGTCCATCAGCCCTTCCTCTCGGCGATCAGGTCCTCCACGGCGTCCCGGTCCCGCACCTTCTTAAGCTCCTCCCTCGCGATGACCGGCAGGCCCTGGATCGTCATGCGGATTGAGCGGCGCTCGACGAAGAGCACAGCGTCCCGCTCGACCACGCGACCGATGTTCGACACGATCGCCGCCTTCTTCTCCAGGTTCGTGTCCGGCGACTCCACGCCGGTCAGGAGGGTCTTCTCGTCGTGCTGGGCGAAGGCGTCGAAGGGGCTGCGGACGGTCGGGAGCACGTCGTAGCCGAGGCGCTGCAGGCGCTGGAAGAGCTCCTTCTCGAAGGCCTCCAGGACCACAGGGGACCGGAGGGCCTGCTCCGCCTCGCGGATCAGGGCGAAGGGATCCACGGGCAGCACGAGCGGTTCGCCGAGGACCTCCTCGAGGCGGGCCGCCACGTCGATTGACGCGCTCATGCCCTCCAGGTACATCTGGATCGTCCGGCGGGAGACGCCCGCCATCTCGGCCAGGCTCCCGAGGGA
>Ga0265292_1001524_pt1 | contig 20133 bp, 23 predicted proteins | sample Munlanlewell296A_FD_189080 | JGI IMG/M metagenome (GOLD analysis project Ga0265292, IMG submission 189080) | Leachate microbial communities from a municipal landfill in Southern Ontario, Canada - Leachate well 296A | ecosystem: Engineered > Solid waste > Landfill > Unclassified | place: Canada... | reverse complement strand
CGCGATGACAAGTGGATTGATATGTATGAGTTCCTTGTCAAATACCAAAAAGAAAACAACACGATCAGAGTCCCCGACGACATTCAAGGATCCAACGGGTTAATCAGAAGATGGATTGTCAAGCAGCGTCAACGCCACAAGAGAAACCCTGAATCATTCGAACAGGATCGAATTCAGAAACTCGAAGCCATACCAGGGTGGTCCTGGAATGACTGATAACTACTCGTACCAAACCCGTACCAAATGGTGATTCGACTCAATAAATAATTGAGGCGACGCCGGGAATCGAACCCGGATACAGGGCTTTGCAGGCCCTTGCCTAAGCCATTCGGCCACGTCGCCGCGCCGAACACCACCGTCATTACGCTGTACCGATGTCCGAGCAACAGCCTGAGACTACCGCGATTACGTCGGGACGCGACGAAAGCGGTTCGCTCGCGCCAGCACTGTGGTCGTCAAGCACGTGGCAATCAGATGGTTTCGATGCAAGCGGTAAAAACGCGGTCGCGACGCACTCGTTAGGTAACTATTCGCGATACGCCAACCCAACGGTCCGCTCATTTGAGCGAGCTGTTGCAGATTTGGAACATGCCCAAGATGCGCTCGCCTTTGGGTCCGGAATGGGAGCTCTTTCGAGTGTCGTCCTCGCGCTCTGTTCGACGGGTGACCACATTGTTGCTCAACGGCAAATTTATGGCGGAACAGTTTCGTTTCTCAACGGGCCATGCAAACGATTCGGAATCGACGTCACTTACGTTGACGGCAAGAAACCAGGAGCATTTGCGAGTGCAATTAGGCCAGGTAAGACAATGCTCGTAATCGCCGAGACCCCGTCGAATCCCCTGATGGAGATTTGTGATCTCGCCGATCTTGGATCGATCAAGGGACCATTTACGTTGGTCGACGCAACGGTGGCAACGCCATTGGGTCAACAACCACTCGATTTTGGAGTATCGCTTGTCATGCATTCGGCGACCAAGGGCATTGCTGGACACAACGATGCGACTCTTGGTGTCATCAGCGGGAATCGAGATCTCATCGACGCCATTTGGGGTTACGCGGTGCTGCACGGCGCGACGGCCTCTCCGCACGACGCGCTCAACGGGTTGCGAGGGATCCGCACACTAGGCGTGCGACTCGCCCATCAATGCGCCGGTGCGCAACGAATTGCGGAAATGCTGAGCACAAATAGTTCGGTGAGCGCGGTGTATTACCCAGGGCTTGCATCGTTTTCTCAACATGACCTAGCGGCGCGTCAGATGCGGACGTTCGGGTCGATTCTGTCGTTTGAAGTACGCGGCGGAAAGGAAGCGGCACGCCGAGTTGTGGATGGCGTGCGACTGATCCGTCCGGCAGCCTCATTTGGTGGACCGGAAACACTCATTTGCCATACCGCTACCACGACCCACGTTGGCATGGACGCGGACACTCAAAAAGAAGTGGGAATATCGGACGGGCTCGTGCGCCTATCGGTTGGCCTCGAAGCAGTCGACGACATCATCGCCGACCTGAAACAAGCGTTAGTGGCTTAGCGCTCTTCTTTGAAGATGACGTGCTTGCGCGCGACCGGGTCGTACTTCTTCAATTCCAAACGCTCACGCGAATTGATCTTGTTCTTGCGTGTGACATAAACGTAGCCCGTATCCGCGGTTGAGCGGAGTTTGATGATCGGACGCTTGTCTTTGCTTTTTGCTGCCATGACGGGTACTTAGACTTTCTGACCGCGTGCGCGAATGTCGGAGACGACTCGCTCGATGCCGACCTTGTCGATAGTGCGAAGTCCTTTCGAACTTACGTTGAGCGAAATCCAACGCTTTTCGGATGGAAGCCAGAAACGACGTTTGTGGGCATTCACCTTCCACCAACGCTTCGACTTAATGTTGGAGTGAGAGACTGAATGTCCCGTCGACGGGTGCTTGTCGAGGACATCGCAACGATTTGGCATCCGACAAGTATAGGCGTCGCAATGCCCCGCTACACTGTTCCCACTATGAAGAAAGACATTCACCCCGAGTCGCGATTGGTCGTCTTTGAAGACGCCTCGGCCAACTATCGATTTCTCACACGCTCGACTATGAATCCTGATCCGAGCAAAAACACCGTCTGGGAAGACGGCAACACATACCCCGTCGTTCAGCTCGACATTTCCAATGCCAGTCATCCGTTCTTTACGGGTCAAATGAAGATCATTGACTCCGCCGGTCGAGTCGAACGCTTCAACAAGCGCTACGGATCACGCAAAAAGACGGTCGTCAAGAAGGCGCCTGCCTCCAAGAAGTAGTTAGCGCGCCTTGCGCACGACGCCGGGCGAGAATTTGCGAATCGACGTCTCACCGATCAGGCCCATAGTCCGCGTAATGCCCGACGTGATGTGCTCGATGGCCCATTTCACTCCGTCTTCGCCGGCCGCCCCGAGTCCATACAAGTAGGGACGACCAAACATCACTCCCCGCGCGCCAAGCGCACACGCCTTGACGACATCGGCTCCACGACGTGCACCGCCATCGATGAGGACTTCGATTCGATCACCGACAGCATCCATCACTTCTGGAAGGAGTGCGATCGGCGCTGGGGAACCGTCAAACTGTCGACCGCCGTGGTTGGAAAGGGCGATTGCGTCAACTCCCAATTCGGCGGCGATGAGCGCATCTTCGCTGCATTGAATTCCCTTGATGATGAGCGGCAGTCCAGATTCCTGGCGGATCCACTCCAAATCTTTCCACGACAACGTCGGATCAAATTGTGCGGTTACGTAGTCTGCGAGCGAGACCGCGCGCGATCCATCGAGTTCGCCACGACCCGCAACGGCCGAAAATGTGATCGGTTCGTTGCGTACAAAGTTCCACGTCCAGCGCGGGTGTCTGATGCCGTCGATGAAGGTATCCAAACCGATCTTCGGCGGCAAGGTGAAACCTCGCCGAACATCGCGCTCGCGCCGACCGAATACCGCGGTGTCCACGGTGAGCATGATGGCCTTGTAATCGGCAGACTTTGCTCGCTGAACCAGTTCGCGCGAGAGTCCGCGATCTCGCCAAACATAAAGTTGGTACCACAACGGGCCGGTTGCCACCGCGGCGACTTCTTCAATGCTGCGGGTTCCGAGCGTCGACAGCGTGTACGGCAATCCAAGCGCGCCCGCAACTCTGGCCACGGCTAGTTCACCTTGCGGATGACCGATGCGAGTGAATCCAGTTGGTGAAAGTGCAATAGGGAAAGGCACGGGCTGACCCATGATCGTGGTCGAGGTATCGATCTCCGAGACATCGATGAGGACTCTTGGTCTCAGTTCGACGTTGGAGTACGCGGAAGAATTATTTGCTTTGGTGATTTCGTCTTCGGCGGCGCCGTCGAAATAGTCGAACACGCCGCCAGGAAGACGACGCTTGGCCAGCAGGCGAAGATCGTCGATGTTCGCGCACTTGGCAAGACGGCGCTTCGTTGAGTTGAATTCAAATCGGCGTAATTGCACTACTGATCGAATCGACTTCAGCATCGACATGTCGTTCTCATTTCAGCGAGTCAATGATTTGGGCGAGACCTTCGACGGTCGTGCGTGGATTGACGATGCAGAACCGCAATACGGTCTCGCCGTTCCAACTACTTGGAACGACAAATGCCAGCCCGCTCTCCAATGTGCGATCGCTCCATTCTTGGTATTGGGCAGGCGTCCACCCGAGACGACGGAACACGAGTACCGATAACTCCGGCTCGAGCACGAGTTCGGTGTGCGGTGCTTGGCGAATTAACTCTGCACCTCTTTGAGTGACGGCGAGTGTGGCTTCCATCGCATCTGAATACGCATCCGTGCCATGCATCGCCAGGCTGAACCAAAACGGAAGACCGCGGGCTCGTCGGGTTAAGTGATGTGCGAGATCTGCAGGGTTCCACGCCGCATCAAGCGACTTGCTCTCGTCTTGGTCGAGTACGTCGAGGTATTCGGCGTGTTGAGTGTGGGCGTGGCGAGCCTCGGTTGGATCGCGATAAATCAGCGCACAACAATCGAACGGTCCGAACAACCACTTGTGTGGATCGACGATCAGGCTGTCTGCGTTCTCGATGCCATTAAATAGGTGCCGCACACTCGGCGCGCACAACGCAGCCGCGCCGTATGCGCCGTCGATATGGAACCAGGTATCGATGCGCCGTGCTTCGGCTGATGCAGCGGCAAGGTCATCCACCACCCCGACATTGGTTGTTCCTGCGGTAGCGACGATGGCGCAAATTCGGCGACGTTCCTGTTCCGAAATCCGTTCGAGAGTTTGATGCAATGCGTCCCCGCGCAGACGTCCGCGCTCGTCGGCCTCGACTTTAATCACATCTGCATCCATTACTTTTGCCGCTTGAGCCACCGATGAGTGCGCGCCAACGGAAGTGACGAAGATCGGCCGTACCGAGTCGAGAGACCCGTTGGCTCGCTTACGCCATCTCCACCGTGCGGCGACGAGCGCCGACAAATTACCGGCCGTTCCTCCACTCACGAACACGCCTCCAGCCGAAGATGGCATTCCAGCGAGATCGGAGATCCACCGCAACGCCTCATTTTCTGCATATACCGCTCCGGCACCCTCCAACCACGAGCCGCCGTAGATATTCGATGCGGCGACTACCAGATCGAATAACACAGAGCTCTCCGTCGGGGCGCCAGGAACAAACGACAAGAAGAGTGGATGATCGACGCTGATACAAGAGGGCGCCAATTCGTCTATGAATTCCTTCAACACATCCAAACCGTTGCGGCCTTCCGGTTTAATCGTGTTGCCAACAATTTTGCGCAATTCGCTGAGCGTGTACGGCCGATCGAGAGGCGGTGGATCCATGCGAATGCGTTCCATCGCATACTTGACAATTGCTACGGCTAACTCTGCACTCTCTTCGTCGTAGAAATGCATCAATTGAGGCTTGCTAATTTCGCTCACTTCGTATTTCCTTGGGCGGCAAGCACCGCTTCGCGAGTTGGTAAGGAAGGCACGGCGCCACGCACCGTAGTCGCCAAGGCGCCGGCAACGGAAGCCGTCCGACACGCTTCTTGAAGCGAAGTCCCGCGAGCGAGTTCGGCGCACATTGCTCCGATGAACGCATCGCCCGCACCAACCGTGTCGATCGGCGTGACGGTGAATGGAGCAATGCGTTCAGTACCCGATTGCGTCACAATCTCGGCACCAAATTCGCCTTGCGTGACAACGATTGTTCCCACGCCGGACTTTAGCAATGCACTAATTCCACCAAGGGCGAGCGCCTCGGTCTCGTTGGGTACGAGTATGTCTGTCAGAGCAAACAACTTCTCGTGTAACGATGCCGCCGGGGCCGGGTTCAATACTGTTCGAGAACCGTGACCGTGCGCCTCCGCAAATGCCGAAGCGATCACGTTTTGCGGCACCTCAAGTTGAGCTAGAACTACGACGCCGTCTGGAACTTTGAACGCCGATGGATCCGAGCCAACGTGGGCGTTTGCCCCTGAGACAACGACGATTGAATTCTCGCCCTGTGCGTCTACGTTGATGAACGCTCGCCCAGTCGGTGCATTGACGACCACCACATGCGTGCTGTCAATCCCTTCGGAGTCCAAAACACTACGAATGTATTTGCCAGCAGAGTCGTCACCGACACAACCGACAAACGCAGTTTTGGCGCCCATCCGCGCGCACGCGACCGCTTGATTGAGTCCTTTGCCACCGGCATACTCGGAATAACTATTGGCCCTCAAGGTTTCACCTGGTCGAGGTAATCGATCCAGTTGAGCGACGAGATCGAGATTGGCGCTCCCCACTACGACGACATCGAACTTCACCTCCCCACTTTTACACACGACTACTAGTCTCGTTCGCATGACAACTCCGATTCCGATGATCATCGACTGCGATCCTGGTCACGATGACGCAATTGCTCTCGTCGTGGCGGCACGACACGCCAACGTTCTCGGAGTGACGACAGTTGCCGGAAACGCGCCAATCGCCTCGACAACACGGAACGCCCAAATCGTTCTCGATCTGATCGGTTCTTCGGTCGCGGTACACCAAGGCGCGGAGCGACCGCTCGTTGCCGAGCCGCGGCACGCGGCTTATGTTCACGGAGTTAGCGGCCTGGATGGCGCCGACCTTCCCGAACCATCTCGCGCCCCCGCCAGTGCCGACGCAGTTGGCTTCATCATCGACACATGCCGCCAGCATGAGGGCACGTGGCTCGTGCCGACCGGTCCTTTGACCAACATCGCACTGGCTCTGCGCAGTGCGCCAGACTTGGCTACGCGAATCGCAGGAATTTCCCTGATGGGTGGCGGCACATTCGGCAATCGATCGGCGGTCGCCGAATTCAATATTTGGGCCGATCCAGAAGCTGCGGCAATAGTTTTTGGTTACGGCGGCCCATTAATCATGTGCGGTCTCGACGTCACGCATCGATTGCAGGCGACTCCCGAACGAATTGCCAAGGTTCGTGCGCAGCCCGGGCGCCTTGCCAACGTTCTCGCAGATCTCTTGGAATATTTCACCGGCGTGTATGTAAAGCGGCACGACAACATGAGCGGCGGCGCGGTGCACGACCCGTGCGCGGTGATGGCGCTCACACACCCGACATTGTTTCAACATCAACCACATCACGTTGTCGTGGAGACTGCCGGTGTGTTGACTCGCGGAATGACAGTCATCGACAAGCGCGGACTCGTCGAGCGACTGCCGCCGAATTGTGACGTGCCATGGGATGTCGACGCAGATGCCGCGTTTGCAATAATTGTCGAGTCGATTGGACATTTTTCCAAATAAATGGGGTGATAATGTCCTGTGATCGATCATGACGTCACCCTGATCTCGACGGTCGCGATGGGCGTGCTCGCCGCGCTCATTTGCGGATTCGCCGCCCGACGCGTTGGCCTGCCGGCGATCGTCGGTTATCTCGTCGGCGGTGTTCTGGTTGGGCCGTCAACGCCCGGTTTTGTCGCCGACCACCATGCCGCCCAGCAGTATGCAGAACTCGGTGTGATCTTCATGCTGTTTGGTGTCGGACTGCATTTCTCGCTACGCGAACTTGCCAGCGTTCGACACATCGCGGTTCCTGGCGCGCTGTTACAAATGACACTTGCGACTGGCCTCGGCTGGCTAGTCGCTCACGAAATTTGGGGATGGTCGAATGGCGCATCGCTATTGCTCGGGCTGGCGATCTCAATCGCCTCGACCGTCGTACTTCTGCGTGCGCTAACTGACAGGGGCCTGCTCAACTCGAGCGGCGGTCGCGTCGCCGTCGGTTGGCTCATTCTTGAAGATCTCGCAACGGTCGCAATCTTGGTGCTTCTCCCGGCGATCGTCGGCGACCCCGATGCGGTCGACGGTGGCGGGTTCGATGTTGCAGGCGTCGTCTGGGCACTCGGCAAGGCGGTGCTCTTCATATTCCTCGTTCTTATTGTCGGAGTTCGCCTGTTGCCGTGGTTGCTCACTCAAATCGCGCGCACCCGATCTCGCGAACTTTTCCTTCTAGCGGTTGTATCGCTTGCTGCTGGCACCGCCTTTGGGGCATTCGAATTGTTTGGCGTGTCATTTGCGCTCGGAGCATTTCTCGCCGGCGTCGTCATGGGCGGTTCTGGAATTCACCACCAGATCGAGGCAGAGATCCTCCCGTTTCGCGACATCTTCGCCGTGCTGTTCTTTGTTGCAGTAGGAATGCAGGTTGACCTCGATGTCGTCGTCGACCAGTTCCCCAAAGTGCTCATGTTGACTGCGTTAATCGTCGTCGGCAAAACAGTGCTCACCCTCTCGCTCGGGTTCCTGATGCCGCGTTCGGGAAGGGAGCTCGTGGTCGTTGCGGCAGGCCTAAGCCAGATCGGCGAATTCAGTTTCATTGTCGGCCAAGCAGGCATGACACTAAACCTCCTCGACGCCGAACAGTACGCGGTAATTCTCGCCGCTGCTGTGCTGTCGATCCTCGTCAACCCGGCAATGTTCAAACTGATTCCGGCGACAGAAAAGTTGATGCTCAAGGTTCCGTTTATCGGCGATCGGATGCGATCGGCCGAGCCCGGAATCACAATCTCCGAGCACACGCTGCAGGACCACGTTGTCGTTGTCGGTTACGGACGAGTCGGTCATCAGACAGTGCAGGTATTGCGAGCACTTCAACTTCAGCTTTTGATCGTCGACCTCAGCACGTCAAGTGTGGAAGCAGCCGAGGCCGATGGATTGCTCGCGCTGTTCGGCGACGCATCTAACTCCGACATCCTCAATTACGCAGGACTCACCAGGGCAAAGGCGCTAGTCGTTACATTGCCAAATCAGACCGCGGTCGAACTCGTCGTGGCGACGGCCCATGAGTTGGCACCCGATCTGGCGATCATCGCCCGCGCAGGAACTCTCACTGGCGTGAGCCGACTACACGAACTCGGAGCCCGGCACGTCATCAACCCCGAACTTGAAGGTGGTCTCGAGATTGTCAGCCATACCCTCTTCGAACTCGACTACCCGATGCCCCAAGTTCAGCATTATGTAGACGCAATTCGGCAAGAGGCCTATCGATCGCGGAACTAAAAAAGCATTTCCTGGAGCGGACGACGAGATTCGAACTCGCGACCCTCACCTTGGCAAGGTGATGCTCTACCAACTGAGCCACGTCCGCAAAACTTACGAATCGGAGTTTAGCAGGGGGTCTGCGGAGACCACTGCGTCACGAATCACACTTGCTTTCACTGCGAAGCGAACGACCCCTGCTAACGAACAGAGAACAACTGCAGACCCGAGCATTTGCAGTGGCGCAACATCTTGGCTATACACGATCCATGCAGAAGCCATCGAAATAACTGGAACGAGTAATGCGATGAGTGATGTCACCGACGCATTGACGAACCGATGTGCCCAGACCATAAGGCCGTGACCCAACACTCCGGGAATCAGCGCCATGCCCAACAGCCAACCCAGGTCTGATAGCGAAACGTCGCCGATGTCGGAACTGAAAATCAAGCAAGCGGGTACGACGACGATGAGTTGACAAACGCTGATACCAAATAGGTATGCCCACGTGGAGATGCCGCCAGTTCTCGCGCGCTTTGAGGCGATGAAGTAAACAGCCCAAAACACCGCGTTAAGCAATGCAAAACTATCGCCCAACACTCCCTGCCCTCCGGAGCTACTCGCACCGAAAACTACCGCGAAGACCCCGACGAAACTAAGTACCGAAAATAAAACCTGCTGCCGACTCACGCGTTCGTGCAGAAATCGCGGCGCGACGAACAATATGAATGCCGTCGACAAATTGGCGATGATCGTCGCATTGGCAATTGAGGTTTCCTTCCACGCAACGAAACCAAAGATATTGGAGATACCAAAAACAATTCCCGGAACGAGACTCTCTCGCATCGTTTGGCGATTGATTTGCACATGGCGAAGCCTGGTAACGAGATAAATAATTGGCGGCCACAGAATTGCCCGATAGAAAATTGCCGAGAATGTAGAGACGTCAACCGCGAGGAAGAATATCGGTCCAATTCCCCAAGCGAATGCAGCGAGAAATACTCCGGCCAGCGGTAGGCCGCTCGATTCCTGCTTGGTCACGTACGGGATTCGGGAGGACGCAAATCAACGCGAAGAGTCAATATGCCATCGTCGAGTTCTGCCTGAGCGTCCCCGACCATGGCGAAATCCTGAAAGTCAACTTGGGCCTGCTGCAGAAACATCTGCCGCTCTTCCCCCGCTACTGGGGGAAGTGGGCGTCGTTTGACGGCCGCCGCTCGCTCCTTGAAGCGGGCGATCATGTCATCGGGATTGAACGCTTGAGCCATATCCCCAAGTTACTTCAGCATCGGGTCGACGGGATTGCGGCGGGTTCTTTCTGGCGTCGAATGAGTTTCTGTAATTCGAGCGGTTCTCCGAGTCTTGCGCGGGGATTTTGCTCCTTTGATAATGCCGTGTGCCGATTCGAGCATGACTTGTTGCTCGGCTTCGCTGGCATTGGCGAAGCGACGATCGCTCATGATTTCCAGCGGAGCCAAGGACACGGGTTCAGGGCGCGCTGTTGACCAAAACCACCATGTGAGAACGGATAGCCCGAGTCCGACCACAATGAGCGCCAAGGCGACCAAGGCAACGGATTGAAGAATGGCAATGGCTGAAATTAGTGCAAACATCCTTTGTTCAAACTACTAGCCAAAATTGCGCTCGAGGAAGTCACCTAGGTGCGGACCGACCTGATCAATATCGATAAGAAATGAATCATGTCCGTGAGGAGAATCAATCTCGACATATGAACAGGCAACTCCGTTTCCCGCGATGAGCGACTGAATGTGTCGTTGTTGGTATGTCGGATACAACATGTCGCTGGAAATTCCAACAACGAGTGTTGGCGCCGAAATCCGGCCCATCGCGCTTTCTAGATTGCCTCGGCCCCTGACCACGTCATGCAAATCCATTGCCTTGCCAATGATTAGGTAACTGTTGGCGTCAAAGCGGCGGTTGAGCCGATCGCCGTGATGATCCAAGTAGCTTTCAACTTCGAAGCGATCCCACAATCCGAGACCGCTATGAGTTGCGCCGCCGTCTGCGAGATCGCGTCCGAACCGTTCGGTGAAGACATTGTCGCTACGAAAGGTCACTTGTGAAACCATGCGCGCGACAGCCAAACCCTGCCACGGACCTTCTCCGGGCGGGGCGTCGTAATACTCTCCGCCGTTCCATTTTGGATCAAGAGAAATAGCTCGTCTACCGATTGCTCCCCAAGCGATTTGTTGGGCGGTTGCCTGCGCGCACGTGGCTATTGGGATGAGCGTACGTACCCGATCCGGGTATGTAATTCCCCATTCGAGCACTTGCATTCCGCCCATTGATCCACCTATGACCGAATGCCATCGCGCGATACCCAACGCGTCGGTGAGTCTGGCTTGGGCGCGAACCATATCGCGCACGGTGATGACCGGGAATCTCGAAGCGTACGGTTTGCCATCGCCGGGATGGGGTGAAGCCGGACCGGTAGAGCCTTGGCAGCCACCGATTGTGTTGCTGCAAACCACAAACCATTTATCCGTATCAATTGCCAAACCCGGTCCGATCGCGCCCTCCCACCACCCGGGAGTCGGATGACCAATTTCGGCAGGACCTGCCGCATGACTGTCCCCGGTCCATGCGTGACAGAGCAACACGGCATTTGATTTTTCTTCGTTTAGTTTCCCCCACGTTTCGTGGGCGAGCACTACATCGCTCAGCGTGGTGCCGCAATCGAGCGCAAACGGCCGATCGTGGGGAAAATGTTCGAATCGGCGACGACCGGGATTATCACTCGCCTGCCATGCCCCCGTGGCGGGATAATCATGTCCGATCATTTGTTCTCTCGCGTTCGGTCGATTAATTCTGATCAAGCATTACGAGAGTCGGCCCGTTGCTTCGCCAGGGTGGCGAAGCCACATCCCCACCCGAAGGTGGGCTGGCACCGTGGGCTCGAACCCCGGTTGCCGGACCATATGGTCTCTCGTGATGCAACTATCTTGCGCAATGAAGGGTAGCCCACGCTATTGTGTTTTCACTACGGCGGGCGGAGTTGGCGCTGTGGTCTGCCAGAAATTGGCGACCATTCGGGCACCACGAGGAACTCAATGAATAACTTTCTCACACCTCTTGCAGAGACGCGACTGGTCGATTCAAAAGGGTACGGCAGCTTCGCCACGCAGATAATCACCAAGGGAACCATCGTGGCTACTTTCGGTGGATTGGCCGCGAATCGCAGAGAACTCGCCACGTATCCCGATGAGCGTCAACGTCGCTCAATGCAAATTGATTTTGATTTGTATCTTGTTGGACCAATCACCAGGGAACCCGGCGACTCCATCAACCACTCCTGTGCACCAAACTGCGGCATGCGCAACGCGACACAACTGGTAGCGATGAATGACATCGACAAGGGCACCGAAATCACGTTTGATTACGCGATGAGCGACACCAGTACATATGACCAATTCGTCTGCTCGTGCGCCGCGCCTCATTGTCGTGGTTCCGTTAGCGGCGAAGACTGGAGGCGCGATGACGTTTGTCAGAGTTACGCAGGGTTTTTCTCCCCTCATGTTCAACGACTTATTGATTCCTCCAAGAGTGCCCGCCGTCTGAGCAAACGCGATGTGGAACGACTGTTGGCAGCGATCGATGATTCCCCGTTCGAGGCCGTGCTCGGCGCGCTGCGCATCGTCATCGGGTTTCCTGACGCGACTTGGAAAACGTCAATCAACTTGTATTGCAAGTTTGACGGCCGCGAACTCGGCCTCCTCAACTACGAAACCGACGCCATAGATCGTCTCGCCACCGAACTCAACGAGACTCGCGGCGACTTCTATCTAGATCGAGCGATCCACCGATAGATAACTCCCGACAGCCGGTGCACCCCCGGCAACATCATCAACACGCCGACGACGCGCCAGAGGCCACCGGCATTGCGCAACACTTTGGCCACCGCATCTTCTGCCGAGAAGTGTTCGCGGCTATTCCCACCGATTGAACTCACCCACTGCACCGCTTCTTGACACTGCTTGGCGCTTAGTCCAAGTTGTACGAGGTCGGCGTCTTGCCAAGCGACGACTCGTGGCTGGCGACGAAGACGACGGAGCATTACTTCTACGCAGCGTCGGCAAAACCCGCATTGGCCGTCAAACACCAAGACACCAAGATCACGCGGCGCGCGGCGACTCACAGTGTTCTCCATATTGGCATTAGGTTGACTGACGCTATGTATCGGTTTTTGTATTCGCCGCGCTGGTTGATGCTCCATGTACTCGTTGCCCTTTTGGTGGTCGTCATGGTCAACCTTGCGTTTTGGCAGATAGATCGGTTGCATCAGCGGCAAGACTTCAACGAGATTGTCCAGGCTCGTGCCCCGGTGGAGCCAATGCCGCTCGCAGATGTTCTCAGCAAATATCCGAATCCCGACGACGCAGAGTGGTACCGAATCATCGCCACTGGCACATACCTAATTGGCGAAGACATCACAGTCGTTAACGTCACCCAAGACGGGCAGGCCGGCCACGATGGCGTCACTCCCCTTCTGCTCGCTAACGGCCAACTACTTCTCGTCAATCGGGGATTCGTCCCGTTGAGTGTCGATATCCCAGAAGCACCGACCGGCACGGTCACGATTGAGGGTCGATTGCGCGTGTCGGCCAAACGTCGAACAGGTGCGGTGTCTGACGCTTCCACAGGAGAACTGGACGAGGTCCAGCGAATCGACATAGGCCGCCTCTCAGCACAGCTACCCAACCCGCCAATTCCGATGTATGTCGATCTTCTCAACTCTCAACCCGCGGATAGTGAACTGCTCTCGCGCGTAAGTGACCCGGTGTTCTCCAACGGTCCTCACCTCAGCTATGCCGTGCAATGGTTCTTCTTTTCCGCCTGCGCGATTGCCGGTTGGGCGATCGCGGTTCGGCGTGAGGTCAAGAAGAATCAGCGCGGAGGGTGAGCCTCAAGTTCGGCCATGCGTCGAAATTGCTCGACAACATCTGGGCTCTTGTGCAACGGATCAAAACTTCGATACGCCGTATCCACGTTGACGCAAATTCGCCCATACTCGGCCAAATTGGAGAATTGACTTTCTTGGTTTCCGATCATGTCATGCGCGATATCGCGAGCAGCATCAAACGCATCGACACCAGAATCGAAGCGACTGCGCGCCTGTTGCAAAACATACGACAGATAGTCGCGAACCTCGGCAACTCCCGATTTGTTGGTGAGTGGACCGTGTCCTGGCACCACCGTTTCCGTGTCCAACTCCGAAATTAGATCGCAGGCCGCAATCCAATTCTCCAACGGACCGGCCCAGACAATTGGTGCCCCGCCGATAAACAAAATATCGCCGGTGAAAACCGTCTTCGTCTCGGGAACGTAAGCAATCGTGTCTCCAGCGGTGTGTGCGGGCCCGACCTCAATAAGTTCGATCGCGCGTCCGCCCACTTCCAGATCTAGCCGTCTATCAAATGTTCGAGTTGGCGGAACCAATTCAATACCGTCAAATGCAAAGTCGCCGAAGAATCCACGAAACAGATCGCCAATCTCTCCCGGCGCCTTATTCAATGCCGCCAACATCGAAGGTGGAACTTCGATCATCTCCCGAGCGGTTTCGTTGGAGGCAATTATTTCCGCATCACGAACGAGTTGATTGCCGTAACAATGGTCACCATTGGCGTGGGTGTTGACGACGGTCGCGATCGGTGCCGACTGAACGGCCCGCGACATCGAGTCAAGCATTGCGGCGGTGAGTTTGAGATCGAACAGAGTGTCGACGAGTAATGACGAACCGTCGCCGACAACGAGTCCTGCATTGCTGTAACCCCATCCTCCGTCGGGTTGAAGGTAGGCAAAACAATTATCACCAATTTCGTGAAGACCGAGCGTGTACGAAGTGGTTGACATTGGTGAAGACAGTTTATTGATGTTGGGAGAGCAGCGCGGCGCCGATCGCGCCCGCACGCTCGCCTAGCTCGGCCGGTCGCAACATCGGAATGGTGCGATGGGAACCTGAATACAACATTTCGGCAAACCACTTTCGCACGGACGGCATCAGGATCTCCAACGATGTGATGATTCCACCGCCCAACACGATGCACGACGGATCGGTGGTGTTCGTCAGATTGGCCAGGCCAAGTGCAATCCAGCGGGCGTATTCGTCGAGCAATCTGAGCGCGTCCGGCTCACCGTTGGTGGCTCGAGACATCACCGACTCACCTAGTTCCCCTCCCGCCAGATAGGCAAGCCCGCTGCCAGAGGCAAAGCGTTCCCAGCACCCGTGTCGACCACAAGGACATAGAGGTCCGCTTGGGTCGACCACAACATGTCCAATTTCGCCGGCGAAACCATTCGCCCCGTGCTGCAACATTCCGCCAGAAACCAGTCCGCCGCCAATTCCCGTACCCAACGTCACCATCCACACATCGCTGTGGCCAATTGCCGCACCAAATTGCCACTCAGCAAGGCATGCAAGTGTTGCGTCATTGTCCACCCAGACTCGAGTTCCCAAATTGGATTCGAGTTCGGCGCGGAGAGGATATTCAAAGGCGCCCTTCAGATTTGGCGACGCGCGAATGACGCCATCCGGAGTGATGAGTCCAGGTACTCCGACGCCGAGCGTGTCATAACTTCCAAGTTGAGAAGCGATCCCGGCCAGAAAATTGGTTAACTCCTTGGCCGGAGGCGTTGGTTTGCGCACTTCGCGAAGAACAGCGCCACTTTCGTCTAAGACGACGCCGAGGGACTTTGTGCCGCCAACGTCGATGCCCGCGCGGAGCGTCACGATTCGCTGCGGGTCTTTAATTCCTTCAGCGTGTCCAAAATACGAACCTCTGCTCGACGCTTGACAAAACCTGGCAGTGGAATCACAAGTTCAATCGCCAAGTCGTATGTCACACGTGTTCCGGCGGATACGGGTTCAAAGTTGTATGCGCCGCGAATCGAACGCATGATGTCACCGTTGACAAGTGTCCAAGACAGTCTCTTCGGGGCGTCGGAGTAGTCATATGCAAGTGTGTAATGCGTGCTTCGACCGAGTGCCGACGCGCGGTATTCCACCTTGGTAGCACGGCCCTGCGAATCTCGGTCTAAGACCGTTGCTTCTTTGACATCGTGAGCCCACTCCGGATACTTCTCAAAATCGCTGGCAACCAAAAAACATTTCTCTGGGGTCGCCGAGATAACCGCGGTATCCGATCCTGAATCAACCATGGTCACTATCTTTGCCGATCTGGGGGTTCGGAATGATGGATTTGGAGTTTTTCAATGGAGAAAATGTGCCGTGTTTACTGGCCCATAGTCCATTTAGACCCATTCCAAATAGGGGTACAAGCACCCCAAATGCCAAAGTGCTACCGCTTTGCCCATCGGTTGACGTGCGAGCCAGTGCAGTCACGATTGCCGATGAGCCTTGGACGACAAGACAACCGTTCATTAATCGACGAGTCCGAACGGTGGCGACATCACCGATCAAGAAATACAGAGAGGCAACCGAGATGTCGTCGTATCGACTTCGCTGCACGGCGGTAAAAAAGCCCCATATGAATGCGGCTACACCGGATGCGAAAAGTACGAGTGCCACAACGACGGCGATGGTCCGAGAGAACGGTGTAAAAATCGTGGCGGCAAGGGTCGCCGTGGCGACAAACACCGCGGTACCGATCAAATTCGCTCGTTCGATCACACTCATTGCCTGACCTTCAGAACTTCGGCAAGTTGCAGAGTCGACTTGTCGTAGTCGAACACTTCGACCGCGCGCTGACGCGATGCGATTCCCATCGAGGAGCGCATTTCTTCGTTGCCGAGCAATTCGGATATTGATTCGGCGACCGATTGCACATCGGTTGGGTCTGCAATCACTCGCCCTGTGATGCCGTCCAATACCGCTTCGGCCGCACCGCCAGAGTCACCTGCAATCTGTGGAATTCCGCATGCGGCCGCCTCGGCAAAGACGATTCCAAATCCTTCCTGTTCGAGTCCTCCCCACCGACTACGACAGAGCATCGCGTAAATATCGGCGCATCCGTACAGTTTTGGCATCGACTCGTTGGCGACGCGACCCAAAAAGCGAACGGGTGCCTTGAGTTCGCCTGCCAGGCGTTCGAGCCGATCGCGTTCACGACCCGCGCCACCGATCAATACCTTCAGTTTTGGGTGCAAATTTGTAAGACGCGCCGACGCCCGGATGAGAATGTCGAATCCCTTGCGCGGAACAAGTCGACTGATACCCACGACTAATTGAGCGTCCTGCTCAACGCCAAATTCATAGCGGGCACTCGCCCGCTCGGCGGCGCTAAGAGGCGCAAAGCGCTTTGTGTCGACACCGGGTGGAATGACCGTCATCGACAACGGCTTATTGACCAGCGATTGTGCCTGGGAGGCCGGATAATTTCCACCGGCAATGACGTGCTCTGCTCGACTCAAGACATAGGAAATCGCTTGACGCGATACAGGCAACTTGCCTGGAACCGTAACTTCTGCGCCGTGGACGATGACCCAATACGGCAAGTCGAGTGACGGTCCGATTAGTCCAAGTGGAACTGCCGGATCGAGGACGACGAAGTCTGCACCAAATTTCTTGGCCATTCGATTGACCCGACGAACCATTAGAGGATGAGGCAACAACACCGGCTCGGGAACCCGTGTGATCTCAAATGCCTGATCCGCATCAAACTTGACTGCGTCTTGGGAGGGACTTGTCAAAACCGCAAACGAGTTAGGGGGCAGACGTCGCCACCATTCCCAAAGCAAATTTTGAATTCCGCCAATTTTTGGAGGAAAATCATTGGTTACGAGCAGGTGTTTCATGTTCACGTCATGCTTGCACGCGCGATTCGGGCAGATGCAACAATTCGTCGACGACGAGAGGCGCCGTGTCGTGAAACGGAATTAGGTGACCAAGATTCAAGCGCGCCGCGGCCCACACAGCGTGGGCTCGCAGCATTGGATCAGGATGTTCCAGATAGGCGCAGAGAACTTCCCGAACCTCGGCGTTTTGCGGATCACCGATGTTGCCAAGAACGATGAGCGCATTTCGTCTCACCCAATCCGGGTTGCGCTCGGCGATGTACCACGAGCCAACAGAGTCAAGCAGTATCTCGTCGTCGCTCGTCAGTAATGACAGAACAGAGAGCCACGGCCTCGAATCGATCGGTTGCGACTGGCGTGATCCATATCGAACTGTCGGAGGGCACGACTCTTGACAATCGTCGCATCCATAGATCCGATCTCCGAGTACTTCGCGGTAACGACGATCAAAAACGCCGGGTTTTTGCAAGAGCCAAGCCAAGCACTTACGCGCGTCGACGACGCCCGGTTCGATAATTGCGCCGGTTGGACATGCCGAAATGCATCGACGACATTCACCACATCCATCGGTCACAAGTTGTTCGTTGGTTGCGAGCGGTGCATCGGTGAGAACACTTCCAAGGACAAAGAAACTTCCGGCGCCGGGAATCATGATGTTGGCATTCTTGCCATACCAACCGAGTCCGGCGAGATATGCCGCTTCTCGATCAACCAATGAATTGTCGTCGGCAAATACGATTGCTCGCCAACCATCGCCACGTAAGAATTCGGCAACAGAATCTAGACCGTTCCGTAATTGTTCGTAGTAATCGCTCCACGCATATCGCGCCACTCTCGCTTCAAGCGGTTTGGCCTTTGCGGGTGCGGGAAATGCATACGAATACGCTCCGACAACCAGGGCCCGCGCACCTCGCATGCTTGCCGAAGGATCGGCGGACCTTTCGGGATTGCGAAACGTGAACTCCATCGTGTCGCTCAAACTGTCGATTTTGCGAGAGTTCAGTGAGTCCTTAGCGCGACTCATTCTCGAGGCCGGTGCTATGCCGACCCGATGCAATCCGGCCTGGCGGCCAACCTCGACGACGGTCGCAGAGTATTGCCCAATTTGGTCTGGCTTGAGTTGTGGGTTTTTAACCTGCGGCACGATGCCGAAGCGTAGGCACCATTCCGGCTTTTGCGAGCAATTTCACGGCGCGCTGTTCGTGAATGTCAAAGATTACGGCGTTTTCCGTTGCCCCTCCGCAAAGGAATGTGACGAGGCAGTCATCGCAGGCGGGACTTTCCTTCATCACGCAATTGGTGCAACTTATGACAAGTGGGTCCATGCCCAAATCTTGGTCAATGGGTGTTGCAGGGTTAGACGATGACTGCGCCACTCGTATCAATGCTGAGGATTTTGACGTCTCCATTGGGAGGCATGAGGGCAGCCAAGGCATCGGCGTCGTCGCTCGAGCACATAACAGCCACGGATGGTCCAGATCCAGAAAGCCAGGCACACCAGGCAGGCCCGTCCAATGCGCATTCGATCGCCACTTTCGATTCGGGAGCGACCCTCATTCGCAGATCTTGGTGCAGGCGATCTTGGGTGGCGATTCGCAAAGCGGAAATATCGCCGGCGGCGAGTGCCGCAATGAGCAAACTGACATGGCCGATATTGAACACTGCGTCGGCTAGCGGGACCGTTTTGTCAAGCGTTGTTCGAGACTCGTGGGTGGAAGTCTGAGACTCCGGTACCCAAACCACAATTGTCGGATTCAAGGCCAATGGAATTTGGACGACGCGGCCGGATGCGCTCGCCACAATTCCACCGACGAGCGAGGCCGCCGCATTGTCGGGATGACCTTCCAACTTGGTCGCGATTGCCAAGATGTCGTTGCGAGCATCACTCAACACATCCACCGAAACGCCGTTTTTCTGCACGTGAGCGGCGATGGCTCCGCCGATGCGCGCCGCTCCGCTAAATCCAAGTCCGCGACCCATCGGAATGACGGACTTCGACCACAACTCCCCAATGCCGCCGTTGAGAGCAAACGCTCCGTGCGCTGGATGCCGGTGGCCGATGAGATGCGCACCTTCAGGAATTTCGGTGTGACCAACGATTCCGATTTCGAAGTACAGCGACAACGCCATTCCCACTGCATCGAATCCAGGGCCGAGATTTGCCGAACTGGCAGGCACGCGAACCGAGTACGGAGAGGAATTCATCGCGTCTTATCGTGCCACAGCGCGACTTGTAGCGATTAGTGAATCGAGAACCTTTTTTGCCGCTCCCGTATCAATGCTCTTGGACGCTTGGTCAACAGCAGCCGACATCGAATCGGCGTTTCCGGCAACGAATAGACCTGCTGCAGCGTTAAAGATCACGATGTCACGAATTGGTCCGTGTGAACCACTTAAAACTTCGAGCACGATTTTCGCATTGTCCTCGGGAGATCCGCCTTTGACGGACTCGATTCCTGCACGAGCAAAGCCAAATGTTGTCGCGTCGATGTCAAAACTCGTGATGCTTCCACTCTGCAACTCTGTTACCGAACAAGATCCACTGAGGGAAAGTTCATCCAGTCCACCGTGTCCGTGCACCACCCAGGCCCGCGTAACTCCTCGCGTTGCTAATACCTGTGCCATTGTCGCTGCAACGCTCGCATCGCCGACTCCAACCAACATGAACGACACCGCCGCCGGATTGGCCATTGGACCTAACAAATTAAATGCGGTAGGTATGCCTATCTCGCGCCGCGTTGGTCCAGCGTGACGAAATGCAGGATGGAAAATTGGCGCGAAGCAAAAACCAAAACCGGTTTCGACCACGCATTGAGCGACGCCATCTGCATCTAGATCAATCGTTACTCCCAACGCCTCGAGCACGTCAGCC
>Ga0265292_1001523_pt1 | contig 20152 bp, 13 predicted proteins | sample Munlanlewell296A_FD_189080 | JGI IMG/M metagenome (GOLD analysis project Ga0265292, IMG submission 189080) | Leachate microbial communities from a municipal landfill in Southern Ontario, Canada - Leachate well 296A | ecosystem: Engineered > Solid waste > Landfill > Unclassified | place: Canada... | reverse complement strand
CTCCTCGAGCGACGCGCCGAAGAAGGCGAACTTGCACGCCACCAAAGAGTCGATGGCGGCGTTGGCGTCCTCCGCGATCTTGATCATCCGGGCCTTCCCCGAGAAGGAGAACCGGTCCGACGCCACGGGCTTGCGAAGGATCTCGTGGGAGATGGGGTACGCCCGCAGGTGGCAGCCGCCCCGGTTGCTGGTGCAGTACGCCAGCGCCATCCCGTAGGCCCCGCGCGGGTCGTAGGCGGGCAGCTCCAGCGACTTGACGGACATCGAGAGCCCCGGCCGGCCGAGCGCTTCGGCCACCCGCCGGGACCCCTCCGCGAGAAGATCCCCCTCGCCGCGCCGCACGGCCATGTCGGACAGCAGCGGCACCACCTCGTCGGCGGAGGGGAACCGGCCCCGCGCCTCGCCCCACGCGGAAAGGGTGGCCGCGGCGGAGATCGTGTCCATCCCGAGGTCGTTGCAGGCGTCGTTCGAGCGGACGATCGCGTGCAGGTCGGCGATGCCGTTCAGTGCCCCGAAGTGGGAGACCGTCTCGTACTCCGGCAGGTGGCGGCCATCCGCCGCGCTCTTCTTGCACTGGATGGGGCAGCCGTAACAGCCGTCCTTCTTCGCCCCGTACGCCGCCCGGATCGCCGGGCCGGAATAGGCGGAGGAATCCTCGAAGACCGTACGCCGGAAATTCTCCGTGGGAGCCATCCGCCGCTGGCGCATGAGATCGACCAGCGCGGGGGTCCCGTACTCGGAGATCCCGAGCTCCCCGAAGATCACGGGGGAGGCCCGGAACAGGCGAAGGACGTCCGCGCGGGCGCGGTCGAACCGCTCCCTGTCGGCCACCGGCACGGCGCGATCGCCGTCCACGGTGATCGCCTTGAGGTTCTTCTTTCCCAGGACGGCGCCGAGACCGCCGCGCCCGACCGCGTTCCCCTCGCCCATCATGACGTTGGAGAAGAGGACCCCGTTCTCCCCGGCGGGGCCGATGGCGGCGATGCTCCCGCGGCCGGACAGGGCGCGCACCGTGTCCCCGATCCCCTTCCCCCACAGGCCGTCGGCGGGGAGCAGTTCCTCGCCGGCGGAGGTGACGGCGAGAACGACGGGGCGGGGACTCTTCCCCTCGACGAGGATCGCGAAAAGTCCCGCCGCCCGGAGGCGCCACGCGAACCGGCCCCCCGCGGAGCAGTCGTACACGGTCCCGGTCAGGGGAGAGCGGGAGACGACGGAAAGGCGCGCCGACGTGGGCGCCGGGGTTCCGCACAGGGGGCCGACGGCGAAGACGACCGGCATCGCCGGGTCGAACGGGGAAAGGGCGTGGCGCCCGCGGAGCAGGCGCACGCCGAGGCCGCGCCCCCCGAGGTACGCCCGGAGGAGCTCCGGGGGGATCTCCTCCCGCCGCATCCGCCCGGAGGAGAGGTCGACGACGAGCATATGTTCACGCAGGGACATGCGCTTTATTGTACCTTGTGGGTTGTGGGCAGGGGACACACCTTCCAGGGGGGACATTCCTGGTTCTGACCCGGGAGGAAGGGAAGGAGTGTCCCCCACTGCGACCAGGTATGTCCCCTGAAAGCGCCTGCACCTTACAGGGACTTTTTTCTGCCGTACTCTCCGCTGCGAAGATCCCTCTGTGGCTGGTGGCCGCCGGTCCACCGGTCGTACCGGAGGAGGAAGAGCAATCCCGGTATGGCGGCGAGGGTGCTGACGATGAAGTAGGTTTCCCAGCCGTACGTCTTGGCGAGGAATCCGGTGGGCGCGCCGGCGACCACCCGCGTGACCGCCATGAGGCTGGTGAGAAGGGCGTACTGGGTGGCGGTGAACCGCTTGTCGCACAGGCTCATGAGGAAGGCGGCGTACGCCGCCGTTCCCATCCCGCTGCACAGGTTTTCGATCCCGATCGCCGCCACCATCATCGGGTAGTGGTGCCCCAGGCGGGCCAGCGCGAGGAACGAGAGGGTGGACACCGACTGGAGGATCCCGAAGATCCACAGGGACGTCTTCATCCCGGCCCGCGCGACGACGGCCCCGCCCGCGAGGGTCCCCGCGATCGTCGCGATCATCCCCAACCCCTTCGTCACGGCCCCGATGTCGGTCTTCGTGAACCCGAGCTCGAGGAGGAACGGGGTCGTCAGCGCGGTCGCCATCACCACGTCGAGCTTGTAGAAGACGATGAACAGCAGGATCCCCGCCGCGCCGCGCCGGGAGAAAAACTCCAGGAACGGCTCGACGACCGCCTCCTTCAGCGTTCTCGGTCTCTTCGCGGCCAGTTCCGGTTCGGGGGCGAGAAGGGAGGCGGTCATCCCCACGACGAGGGAGCCGGCCATCAGGAGATAGACGACGCGCCACGGCATCCGGTCGGCGAGGATCAGGGCGATCGCGCCCGAGGTGAGCATCGCCACGCGGTATCCGAGGATGTGCACCCCCGCTCCCGGTCCCAGTTCCTCCGGGGCGAGGACCTCGGTGCGCCAGGCGTCGACCACGATGTCCTGGCTCGCGCTGCAGAAGGCGACGAGGAGCGACAGGAGCGCCAGTGCGCCGGGATGCGCCTTCGGCTCGGAGAACGCCATCGCGGCGATGACGAGGAAGAGGGCCGCCTGGGTCACCAGCATCCACCCGCGGCGACGCCCGAGGAACGGGGGGACGAACCGGTCCATCAGCGGGGACCAGAGGTACTTGAACGTGTAGGGCAGGCCGACGAGGGAGAAGATCCCGATCACCGTCAGGTCGACCTTTTCGGACGCCATCCACGCCTGCAGGGTCGAGCCGGTCAGCGCCAGGGGGATCCCGGAGGAAAAACCGAGCAGCAGGACGAAGAAGACGCGCCGGTTCGCGAACGCGTTCAGAAGCGCGGACATGCGGGGTATCGTACCACCCCCGCGGGAAGGGAACGAGGAAGAACGGGACAGGCGTCTCTCTGCTGTAATAACATGGAAGAGAGATGGCGACGAGGAGGGGAAACACGATGAAGAACCGGCAGGGCGTAGCAGTCTTGCTGGGGGTCCTGGCGCTGGGTCCCATCCTCGCCATGACCTCTTGCGGGCCCTCGGTGGACCTCACCGGCGGGAGCAACGGTGGGAACACCGGCGGCACGGGCGTCGGGCCGGTCGCGGGGTTCGGAAGCGTCATCGTGAACGGGGTCAAGTACGACGACACCGGGATCGACAACACGAACTTCTTCGATGACCACGGAAGAAACAAATCGGTTCTTATGGCCGGAATGATGGTGAAAATCACGGCGATGGGGATCGACGACGTGCAAGGCACGGGGATAGCGACGAAGATCGAGGTGCTGCGGCACGTCGACGGGCCGCTGGACGATAACGGGGTGACGTTGGCGACGAACCGAATAAAGGTGATGGGGCAGACGGTGGTGATGGACACCACGACGGTGTTCGACAACGTGATCGATCTCGTAGCCGTCGACAACCTGGCCAAGGCGGGCAAACGCCCCGAGCTCGAGATCCACGGGATCGCCGACAACACCGGGACGATCCACGCCACGTTCATCCACAAGTGGTTCGATAACGTGGTGACGGGTCGGGACGTGCAGGTGAAGGGGACGGTCGCGAATCTCAACCTGGCGCATACGGCGTTCACCCTGGGGACCGTTTCCGTCAGCATCTCGCCGCCCCCCGCCGGGCTTGCCAACGGTCTGTTCGTGGAGGCGAAGGGCACTTTCCGCATATCCGACAACACCCTGCTGGCGACGGGAGTGACGATAGAGGATCCGACGGCGGGGCAGGGCGCGGGCGACCTGGTCAAGGCCGAAGGGTACGTGAACCGGATCATTGCCGCCGGGGCGCAGTTCGAACTGGTCAGCGCGGACGGTTCACAGAAGGTCAACTGGTCCGCCAGTACGACGGCGTTCAAGGACGGTTCGACGGCGGATATACTGGCCGGGGCCAGGGTCGAGGTGGAAGGGAAGCGGAACCTCGACAAGACGGTGGCGGCGAAGGAGATCTCGTTCCGCAAGCCGAGCAACATCCGGATGGACACCACCGTCACGGTGCCGGCTTCGCCCCCGAACTCCCTTACGTTGTTCGGGAAGACGGTGCTCGTGAACTCCCTGACGCAGTACAAGGACAGCGCCGGCTCTTTCCCACTGAGGACGTTCGGACTGGGCAATATCGCCACGGGCGACACGCTGAGGATTTCCGCGTTCGTCGACAACAGCTCGGGATCGGCGCGGGTCGTGGCCAGTCGCGTGGAGAGGATCGACCCGTTTGCATCCGACAGGAACATCCTCCAAGGAACGGTCGAGTCCAGATCGGGGGGAGCCACCCTGACGATCCTGGGCATAACCGTCCTGACCTTCCCGGGAACCACGGAATTCCTGCAGGTAGACGGCACTCCGTTCCCGGGCGCGACCGCGAACGACCGGCAGGCGAATTTCTTCGCGGCGATCACCGATGGGCAGACCGTTGTCCGGGCGCGGGGAACCGCCGGGTCACCGACGACGGCGATGACCGCCAACGAGGTCCGGATCGAGCCGGCGAGCCGGAATTGACTGGGACGCCCGCCGGTTCTTAGTGCTCCCCGGCATAAATACGGCAACGTAGACGTAGGGCGCAGCGGGGGGGGGTTCCACGAAGCGGCGTATGGAGCGAGGCAGCGATTGCGTCGAGCGGAATCGCAGTGAGCGGGCGAAGGTCGCGAGCGTAGCGGAGTGGAAGCCCCCCCGCGAGCCCGGAGTCTGAGTACCCAACGGTTATATGTTGCCGTATTTATGAAACGCAGCACTTAGTCGCTGGGCCAGAGGGGGACATTCCCGCCGCCCCCTCTCTGCTATGATGGCGGTAAATCCATCGCGAAGGGGCGGATCATGGGGTTCGACGCGCAAGGCTTTCTCGACCGGTACGCGTTGGCGTACAACGACCGGGACCCGGAGGGGATGCGGACGTTCTTCGACCTGTCCGACCCGCGGTTCGCGGTCTTCGAGGATTTCACCGGGGACCTGATCGACGGCGAGGCGTACTCGGCGATGCTCGAGGCGGCCTTCGACGCCACGGGACGGATGTCCTTCGAGTTGCTGCGCTGCGACGACTTCGGCGGGGTCGCCGTCCTCCACGCGATCCAGAAGGTCGTCCTCGAAGACGTGGAGGAGGGGATGGGGGAGGCCCGGATCCGGGCCTCCCTCTGGATCAAGACCGGCGGGGACGGGCCCCGGGTGGTGTCCGCGCACTTCTCCGCCGTCCCCTCGGCCGTCGAGGAGTGCGGCATGGGCGGGTGCGGCTGCTCAGGGCACGTCGGGGAGGATTGATGGGGGCCGTCGCCGTCATCCTCCTCGTCCTCGCCGCGCTCGCGGCGGGGGTCGCCGCGGGCTGGTTCCTTCGCGCGGGACAGGTCGCGACGCTCGTCGAGCGGCTGCAGGGGCAGGAGCGGCTCATGGACGAGAAGCTCTCCGTCCTGAACGAGGCGAGGGAGAAGCTCAAGGAGGCCTTCCAGGCGCTCTCCGCGGAGGCGCTGCGCAGCAACAACCAGTCCTTCCTCACGCTTGCGAAGGCCACGCTGGAGACGTTCCAGGAGGGCGCGCGCGGTGATCTCGATATGCGCCAGCGGGCGATCGACGGGCTGATCCTGCCGATGCGCGACTCCCTTCAGAGGGTGGACTCGAAGATCGGGGAGCTCGAGAAGGCGCGGTTCGCCGCCGACGCCACGCTGGCAGAGCAGATCCGGTCGCTGATCGACACGCAGGGGCGTCTCCAGTCGGAGACGGCGAACCTGGTGAAGGCGCTGCGGGCGCCGACGGTCCGCGGCCGCTGGGGGGAGATCCAGCTCAAGCGCGTCGTCGAGATCGCGGGGATGCTCGCGCACTGCGACTTCGTCGAGCAGGAGAGCGTGACCACCGAGGACGGGCGGCTGCGCCCCGACATGATCGTGCGGCTTCCCAACCACAAGAACATCGTGGTGGACGCCAAGGCTCCCCTCTCCGCGTACCTCGAGGCCCTCGAGGCGCCGGACGAGGCGACCCGGACCGCGCGGCTCAAGGACCACGCCCGGCAGATCCGCGCCCACCTTTCCTCCCTGGCGTCCAAGGGGTACTGGGACCAGTTCGCCCCCGCCCCCGAGTTCGCCGTCCTGTTCCTCCCCGGCGAATCGTTCTTCAGCGCGGCGCTGGAGCAGGATCCCGGGCTCATCGAATACGGCGCCGGCGAGCGGGTGATCCTCGCCACCCCCACGACGCTCATCGCGCTGCTGAAGGCCGTCGCCTACGGCTGGCGGCAGGAGCAGGTCGCGGAGAACGCGCAGGCGATCAGCGAACTGGGAAAGGTCATGTACGAGCGGATGGTGAAATTCACGGAGCACTTCTCCCGGATCCGCGACGGGCTGGACCGGGCGGTTTCCGCCTACAACAACGCGGTGGGGTCGTACGAGACCCGCGTCCTTCCCGGGGCGCGACGGCTGCGGGAGCTGCGGGTGACCTCGGACCGCGAGGACATCGAGCCGCCCGCCATCGTGGACCGGGCGACCCGCCCCCCTCCCGCCGGCGAAGACGATCCCCCCGTCACACCGGCGGCCTGACATCCCGGCGTGGCCCCCGACACCAGCCACCGAGGGATCTTTGCTGCGGATAGTACGGCCGGAGAAGATCCCTGTAAGGTGCAGGCGCTTTCAGGGGACATACCTGGCCAGGGGGGGACATTCCTGCCAGGGGGGACATACCTGGTGTAAACCCGGGATGTAGGGGAGGTGTGTCCCCCACTGCGGGAAGGTGTGTCCCCTGCCCACGTAGAGGGGCGAATCGAGAGGGAGGGCATCATGCCGTTCTTCATCCGGATATCCGCCGCCGCTGTTTCCGGGCTTCTGCTACTCGCGGGGTGCGCGGCGAACCGGGCCGCGATGACGGGGAGCCCGGAGATGCCGTACCCGCCTTCCGTGCCGCCGAAGGTGGAGGAGATCTTCCACCTGCCCACGGGCCTGCGGCTTTCCATCGGCGGGATGATCGAGATGCTCTCCGGCGCCCGCTTGGTGTCGGTGGGGGAGACGCACGACAACCTGAACGACCAGCGGGTCGAGCTGATCGTGGTTCGCGAGCTGCACCGCCGCTTCCCCGGGAAGGTCGCCATCGGGATGGAGATGTTCCGGGAGCCGCAGCAGGCGGTTCTCGACCGGTGGGTTGCGGGGGAGCTGACGGAGCTCGAGTTCCTGAAAGCCTCGAAATGGTACGAGACGTGGGGGTATGACTTCGGCGCCTACCGGGACCTGCTCCTCTTCGCGAAGGAGAACCGGATCGACGTGATCGCCCTGAATCCGCCGAAGGATCTCCAGCAGGCGGTCAGCCGGGCGGGGCTGGACAACGTGCTGCCGGAGGATCTTCGCCGGGAACTCCCCGAGATCGGCGAGACCGATCCGTGGCAGCGCGCCGTCCTGCGCGGCGTCTTCGGGGGGCATGCGGGGCACGGCGGCGGGGACGAATCGTTCGACTCCTTCCTCCGCGTCCAACTGTTCTGGGAGGAGACGATGGCGCAGAAGGTGGTCGATTACCTGAAGAGCCCCCGGGGGGAAGGGAAGCGGATGGTGACGATCACCGGCGGATGGCACGTGAAATACGGGTTCGGGCTCCCGAAGAAGGTGGTGCGCCGCCTTCCGATGGCGTACGCGATCTTGCTCCCCGAGGAGATCAGCACGCCCGAGCAGAAAGAGGGGCGGCTGATGGAGGTGGATCTGCCCGATGTTCCGCTCCTCCCGGCCCACTTCCTCTGGTACGTTCCGTTCGAGAGCATCGAGGAGAAGCGTGTCCGCATGGGGATCCGGATGGAGGAGAAGGAGGGGCGTCTCCTCGTCGGATCCGTCGCGCCGGGATCCCCGGCGGAAAAAGCCGGGATCGCGAAGGGAGACGAGCTCCTCGCGCTCGATGGGCATCCTCTGAAGGAGGCCGTCGACGTCTTCTTCCGGGTCGGGGAGAAGCGGGACGGGGACACGGCGCAGGTCACCGTCCGGCGCGGCGGAGAGGAGAAGACGCTGCCGCTGACCTTCCACCGTGGGCGGGGGACACTCCATCCATGAGGGGGGACACTCCTGGTTTTCTCGCCGAAAAACAAGGAGTGTCCCCCACTGCCAGGAATGTCCCCCGAAAGCGCCTGCGCCTTTCAGGGACCTTCTCATGCCGTACAATCCGCCGAAACGCCTCCCGGTGGCTGGTGGCTGGCACGACTCGGGGTATACTTCAATTGCCCACAAAACCCACGATTCAGGGGGGGACTCCTTGCCGTTCTTCATCCGGATGGGCGCCAACGCCGTCGCGATCCTGCTGATCGGCTACCTGTTGCCGCAGGTCGTCACCGTCGACGGCGTGATGGCGGCGCTGGCCGCCGCCTTCGTGCTCGGGCTCGTGAACGCGGTCGTCCGACCCCTCTTCGTGCTGCTGACCCTTCCCGTCACGGTGGTGACGCTGGGGGCCTTCCTCCTCGTAATCAACGGGCTGCTCCTGTGGCTCGTCTCCGCCTTCGTCCCCGGGTTCCACGTGAACGGGTTCCTCGCGGCGGTGGCCGGCTCCATCCTCCTCTCCGCCGTCTCCTGGATCCTCACGAGGGTGGTCCAATGAGCGTCACCCTGACGTTTCTGGGCGCAGCGCGGGAGGTCACCGGCTCCTGCATCCTCGTGCAGACGGCGCGCAACCGGTTCCTCGTCGATTGCGGGATGTTCCAGGGGGGAGGGGAGAGCGACCGGAAGAACGCCCGCCCGATGCCGGTCCCTCCCGCGTCGATCGACTTCGTCCTCTCCACCCATGCCCACATCGACCACTCCGGCCTGCTGCCGAAACTCGTGCGGGACGGTTTTCGCGGCCCCATCCACTGCACCTCCGCCACCGCCGACCTCCTCGGAGTGATGCTTCCCGACGCCGGGCACATCCAGGAGAAGGAGGCGGAGTGGCAAACCCGGAAGCGGGAGCGGGGAGGGAAGGGGGAGGTCCCCCCGCTCTACACCGAGGCCGACGCGATGGCCGTCCTCCCCGCGCTGCGCCCCGTTGCCTACGGGGAATCGATCGCCCCCGGGCCGGGGGTCTCCGTCGCCTTCCTCGACGCGGGGCACATCCTCGGCTCGGCGATCGTCACCGTGACCGTCGCGGACGAGGGGAGGGAAAAGAAGCTGGTCTTCTCCGGCGACCTCGGCCACCGGGGGTTGCCGATCGTGCGCGACCCGGCCCCCGTCGCGCGGGCCGACGCCCTCGTCATCGAATCGACGTACGGCAACCGGGTCCACAAGGGGATGGAAGACACGGTGGAAGAGTTCGCCCGCGCCGTCGACGACACGCTTCGCCGGAAGAAGGGGAACGTCGTCATCCCGTCGTTCGCGGTGGGACGGGCGCAGGACATCCTGTACCTCCTCACCGACCTGACGCGAAAAGGGCGCCTGTCGGGGATCACGTTGTACATCGACTCCCCGCTGGCCGCGGAGGCCACGCGGATCACCATGCGCCACCCCGAGTGCTACAACGGCGAGACGAAGAAGGTCTTCGCCTGGCGGGACGCGCACCCCGACGCGCTGAAGGTCGTTCTGGTCAGGAACATGGAGGAGTCCCGCGCGTTGAACTCCCTGCGCGGGGGGGCGATCCTGATGGCGGGGAGCGGGATGTGCGACGCGGGAAGAATCAAGCACCACCTGAAGCACAACCTGTGGCGGAAGGAGTGCAGCGTCATCATCGTCGGGTTCCAGGCCCGGGGGACCCTCGGGCGGAAGATCGTCGACGGCGCGAAACGGGTGCGGGTCTTCGGGGAGGAGATCGCCGTGGCCGCGGACGTGTACACAATCGGCGGTCTGTCGGCGCACGCCGACCGGGACGACCTCCTCGCGTGGGCGGGGCAATTCCAGGCCCCCCCCGGGAACGTCTTCGTGGCCCACGGCGAGGAGTCCGTCTCCCTCGAATTCGCCGCGACGCTGAAAGAGAAGCTCGGGTGGCTCGCGCAGGTCCCCTCTCCCGGCCAGCCCCTCGTCCTCCGGTGAACGGGAGCTTTTCCCGGCGGTAGGTACGGTAACTCATCTCCCGGACAGGATGTTCCGGTAACCCCTCCTGCGCTATCATGGAGGCGCTGTTTTATCTTCATGGAATCCCGGGGAGCGGAGCATGAGCCTTCTGGTCGTCGGATCGATGGCGTTCGACAGCATCAAGTCGCCGTTCGGCGAGGTGGAGCGGGTGATCGGCGGGTCGGCGACCTACTTCGCTCTCGCGGCGAGCTACCTGACGCCCGTGCGCCTCGTCTCGGTCGTCGGAAGGGACTTCCCGAAGGCCACGCTCGACATGCTCTCCGCCCGGGGGATCGACCTCCAGGGGTTGAAGGTCGCGGAGGGGGCCACCTTCCACTGGAAGGGGTATTACGAGTACGACCTGAACGTCGCCCACACGGTGAAAACGGACCTGAACGTGTTCGAGAATTTCGCCCCCGTCCTTCCGGCGTCGTACCGGGAATCCCGCTACGTCTTCCTCGGGAACATCGATCCGAAACTGCAGCTGGACATCCTGGCCCAGGTGCGCGAACCGAAGATCGTCGCCCTCGACACGATGAACTTCTGGATCGAAAAGAGCCCGCAGCTGCTGCGGGAAGTGATCCGGAGCGTCGACATCGTCGTCGTCAACGAGGCGGAGATCCGGGAGCTGACGGGCGAGTTCAACCTCGTCAAGGCGGCCCGGAAGCTGATGCGCATGGGGCCGGGGCGCGTCGTGATCAAGCGGGGGGAATACGGCGTCCTCCACCTGTCCGACGGGGAGATCTTCGCGGCCCCGGCGTACCCGCTGGAGACGATCTTCGACCCCACCGGGGCGGGGGACAGCTTCGCGGGCGGCTTCATGGGATACCTCGCTTCGCGGGACGGGGCCGCGCTCACGGAGATGGATTACCGGCTGGCCACGATCTACGGCAGCGCCATCGCCTCCTTCACGGTGGAGGCGTTCAGCACGGAGCGGCTGCAGGGGCTCTCCCGGGAAGAGATCGACTCCCGCCTTGCGGCGTTCCGGGCCCTCACCGAATTCCGGGCCTGAACGGGGGGGGGAAGAGGGACTTCGACCATGGCGACGTTGACCAAAGCCGCGAGAATGGCGTGGGAGATCGGCGCGGCCGAGGCGGCACGGCTTCGGCACCCGTTCATCGAGCGGGAGCACCTCCTGATCGGCCTGTGCAGCCTCCGGAAGATCCTGCAATACCTGGACTACACCCACATCGAGTCGCTCCCGGTCGATGTCCTCCGGGAGGAGGCGGACGGGATCGGGCGGGTTCTCGCGCCCCTCGGGATCACCGATGCGTCGATGCGCCGCGGGGTGCGGTCGCGCCTGCGGCCAGGGAACGCGGTCCACGCGGAGCGGACGGTCCACCGCAGCGTGGAGTGCAAGCGGTACTTCCGCCGGGCGGGGGAGATCGTGAAGGACGGGGGTGAGGTTGCCGTGCGCCATCTTTTTGCCGCCGTTCTCGAGGACCCGGGTCCGGTCGTCTCCGCGGTGCTTGCGGGCGCGGGGGTTTCCCCGGGCGTTCTCCGCGAGAAGTTGCTCGGGGAAAGGGAGCTGGAGCAGGAACCGATCCCCGTCCGCGAGGAGGCCGGGGAGCTGCCCGTCGCCCCGGAGCCGCTTTCCTCCGAGACGCCGCTCCTGGACCGGTACGGCCGTGACATCACCCGTGCCGCGCGGGAGGGGCGCCTCCTGCCGTTCGTCGACTCCGACCGGACCCGCAACACCCTTCGTCAGCTCATCAAGGTCCTCATGATGCCCACCAAGAACAACCCCGTCCTCGTGGGGGAGGCGGGGGTCGGGAAGACCGCCGTCGTCGAGGCGCTCGCGGAGCGGATCGCTCACGGGCGCGACCGCCGGTTCCTGCCGGGACGAAGGCTGGTCGAGCTGTCGATGGCGGAGATGGTGGCGGGGACGAAGTACCGGGGCGAGTTCGAGGAGCGCCTGACCCGGGTGATCGAAGAGGTGCGGTCGCACCCGGAGGTGATCCTGTTCATCGACGAGTTCCACACGGTGGCCGGGGCGGGGCGCGCCGAGGGGGCCCCGATGGACGCGGGGAACATCATGAAGCCGGCGCTGGCCCGCGGGGAGCTGCGGTGCATCGGCGCCACGACGATCACCGAGTACCGGCACAGCGTCGAGAAGGACCCGGCGCTGGAGCGCCGGTTCCAGCCGATCCAGGTCGCCGAGCCCGGGCGGGACGAGACGCTGGAGATCCTGCAGGGGGTCCGGGCGCACCGGGAGAGCCACTTCGGCGTGACGATCACGGACGAGACGCTGTCCGCCACCGTCGAGCTCGCCGTGCGATTCGACACGACGCACTTCCTCCCGGACAAGGCGATCGATCTCCTGGACCGCGCATGCGCGGAGTGCCGGGTACCGCTCCTCTCCATGGCGGCGAACTCCGACCGGTACGACGCCGTGGGCGTCGCCGTGGTCACGCCCGAATACGTGGCCCGCGTCGTGGCCGAGAAGATGGGGATCCCGATCGAGGTGGCCCGGGGCGGGCTGGGGGGGATCACCGAATCCCGGATACGGGGTCTGGAGGAGCATCTCAACCGGTACATCGTCGGACAGGAGGAGGCGATCTCCCGGGTGTGCCGCCGCCTCGTCGTTTCCCACGCGGGGCTCGGGGACCGCCGCCGGCCGATGGGCGTCTTCCTGTTCCTCGGTCCCTCCGGGGTGGGGAAGACCGAGGTGGCGCGGCGGATCGCCTCGTACCTCTTCGCCAACGAACGCGCGTTCATCCACCTCGACATGTCGGAGTACCAGGAAGAGGTCAGCGTCTCCCGCCTCATCGGCGCCGCGCCGGGGTACGTCGGCTACGAAGAGGGGGGCCAGCTCATCGCACGGTTGCGGACCACCCCGTATTCGGTGGTCCTGCTCGACGAGGTCGAAAAGGCGTCCCCCCGGGTGTTCGACCTGTTCCTGCAGCTGTTCGACGAGGCGAAGATCACCGACGCGCAGGGACATACCGCGGACGCCCGCCACACGATCTTCATCATGACGGGAAACATCCCCGTCCGGAAGGAGATGGGGTTCCGCGCGGGCGAGGCGGCGGTGGCGGAAGGCGCCGCGCTGGCGGAGGTCCGGCGCCGGTTCCGTCCGGAGTTCCTCAACCGCGTGGACGAGCAGATCGTCTTCCGGGCGCTCACTCCCGACGACGTCCGGAAGGTGTTGGCGCTCCGGATCGCCGAGCTGTCGGAGAGCCTCCTCGCCGACCACGGGGTGGCGCTTGAAGTGGACGCGGACGCGGCGGATTGGCTGGCCGCGGAAGGATACCAGCCGGAGTACGGAGTCCGGGAACTCGCCCGGGCCGTGGACCGCTGGATCCGGGCGCCGATCGGGGCGATGAGCGCCGAGGGGGAACTCGCGCGGAAAGCCGCCTCCGGCAAGCCGTTGAAGGTCCGAAAGACGACGGAAGGCCTCCGGGTCGAGTAGCGTCCCCCTCCCTGACCCGGAACGCCGGTTCCGGTTCCTCCGATTACCGTATCGATCCGGCCCCCTTGCTCATTTTTCAGTAAAGTTTTTCGATCCCGTTGCCGAAAAGGATCCCCGGCGGCGAAAAACGGGTTGCGTACGCGCGGGGAGGCGGATCGTGAAGTTCTGGCGGTTGCTGGTACGGGGACAGTTTCGGCAGGCGTGGGAGATTCTCTCCCGTCGGCCGGACTCCGAACACGAACAGGCGCTGATCCGGATCGTCCTGACGGGCTTGGTGTTCGGGTACTTGTATCTCTACTACGATATTTTCCGGGGCGGTCGGACTACGATGGGGGAGAACCGCCTCCTCTGGATGTCGGCCCTCTACCACGTCTTCTCCTACGGCCTCTTTTTCCTGATCACCATCGACCCGGGGATTTCCCCTTCCCGCCGCTACATCGGAATCGTTGGGGACCTGTGCCTGGCCGCCTACGGAATTTCCTTGGTGGGGGAGGCCGGGGCGCCCCTGTACGTCATCCTCCTCTGGGTGATCTTCGGGAACGGGTTCCGGTACGGGCGGAAGTACCTCTTCATCTCGGCCGCCATCGGGACGGTCGGTTTCGGGGCCGCGATCTACGAGAACGGCTACTGGCAGGACAAGCGGATCCTCGGGATCGGGCTCCAGATCGGCATCGTCATGCTCTCGATGTACATCGCCGCGCTCCTGAGAAAAGTCACAGCCGCCGGGCAGCAGGCGGAGGACGCCAACAACGCGAAGAATCGGTTCCTCGCGAACATGAGCCACGAGGTGCGGCCTCTGCTCAACGGAATCATCGGACCGATCGACCTTCTCAAGGAAAACTTTAACGTTAGGAGCATCTTGCCTTCCGTGAAACGATTCCTGAAGTTTCTTTCAACGATCAGAGGCCCGGAGCTGGAACAGGGGATCATCCGCCTCGTTCTCTGCCTCGCCGCTGCGGGTTGGGTTCATTACCAATACGTCGTCCTCCAGGTGAGGTTGATCGCGCTTGTGTACATCGTTTTTTCCGTCGCGGTCCTTGTTTCCATTCTCCTGTATCCCGGAGCGAACACGGTCCGCCGCATGGTGGCGATGACCCTGGACATGCTGGTACCCACCTATTGCATGCATTTCACGGGCAAGGACGGTTCCCCTCTATTCCTCATCCTGTTCTGGGACATGTTCGGTTACACCTTCCGTTACGGGAAGAGATATCTAATCTACGGAATCTTCCTCTCCGTCACCGGCTTCGGCTACGTAGTGGCCAATACTCCATACTGGATCGCGAACCGGGAATTGGGGATCACCCTTCTTCTTGCCCTCACCGTGATGCCCGCCGTGTTTGTGGGGATCATGGTAAAGAAGGTCCAGGACGCCATGTCGAAGGCGGAAGTCGCCAACCGGGCGAAATCCCTCTTCGTCTCCAACATGTCGCACGAACTCCGGACACCGCTGAACGGCATCCTGGGAACACTCGAACTTCTCGTGGGCACCCGGATGGACCCGGAACAGCGCGAGTACATGGGGAACATCAAGAATTCCGGCGACGCCCTCCTGTCGCTGGTCAACGACGTGCTGGACTTCTCCAAGATCGAGGCGGGGAAACTCTCCATCTCCCCCGAAGAGATGGACCTCCACGCCTTCCTGAAGTCCGGCGCCGCGATCGTCTTCGGGCAGATTCGCGCGAAGGGATTGGCGTTCCGCGTCGTCGTGTCGCCCGACCTTCCCTTCCTCGTGATCGGGGACATGACGCGGATTCGCCAGGTCCTCTCGAACCTCCTGTCCAACGCCGCGAAGTTCACGGAAAAGGGTCAGATCACCCTGAAGGTTCTCCGTGAATCCGAGGATGGTTCCGGACTGGTGGTCCGGTTCGAGGTGACCGACACGGGCATCGGCATGTCGGAAGAGCAGCGGAAGCGGATTTTCGACCGGTTCACCCAGGCGGATACCTCGATCACCCGGAAATACGGGGGGACGGGACTCGGGATGACGATTTCCAAGGAACTGGTCGAACTCATGGGCGGACAGATCGGCGTGGAGAGCGCCCAAGGGCGGGGGAGCACGTTCTGGTTTACCGTGCCGATGGAGAAACAACCCGAGAAGAACTTGCGCGAAGCGATGAAGGCCAAGCTCTCGCGTACGCGGATCACCCTTGTTTCCTGCGACGACCGGGCCGCCACGTCCATCAACGGGTTTCTGCTTTCGTGGAACGTCCGGAATGCCCACAGGGCGTCGAACACCGGGGAGGCCTACGACCACATCAGCCGAATCGTCAAGGACGCCTCCACGTGCCACGTGGTGGTTGTCGTCAAGAAGGGACTGAACGAAAGCCCGTTCCAGTTCTCGGGATCTCTCGACCGGATGGGGGCGCTGAAGAATATCCGTCTTCTGCTCGTGGAGGACAACCGGCCTTGCGACCCCGCGGCGCTCCTCGAAGCCGCGGAGCACGGCTACCGGGCGATGGTCCCGTCGCACGAGGCGGTGCGGGATTTTCTCAACGCGATCCATTACGTGCTGCCCTACAGCGAAGGATGGAGCGCGTCCGAGACCGGGGCGAACGGTAAGACGGAATCCCATCCGCTGCTCAACGTCCTCGTTGCGGAAGACAACGAGATCAACCAGGTCGTCATCTGCCGGCTGCTGGAGCGCGAAGGCCACCGGGTGACAACCGTTACGGACGGGCGCGAGGCGCTGGAAGCCCTCCGGCGCGAAAAATTCGACGTCGCGCTGCTGGACCTGAATATGCCGTTCCTGGGGGGGGTGGAGACGGCGAGGCAGTACGCTTCCATCGCCGGCAAGGACGCCATCCCTCTCATCGCGCTGACCGCCGACGCGACGCTGGAATCCCGCAAGGAGTGCGAGGCGGCGGGATTCCGGATGTACATCACAAAACCGTTCGAGGGGAAGCGGGTATTCTCCGCCATCTACTCCGTGGTCCCGGCGGGTGCCGCTTCTCCTGCGGGGGGGGAGGGCGAACAGCTGGCGCTCAACCTCCCGGGACCGGGGTCCCCTCCGTCGCCCCCGCGGGAGGAGACGAAGGCCGATATTCTCGACACCACGTACATGGCCCAGATCGAGGCGATGGGGCCCACGCGGGATTTCGTGAAGAACGTCGTGTGGATTTTCATCCGGGACAGCGAGAAACACATCCGGACCATGGAGCAGGCGGCGAAGGCCGGGGATGTCGGCGTGTTCCGCGACGCCGCGCACGCGCTGAAGGGGATGGCCGGCCAGATCGGCGCCTTGACCGTCATGGACCTGGCCCGCAGGCTGGAGACCATGAAGGAGGAGTACTCCATGTCCGAGCGGTTGGAATTGATCGAGGAGATCAAGGGAGATCTCGCCTTGGTGAAGCGGACCCTGCTCCGGAGGATCTCCTTCGGGCACGCGCAGATCAGCGAGGGTTTGGGTTAGGACGCCCGCTCCGGAACCGCGGGCGGGGAGACCGTCCCGATTCCTTTGTACCGAAGGAAAGCGCGCACCAGCTTCAATGCGGTGAAATCCCCGGTGGTCACGATGCGGATCCTCCCGTCTCCCGGAAACAGCTTCCGGGAGATCTCCTTTTCCCCGAGACCGGTACGAAAAAGATCCGCCGCCCTTTCCGCCGTCTCTTCGTACTGGGCGATCTTTCCCCGCACTTTGGCCGCCGGCTGCTTCAGCACGGTGCCCATGCCGGTGAACATCGTCTCCGGTGCCAGGTCGAGGATCCGCCGAAGCGTTCCGAGGATTTCCGCCAGGTCGTAGCTTCCCCGGAACACCCGGTCCTGGCCGGCGATGAAGGCATCCCCGCAAAACAGCCGGCCGCGCTCCTCTTCGTGGAGGAGGACGTGGTCCGGGGAGTGGCCGGGGGCGGGGTGCACCCGGAACCGGTGGCCCCCCGCCTCCAGGACCTCCGCGATCGGTTCGGCGTGGGCCGGCGCGGGCAACCCGAAATAGAGCTTCTGGTACGGGAGAAGCTTCAACCGCCCCGGGCAGGCGATGATCGGGATTGCCTCGCGGTGGGCATAGATCGGAACCTTGTACATCTTCTGGAGGAGAGCGTTGGCCCCCATGTGGTCCTCATGGGCGTGGGTGTTCACGATGGCTTCGAAAGGTTTGCCCCGCAGGAAGGAGACGAGGTCCTTGCGGAGGTGGGCGATCCCGGTGTCGACGAGCAGGCCGCCGACGAGGTAGCACGCGGCCGGGTAAAGTTCCTTGCCGAAAAGTTCCCGGGACATGACCATGCGGACGACGCCGCCCTCGATGGCTTCCGCGCGGAACATGGGATCCTTACGCCATCGAAGCGGCGATCGCCTCCGGGACGGGCACGGGGCGGTGGAACCTCGCGGGCTCCGTTTCCCGGAAGATACTCCCGCAGCGAGCCTGGAAGTTCCCGTACCTCTCTTCGTCCATGTACAGCGCGTTCAGGGTCTTGCTCTCGAGCATGTACCCGCCGGAAACGCCCTCCCGGTAAATGCCTTCCGGTACCAGGATTTCCCGCTCGATCCGCCGGAGGGCCTCGTAATGCGGCTGCATCCCCGCCCAGATGGACTGGAACGCCCGGAGCGCAAGCTTGCGGGAGGCACCGCCCTTCTTGTGGAAGCGGAAGCAGGATTCGAAGATGGCGTGCTGAAGTTCGCTCGGAAGCATCAGCGCCGGCATGAACCATACGCCATGTCCGTTCCTGTACCGGTCCAAGGCGCCGTGGAGGATCCTCTGTCCGTTCAGGAGTTCGTCCACGGTGCCCGTCGTGATGCTCCGCGCGTAAACCTGGGACGTGAAGAGGCCGAACCGGTCGGAGAACTCCGAGATGTTCACCACGTCCTCGTACCGGTCCCCGTCGAACCCGGCGACGAAGGTCGCCAGCATCCCGATCCCGTGCTTCCGCAGCCGCTCCGACGCGAGGTAGTACATCGGGAGGTCGGCCTTCTTGTTCATCTGGAGCAGACTCGTGTTGCTGATCGACTCCAGCCCGAGGGAAACGTTGGCCATCCCCGCTTCCGCCAGCATCCGGATCAGCCGGTCCGACAGCGCGACGGGGCCGTCGGCGAACTGGTCCGCCCGCATCAGGACGGTCAACCGCGGTTTCGTTTCCCGTCCCTCGAAGGCCCTCTTCAGGCGGAACGCCAGTTCCTCCGCGTACGCCGGGTCGCCCGCGAACAGGTTGTCGGTGACGATGAAGTCGCGGATCCCCGTGTACTCCACCGTGTGGACGATGTCGTGGATCACGTCGTCGATGGGCCGGACGTAGTACCCGGACTTCCCGTAAAGGGTCAGCCACGAACAGAAGGAGCAGCAGTAGGTGCATCCCCTCGATGTCTGGACCGGCATGCACGCCGTCCGGAACCGTTTCGATGCCTGTTCCGCGCCCTCCACGACGGACAGGTCGTACCGGTAGTCGATTTCCTTGATCCTCTCCGCCCCGGGGTTGAATTTCCACGCCCCGTCCGGCCCCCGGTAGTGCAACCCGGGCACGCGGGAGAGGAGGGAGTCGCGGGTCAACGGGTCCCCCTGCTCCAAGGCCTCCAGGAGGGAAAGGACGCCTTTGTCCCCCTCGTGCGCGAAGATGAAGTCGGAATACCGCCGGGCGCTCTCGGGGAACATCGAGGCATGCTCGCCGCCCGTGATGACCGGGACGGTTCCGCGGGTCAACTCCCGGAAGCGTCCGACGAACGTCTCGTTCTCCCCCGAAGTGGTGGTGAGGCCGTTCAGCATCACGTAGCGGGGGTTCTCCGCGGCCACGGACTCCGGCGTGATCGGGCCGGTATACGGCTCGAACAGCAGCTTCACCCGGTAGCGGGTCTTCTCGGCAAGGACGGAGGCGATGGCGAGCATACCGAATCGCGGCATCACGAGGAAACGGCCCAGGTTGGGGACGGAGGGGGAGAGTTCGATCAGGAGAATGCGATCTTGCCCGTTGGTGGCGCCGCTTGACAATTCCGCCTCCAGGTCGTTCGTTGATCCGGTAAGAAAATCGCCTCGAAGGGTAAATCACCCTGCTTATGGAGGAAGCATTCCTCTTTTTCCTTCGCTGCATGATACAGGAAAACCAGGAATAATATTCCATAACAAATTGAGCTTTTTCCCCGGGGAGTGCGGCAGGGTGTTTCGCCGGCTCGATCCGTGCCAACGCATCTATTGTGCCCTCGACGGGAAACGGATATCGTTCCCGCATACGATATCGCCGCTTTCCCCGGGATAAAACGATAAAACGACGAAGGAGGGCCCCATGAAAGAGACGTTGAAGGTCGGGCTGGAGCATGTGCACACGTATCGCGTTCCGGAGAACAAGACCGTTCCGCACCTCTACCCCGAGGCGAAGGCGTTCCAGGAGATGCCGAAGGTGTTCGCCACCGGCTACATGGTCGGGCTCATGGAGTGGGCGTGCATCGAGGCGCTGGCGCCGCACATGGAGCCGGGGGAGGGGAGCGTCGGGACGATGATCAACGTGACCCACACCGCCGCGACGCCGCCGGGGATGACCGTCACGGTCCGCGTCCGCTGCACGGCCGTGGACGGCCGCAGGACCGCCTGGGAGATCGAGGCGAAAGACGACGTGGAAGTCATCGGGCAGGGGACCCACGAGCGGTTCGCCGTCGACTTCGCGAAGTTCAACGCCCGCGTGGCGAAGAAAGCCGCCGGGGCATAGTGCTTCAGTTCATAAATACGGCAACGAATCCAAAGAACGCTCCCGGAAGTCGCTGCGCCTCCGGGACTCACCCTTCGGCTGCGCCGCCTCGGAGGGGGACTCCGTTCGTGGCTCGCCGTGCGGTGAACCTGCACGGCTGCGCTTTACCTCACTGCGCCCC
>Ga0265292_1001522_pt1 | contig 20158 bp, 19 predicted proteins | sample Munlanlewell296A_FD_189080 | JGI IMG/M metagenome (GOLD analysis project Ga0265292, IMG submission 189080) | Leachate microbial communities from a municipal landfill in Southern Ontario, Canada - Leachate well 296A | ecosystem: Engineered > Solid waste > Landfill > Unclassified | place: Canada... | reverse complement strand
TGTCTATAGGATAAAGCTACGGATTTTAATTGAATCAGCCTAATAATCAGTAACTTATGTTCCACGTGGAACGTATTTATTTATCAACCAAGTTATTAACAGTGCTCCGACTTTTCGGAGTGGACTCTAGATTCGAATTTAGAATTCTGAATTCTGAGGTTGAAGATTCAAGTGAGCCTGCAAGTGCTATTGTCATCCCGGCGAAGGCGGGACCCCTTGACGCTACTCCGAGTCCCACAACCCACAACTGATAACCGACAACCGATCTTGATACTTAAACGAACATATCTTCTCCTCTTCTTCGCCTGCCTCGCTGGCACGATTCAGGCCCAGGTATCCCCTTTGGCGGACCAGTTCCTGATCAATCCATTCCTTACCAATCCGGCAATTGCGGGTACTGCAACAAGGGCGCCTCTGAGTATCGCGGCCCGTCAGCAATGGCTTGGCATTAAAGGTGCCCCGGCCTGGCAGTCAGCTACCTGGCATACCAGCTTGAATGCTAAAAAACAGCACTTCAACCCGCGCGGGTTTGTCAATAAAGGCGAGAATGCTTTTGGAAATGTAGGCATTGGCGGAGGAGTGTTCAATGTAAAATACGGAGCCATCAGCCAGGTAGGCATACATATTGATTATGCTTATCATATATATCTTGGCAGCGGTCGGTTGTCCTTTGGTCTGGCTCCTCTGTACCAGCAATATATCATCAATAAATCGGGATTTATTCCTCCTGACGGTAACGATCCTGATCCCTTGATCGATGGGGACAGTAAAGAGGTCCTGCACTTTATTGATGTTAATGCCGGAGTTCACTATTTTTCAGATAAGTTGTTTGCAGGATTTTCCGTGGTTCAACTGTTTAATTCAGCAGTTTCCTTTGGTGAGCTGAGTTTTCAGACCGCGGGTAATTTTTATGAAAACCCTTATCTAGCGAGAAGTTTTTACCTGTATGGCGGAATTACTCCTGCCTTGAGCCGGAATGTTACCCTTGAGCCATCGGTGTTATTGAAATACAACGGTCAAAGCGGATTCGGCTTCCAGATCAATCTGAGGGCTACCATTAACGAGAATTTTCAGGCCGGGCTGTTGTATCATTACAAGGAATCAGCCGGATTTTTTGCCGGTGTCCGCATTGGTGATTTGATTTTCCGCTATCAGTTTGAAGCACCTCTCGGAACGGCAGTCTTAACCCGGTTCACCACCAACCAGGTGCTTGTGGGATATTTATTGTAGGGGAGTACCCGTGAGCGGATTAATTTTATCATGGAACGCGTTCAAAAGAAATAAATATGTTGGGTCAACCTTCCATCGAGGTAAAAAGAGTATTCAAATCATTTAAAACAGTTCAGGCTGTTAAAGGAGTTGATTTACAGATACAATCCGGGAATTTTGTGGCCATTCTGGGTCCGAACGGGGCCGGTAAAACCACCCTGGTGGAGATGATTGAGGGTATTCAGAAGCCGGATTCGGGAGAAATCCTGGTACTGGGGAAAACCTGGAAACATCATTCGGCCGAGCTGCATCGTGAAATTGGCCTGTGCCTTCAGGAAAAATGAATACTTCACTCGTTCTTACCACTCATTATATGGAGGAGGCTGAACAGTTGTGCGATCATATCGTTATCATGGACCAGGGGATTATCCTGAAAGAAGGTACTATCAATGAGCTTTTTGGCGTAGGTCCGGGTCATGAACCGGTTATGGTAACAGTACCTCTTAAACGAACCCTCGATGACCTGTTTACCGAACTAACAGGGAGGCATCTTCATGAATAATCGTATTTCCTGATGTCCATGATTACCGTCAGGATCGGGATGAATACCGTTGAATCGCTGTTTCTGGTTCTGTTTGCCTGGCTGGTCTTTGGAATCAACATTCATGTCAGTCTTCCCGCTCTCTTACTGATCTTTTTAGCCGGTAATTTTTCATTTGCGGGACTGGCTGTCTTTGTTTCATCAAGAACCGCCAATACGGAAGTCGGAAACGGATTTATCAATGCCATCGTTTTTCCGATGATGATTCTTTCGGGAATTTTCTTTAGCTACCATAACTTTCCCGACTGGGCTATTCCTGTGATACAGCTGCTGCCATTGACCATGCTGGCCGACGGGGTGAGGAGCATTTTCATAGAAGGCGCCGGCCTGATCCAGGTTGCCCGGCCGATTATTGTACTAACCGCTGTAGGAGCACTGTTTTTTACGGCAGGGCTGAAAGTCTTCAGGTGGTATTAAAACTTAACCACCGGAGTCAATAAGAACCTGAATTCATAATCTTTATACTCAATCTGATACTCCTTGAGCGGCCAGCTTCCCCAACTGTCGATGCAACCCAGGCCCATCTGCTGAAGATCTATATTAAGGGTCGTCAATCGGCGCTCTCTAAGTTCACCCGAATGTTGCTGATCTTTTCTGTCACCGTCATCGAGGTCATCGGTTGTGAAATGCAAAGCGCTGGCATTGAATAGGATATCTGATGTAATCTTTAATCCCCTGCCATCACGGTCGGATAATTGCCACCAGCGGATATCAGTTTTATTTCCGGTTTCCTGCGGGCGGACATACGGGTAGAACTGCTCACTGACGGTTTGTTCGTATAATCCCACCGGGCTGCTGTATTTGCGGTCCCAATAATTCTCCCAGGGGCCCCGGCCGTAATAACGGATCTGATCAAACTGCACGGGGAGGGTCATTTGCATACCAAACCGGAGCGGCACCGGCATCTTCTTAACATCGGCAGATTTATCCACCTCGAGTTTCTGATCAACCAGGATTTGTCCATTCGCGTTCACTTCATATTGAAGAGTCAGCATTGACGAAACTTCAGGCAATGCATAAACTGCGGTAACCAGCACATTGTTCTCCTTCCGGTCGACCTTGAATGATTTCAGATCTTGCTTTTGAGTAGATTTCTTCCACGCAATGAGTTTTCTCTGCCGTCCGGCACCATAATCATTATCAGTCGGGGCGCGCCAGAAATTTGGTTTCAGGGCTTCGCCGTCTTTTATAATATTTAACCCGTGATGAGTGATCTGTGTAAGGAACCCGGTTGTTTCATCGAAAATCACCTGCGTAAAGGTTCCATTGATAATCAGATGGTTAACGGATTCGGTGTAATTCACGGGTTCAGCAGTTTGGGCAAGCTTAACCGATGGAATCGCTGCCTCTTTCACTGGCAGTTGTTCCCAGGCCACTTCCTGACCTGCCGGCAATAAGCCAGTCTTTATTTTCAGTTTGAAAGTCAGATTCAGGAAAACTTCCTTCGCTTTTTCGGGAACCGTATATCCCAGCCTGATTTCCTGTGCTTTTTGCGGTTCTGCCTTCAGTTCGTCATAAACTCCGGTCTGAATAGTTTTACCATCTGCAACTAATTGCCATTCAAGGAAATAGTTCTTTAAATCGATATAGAAGTTTTCGTTGAAAACGCTGATCGTTCCGATGGCCGGGGTTTTCATCGTAGAGAGGATGTTCTGATAGCATTTTCTGACCTCATAGGCATGGGGATTGAACTTCCTGTCGGGACTGACGACACCGTTATTCAGGAAATTATTATCCGATGGAAGATCTTTGCCGTAATCACCGCCGTAGGCATAGAACATATCTCCCCTTTCATTATATTTCCGAAGGCCCTGATCCACAAAATCCCAGATAAAACCACCCTGCAGAACCGGATATTTGCGATAGATATCCCAGTATTCCTTGAATCCCCCTTCCGAATTGCCCATTGCATGGGCATACTCACACTGAATAAGCGGCCGGGTGGGGTTGCTGGCTGCATATTTTTCCAGATCCCAGGGAGCATCATACATCGGGCAATAGATATCAGTATGGGCCGATAAGCCTGCCCGTTCGTACTGGATCGGCCGTGAGGTGTCACGTTTCTTTCCCCAGGCATACATCTGCTCAAAATTGACTCCATCACCGGCCTCGTTGCCCATCGACCAGATGATGATGGCAGGTTGGTTTTTGTCGCGTTCGATCATTCTCGAGAACCGTTCGAAATGAGCCTGATACCAGCTTGGGAATTTCGCAAGAGACTCTTTGCCATAACCCATTCCATGAGATTCGATATCTGCTTCTCCTATGACGTAGATTCCATATTTGTTGCACAATTCGAAAATATAGGGATCGTTGGGGTAGTGACAGGTGCGCAATGCGTTGATATTAAGTTCTTTGAAAATCCGAATATCTTGTTCCATTCTTTCCCTGCTCACCCAGGTAGCGGTTAACGGATCCATTTCATGACGGTTAACCCCTTTAATCAGGATCGGTTTTCCATTGATGAGCAGCTGAGCATTTTTTATTTCGACCTTCCGGAATCCGACTGTCTGCGGAATCACCTCGATCAGATTGCCTTTATTATCCGTCAGAGTAGTGATCAGGGTATAGAGATTTGGCGTTTCGGCGGTCCATTTGGCCGGATTTTCAATGTTGAGGGTGAACTTATTGATGCTCTGGACAGGCTTGAATTCCTGTGTAAGAATCGATTTGCCGACTTCGATCAATTCAAATCTGACACTATACCCTTTGGCTTTTCCGGTTACTTCATACGAAATATTCACGGATCCGTTTTTATATTCAGCATCCAGATCGGGAATGACTTCAATGTCGCGGATGTGTTTCGGATACCGGGCATACATATAGACATCGCGTGAAACGCCTGTAATCCGCCACATATCCTGGCATTCCAGGTAATTTCCGTCGCACCAGCGCATAGATTGAAAAGCGATGAGGTTTTGACCGGGTTTAACAAATTTGGTGAGGTTAAACTCGGCAGGCAGCTTGCTGTCCTCACTGTATCCAACAAATTTACCATTGACCCATACGAAGAGATTGGAACGAACCGCACCAAACTGAATATACACCTCTTTACCTTTCCATGTATCGGGAATGGTGATAGTCCGGCGATAAGAGCCAACCGGATTGTACCCGGTCGGGACTTTTGGGGGTGCCGGGTCCATCAGGTAGCTGAATTCATAACCGGTGTTGGTATAAATGGGATCGCCGTATCCATTGACTTCCCAGATTCCGGGTACCTCAAATAAATCCCATGAGGAATCATCGTATGTTAAATTGAAAAAATCTTTCGGCTTGTCGGCTGGTTTTTCTACCCATTTGAATTTCCAGATGCCATTGAGTGACAGAAAACTGTTGGAATGCTCCTTTATGCCCATAGCTGCCAGATCTCGGTTTTCAAACGCGAAATAGGTGGCGTGCATGGGTTCTCGGTTGATGGAGTTAATCTTTTCATCTTGCCAAAGAGTCTCAAGATCCTGAGCCTGAATACCATTCGCTGCCAGTAGAGCGAAAAGAAATAATCTGATTTTGTTTACCGGATACATGGTTCAATTTTATGCATGTCAATCGCCTGGGCTTCCTCGAATAAACGGCTGTTTTGGATTTGATCAAAACCACAAATTGTTGCCAATACATGGTTAACACCTTTTTCGCAAATCCCGGCGAATTCTGTATCCTGAGGCAGCATGTTACCGTATTCATCGGTTGCCCTGAAATGAAACCCACAAACCAGGGCAAATAATATTTTATGGTATGGAAGTTTAAAAACAATTGCTGTTTTTATGGCACCTGCCATACGATCCTCAGGTCCCAGTTTACGCATTAAATCGCAACCAACCCTGAAAATGGTATCTCCCAGCGCCTTGTTTTGGAAACGCGACAGTAAATCGTTTATATGCTCAGTTAAATCTTCCTTTGAAAATTCACCGGGGTATTTCTTCATTAATATATCGGCGGATTGCAGCATTGTGTTCCTGACGTAATCATGCACTTTTGGGACAGCAAGTGCTTCATGCAGATAGACAAAATCAGGATTAAACAGGTACCCAATGTATGCGGCTGCCGCATGTCCTAAATTATGGATAAACAATTTGCAGTCGACCCATGCTTTCATGTTTTCTTTTGGCGATAAACCCGCAATCCGGGGTATCGGATTCTTAAATGCTTTCTTATCCAGAATCAGGGTATTATAGGGTTCGGCGAAAACTTGTAATATATCTGCTTCCATGTCTTTTTTCAGCATGATAGGAACCATCTTGCCAATGCTGGTTTCAACCAGACCAACCAACCGGTCAAAAGGGTATCCGGGAGGCATAAGTTTCTTCATTTCTTCGCGAAAAAATGCATCGGCATCACGCATGTTTTCGGCTATAATGATATCTAAAGATGAATGGTTATCTATTTCATATCTTTCAACTAATCCTTTTGCCAAAGCCGGAAATATTTTATTTAATCCATTTAAGCCAACTGAAACAGCCACTATGCCGGCAGTAGCTACTTCAAATGCAACCGATGGCTCATCATCAGCAAAAACTCCTCTTACATTCGTAATATTTATAACCTCTTCTTTTTCTGATTTTATGATTACATTATAGTTTCTTCGTTTGTTTAATTCGTCAATGATCCGTTTGTAAACATCAACAAAAACCACCTCATAACCTCCCAGGCTAAAAAGTTGGCCGATGAACGACCTGCCAATTTTTCCGGCACCGAAGATGACTATTTTGTCTTGCTTAATTGCTTTCATTTATTATTCTATCTGATTCAGGGCTCCTTGTTGTAGAGACGGATGATCATCCGTCTCTACAAGTGGAGGTCAGTTCACCTGTACCGTCTTGCTGACTTTTCCGCCCTTAACGCTGTCATAGGTTATGGTCACATTGCCTGAACCTTTTATGAAGTACTGCAGTGTGCGGGTGGTTTTACCCGGGTGGCCGTTACGAATGATCAGGCGATTCAGTTGTTTCTGGTCGATCAGTTCGGTGATGGGATTCAGGTAATCAAAGGTCTCTTTGTTACTGATCCAGCTGGCTGAGATGATTTCTGATTTGCCATCGAAAGTGATCAGGTCGGGACGAACAACATTGTTTTGAGCGGCTTTACCTGTGATGGTTGGTGCCACCTTTTTATTGGTGAAATCAACCCATACCCGATAAACGTTATCTCCAATCTTTTTAACCATGGTTTCGCCGATCTCCATTTTTGGCATCTCATCGGCCTGATAAAGAGAGAAAGCCATGTTCCGGTGGCAAAGCTCTTCGTTCATGAAACGAGGTGGTACGCGGCCCATGAATTTCTTCCATTCCCCGCCGATTTCAACTTTTCCGTACTGCGGATGATCGAATTCTTTCCATTCCACAAACTGATCGCCAAATTCGAGTTTGTCATCGAAGAAGTAACGGCCCTTGCTTCCGGAAATCGGACTGTTCGGGTCTTCGGCCTGTTTTTGCAGGTTGGTGCTGGTAAAATACTGTGAATTGTTCCAGAGTTCATTGGAGAAAGAGATAATTCCCAAGCCTTCACTGGTCCAGTCGATAAATCCGCCATGCACGGTATACAGACCGCTCCAAATTACTAAATACCTGTAAAACGGCAGGATACGCTCACCGTTTTTACCCAGTTCATCATAGGCTCTGAGATCAGAGGCCGGGTATTCACCCAAAGATTCTGCCCCCGGTCCGCGAAGAATCATTCCGCCGGAATTGTGGTAAGCCTGCACTCCGGCAATATTTGGATGAGCCAGCAGAAATGCATTTTCCGCACGTGCTTCAGGCAGCTGGAAAGGATAATCCATAGCACCGCTCTGAACATAATTCGGCTGCCAGTCAACGGCCCAGTTGCGGTTACCATCGTAACTGCCAGGTCCATCTTCGTTAACCCTTCCATCACCATCATCATCGATACCTTCATCACCCAAAAGGATATAATCCCCTTTCTCTCCAAATGGAACCGGTTCCATCATCCGTTTATCAATTGCGCTGATGCGGTAGTTTCCCTGGCCCGGAACGTATTTCCTGATGCCTTCGATGATGCCGTTTCCGTTCAGATCGTTCGGCCCGTCTTCATCGTAAAGGCCATCATTATCATCATCTACCGGAACGTGTCCCGACCTGGCATTTCTGCCGTCGGATTCCATAAAATACTGGCGGCCATCGGGGTTAACGGTAGGAACGATATAGAAAACACGTTCATTAACCAGCCGCGTCACTTCCTCGATCTTGCCATAATTCTCCATCAGGTACCAGATGGTATACAAACACACCTCACCGCCCTGAATTTCGTTTCCATGGATATTGGCATCCACGTACATAGCGGCTTTTGACATTTCAGGACCTGTTTCAGGATTATTGATGGTCATCACCATGATATCGCGGCCTTCAAAGCTTTTTCCCATACTTTGCAGTTTCAGGAATTTTGGAAAAGCTTTTTCCAGACGGCCCATATCGCTGTATAATTCATTGACATCATGCCACCGGTTAAAATCGAGTTTTACCTTAAACTGCGGATCAGAAAAATACTTCTGAGCGCTGACATTTACAGGTAGAAGGGCCAGCAGGATGATCATCAGGCTTGCGCCAACGATTAAATATTTTCTTGTTTTCATTATGCTGATCCTCCTTATTTTAATGTGATTTTAGCCATATCGGTGCCGCCTTTCTGCGATACCACTTCGAGCTCGATCTGATCGCCGGTTTTGCCTTTGATCAGCCATTCATATTTCTGACGTTTTCCAGAACCATCAAGAGCCTGGAAGAAGTTGGTTTTATTGCTTCCTGAAATAATCTGTTCAGGTTTGACTCCCAGCTGCACCATTGTCGGTTTAACCGAACGTGCCTGAACGCCCTGACGAAGGGCTGTTGGCAGGAATCCTTCATTAGATACTTCAGCTTTTATTCTGAACAAACCGCCGCCTTCATTGATAACCTCTGTTTTAGCCACTTTTATTTCGGCAAAGAGGGTTGAAAGATAAAGGGCGAATTTTGCATGGCTGGTGCCAAGGTCGGCAATCTTATCTGCCGGAGGGTTGGATATTTCGGTCGGGGTAAAACCGCCGACTTCCACTTCTCCAAATTCCGGGTGATTAACCGTTTGCCATTTTACAAAGCCGTTGATATTGGCTGTTGTGAGGTATTTATAATACTGCGCATCAATACCGGGTACCTGGGCGGGCGCTTCCTGTTGGCCGCCGGCCTGAGAGCCCATTCCTCCCATGTTCCGCCCACCGCCGCCTCCGACGGCTATATTTCCACCTGCTGCTGCCGGAGTATCAGTTGCTCCCGGCCTCTGCCCCATGCCTCTGCCTTGTCTTCTGCTGCTATCCGCCGGAAGGATTAACCCCCAACCCGGCGTTGAGAATGACGGAAGGCCTAGTTGGAAATAGGTGTACTGGAAAAAGGCCCCTTCGGGATTACGCAGAGCCGGTTGGGTTTTAATACCCGTAAGTTCCTTGTATTTTTCGCTGGCCTTGTTGAAATATTCAAGGTCAGAAGTATTCACAGTTGTAGCTGCCGTTTGTGCAGGACGCTGAGCGCGACCTGAAGTTTCCTGCTGGGTAGTTGTTGGAAACATGCCGCCGGGAAAATCTCCCATCTGGAACCGGCCGCCACGGCCTCCACGACCGCCACCGGAAATCATTCCAACACGCGAAGCTTCTGCTATGGAGGCTTGTGCAAACTGGATCAGGTCGAGCGGACGATCAGAGCTGAACTGTCCGCGGGAAGTGGGTGGAACAATCAGGTTATCGCTTTCGCTAAAAGTCATTACCATCGCTACGTTCTTATGAGCCAGCATCCATTCGATTATTGCACGGGTCTCATTTTCACTGACCATATATCTGCCTGCATTTTCTTTGAAATACGGATAAACATGCATGAAATTCCGGTTTAGCTCGGTCCCGCCGGCAGGATCTTCATTGATAAATCCATCTTTATCATTATCAATACCTTCAGGATAAATCGAGTATTCGCCACGTTCACCCTTTGCCGGATCTGCTTTTTTCATCAGCATCGGTTCATCGGAATCGATACGATAAAGGCCGTTAACATCTTTTACGCGCATAACGGTAATCTGACCGTCGTTATTCAGATCTTCCGGACCATCTTCATCGAGCCTGCCATCGTTATCGCCGTCAAATGCGGTGGAATTCGTTTTACTACTGGTTTTAACCTTTGCAAACATGGTTTCAGCACCATCGGGGTTCAATCGGGGCATAATATAAAACACATGATTGTCGAGACTGGTTTTTATGGCGTCATCTGTGGCGTAGCCATTCAAAAGATAGCGGGCTATTTCGAGCGACAGGCTGCTGCCGATCAGATGATCTCCCTCGAAGTTGGCGGCGATCAGGAGCCCCGGACGTTCTGCAACGGGCACGGTACCTGCCTTGGCAATTGTCATCACCCATATGTCGCGCCCTTCAGCCGATTTGCCGATCGACTCAACTTTGGCGAAATCCTTATAAGAATCAACCAGGATTTTAACCGATTTGGTCAGTTCAGCATAAGTCATGTAGCTTCCGGCGGTTTGGGAATAGCCGGCATTCAACAGGCTGAATAATCCGGTTAGCAACATTAATGTTTTGCTAATCAATTTTCTGCGTTTCATAAGAATGTTTCGGAAAATCACAATGTCCTCCTTTTTAAAGGTTAGGTTTCAAAGAAAACTATCTGTCGTTCGCCATTTGTAGTGGGAAAAATACAATTTAAGGGACTACGGACGAAACGGAGGGTGCCTAATTAACATCTTTTAACAGTGCTCTAATGGCTATCCCTTATAGCTTTGAACATCGCTTCTACATTTTCAACCGGAACATTACCCTGGATGTTGTGTACGGCATTAAACACGAATCCGCCGCCCGGACTGAAAATATCGATCCTTTCCCTCACTTCGCGGTATACCTCTTCGGGTGTGCCGTAGGGCAAGGTTTTCTGGGTATCGACACCGCCGCCCCAGAAAACAATGTCTTTCCCAAACTCTTTTTTCAGTTCCCGGGCATCCATGCCAGTGGCCGATACCTGCACGGGGTTGAGGATATCAAAACCGGATTCGATAAAATCCGGGATGAGATCTCTGACCGCCCCGCACGAGTGGATAAATGTTTTCCAGTTGGTTTTCTGATGGATACGCTTGTTAACCTCTTTGTAGAAGGGCTTCCACAAATCCCGGTAGGTATCACAGGAGATGAATGTACCCGTCTGGGTTCCGAAATCGGTTCCGCTTACCATGGCAACATGAACACTGTCGCCCATGACAGAGGCCAGCGTATCAATGTTGTGAAGTGCAATTTCGCACTGTTTTTCAAAGATGGCATAAACATAATCGCGCCGCATCAGGGGTGATATATACCATTCCTGAATATCCCGGATTCCTTTGGGATGCTTCATAAACGGTGCCGGCACGAGCGCAATGTCACCAAAAGCTGTTCCGGGGATTACAATCAGGCTGCCATATTCAGGGTTCCGGTCGATATAACGTTTGCGGTTCCGGTAATAATTGAGATCCTCCGGCGAAAACAACTTAAACTCTTCAGTATTATCGGAAACATTCAGGTTGTTGTCATCTATCGGGTCCTGACGGATAATCGTATCGAAAAACAGGCCGTTCTTCGGCATCCGGGCGCTGGGTTGCAGTGACATATCCCCTTCCGGATAGACCAGTAAATCACCTTTTTCAAGATCGATGGTGTAGTTTAAATTATGATGGATCATGACCTCCGTGCCATCAAACAGCCGGAATGGCTTCCACTGGCCATCTTCATCGGTTCCCAGAAGGGATTTCCGTGCAGGTGTTCCAATTACATCAATTCCCAATGCGTCCCGCAAACCCGGATCAATCTCGCCCAGCATCTGATAGGGTTCGGTAACCTTTACCCGGTAATCGTGGTGACCGAACGTTCTCTGCCATAATTTATTGATTACGGAAACATGAATGCCGGTAACCGGCGTTGCTCCAAAATCAACACAAACACGGTCGGGCTGCTGATGATTCAGGGTCGCCAGAAGTCGTTCTTTACTTGTCATAATAAGGTTTTGATTTTCGGCCGGAATTTAATCAATTATGGCGGTAATAGGGCAAAATCTTACCCCAGGTTGCCTCAATATATTTAAAATAATGATACAACTTGTAGTTCAGATCGAGGCCGTAATCAATAGTGGGCCGGTAATCAATTTCGAGAATAAAGGGATTGTCAGCTCTGTTTCGCGTAAAAAGAGGGTCCCGCACTTTTGCATTCCAGGCTACCACATACTGGTAATTCCATACGGCAAGATAATCCTTCGAATAATACCAGACAGGCTTACGATTCCCATCGAACCATGACTGGAACCCCGGATCAATGATGATCAGTTCATATTCAGTTGAATCCTGATCATTTGGAACCAATTCAATCTTTTGGGGTTTGACTGTTAGCGCGGCCTGTTTTATTGGTGTGCAAGAAAACAGGCAACCCGATATCAGCATAGTGGAACAAATCATTTTTAACCACATAATTCCTCCGGTTTTTTCTATCATTCTAACGAAAATCAAGCCAGAAAAGTTTTAATTGATGTGCTGATGTGCTGATGAGAAGATGTGCTGATGAGATGATGTGCTGATGTGCTGATTGTTAAGATTTTAGTTTATTTTTGGAGGTTGAGATGATGGATGATAATAGTTTTTTGATTCGCAGGTTTTCATCAAGAAGTGCTTGAGGGTCAGGGTGGTTTTTTGAGTGTTGGCAAAGAAGAAGCCAGTACTCGGTTTCTTCGCTCTCTTTTGCTGCAATCTTTAACTTGTGAATAAAATCGATTAAACTCTCGGCTGATTGAGCTTCACGCGAATTGGCCCCAATAGAAGTGCCCGATTTCATCAACTGTCTGGCCAAAACGTATTTCTTCAATGATTCAAGTTGCTCAGTATACTCAATTATATCCAGTGCAAACTCAAAAGTCAACTCCAATAAATCATTCTTCTTTTCCATTTTTAAATGTATTAGATTATCATATAATCAGCACATCAGCACATCAGCACATCTTCTCATCAGCACATCAGCACATCAGCACATCAGCACATCAGCACGTCAGCACATCAATTAATCAGTCAACGGGTTTACAACCTCTTAATATAAACAACCTTATCGTCACCATCGTTATAGAAATCCTCAAACCTGGCTTTCTCGATGTAATTATTCTTCAGATAGAAAGCTCGTGTAGGTTCATATTTAGGAAGATAGGAGGTTTCAACGTAAATCGTTTTTCCACCTGATGCTGCGACAGCTTTCTCGACTTCCCGTAGAACGATTTTTCCGAGTCCCTGGCCGCGATAATCCTCTTGGGTGGCGATCCAATACAGGTCGTAACTGAAGAGAGTGCAAGGAATGAGCCCGAAACAGGCATAGGCTACGGTCAGGCCATCAACGTCAGCAATCACAAATTCGTACCCGCTTTCAGCGCCTTTCTCCAGGCGCTCGGTTACCAGCTCCACTGCCACCGGTACTTCATCAGGACGGAAAAAGCCTGATGAACTGACGATATTTTCTACAGCCATTGGATCTGAAGGAATGACTTCAGACCGGATAGTCACATTTTTCGGTTCGGTTTTCATCGGTCGTTGACAATTCGTTGCACTACCTGAGAAAAGGTATATCCGCTTCGGAGGGCGGCATTATAGAATCCTGAATCAGGGGAAATACATGGATTAGCATTGATTTCAAGTACATAGGGCTGATTATTCTGATCGACCCGGAAATCCACACGGGCAAAGCCCCGGAGATTGAAAGCCGACCAGCATCGGTAGCAAATCTCTTTAAGCTGTTTAAGCAGAGGATAATCAGATTCCGGAAAGTCGAATGTCCGGATCGTATTCTGATATTCAAATGTGCTTTCATCCCATTTCGCTGCGTAACCTACAATGGTTGGTTTTCCTGCCGGGAAGTCTTTAAATATGATCTCGGCCGGCGAGAGAACTTCCGGGCCATCGGGTCCGCCTAATACCGACAGGTTAAATTCCCTGCCTGTTATGAACTCCTCGATAAAAAAATGATCGCCCCAGCGGTTACGGAACCTATCAAGAATCCCCTGATCTGAACCTTTAAAAACATTTTCATCATTAATTCCTACCGAAGCATCTTCCCTCGAAGGCTTCACCATATATTGCTTTCCAGGATCAAGATCAATAGAATCCTTTGCCATCCACCACTGAGGGGTTGGAATTCCCATGGCCATCATCAGCTTTTTTGCCAATGGTTTCTGAGTAGTTAAAAACATGGCATCAGACGGATTGCCGGTCAGGGGGTAATTCAGGCTTTCCACCAGCGCGGGAATAAAATAGACCAATCCGCCATTATTGTTCAAGCTCTCAACCAGGTTAAAAGCGATCCCGTCAGGTTCGCTTATTAACTTATTAACCAATGAATTGAGATTGGTGTCTACGAATTCTCTTTCATGAATGAGACCCAGTTCATCCAGACTTTTTTCAACAGCCTCAACCTGATCAATCACATCTATTTCATCGGCTGTCGGCTGATCCGACAGGCGGTTTATCAGGATAATAATCTTACTCATTTGGGATGGATTTTTTGGGTCGCCGAATTCATAATCCGTTGAATCAGTTCATCATAGGAGATTCCGTTCATTCGGCTCAGCATCGGGAGATCAGAATAGGTAGGGTTCATTCCTGCCAGTGGATTGACCTCGATGAAATTGGGCACCCCGTTTGAATCACAACGAAGGTCGATTCGTCCGCCATCCTCGCAATTCAGGACATTCCAGGCGGCAAGGGCAACCTTTTCGCAGGCTTCAGCAATCTCACCGGCGGCGAGTTCATACCGGCAGCGTTCACGCCACTCTTCCTTATTGGTGTAGGAATACACTCCGGGTTCGGCTTTGCTGGTCAGCAATACCTCCATTACTCCCGTTACTGATGAGTGAGAGCCTGTACCAGTTATACCGACGGTAAATTCCCGGCCGCTGAGATATGCTTCAACCAGCACCGGCTGGTGAAACCGGTTTAATAAATAGAGGCACCGGCTGTTCAGGGCTTCCGGATCGCGGATGATGGATTCGCCGGATATTCCCTTCCCGGTTCCTTCGGCTACCGGTTTCACGAAAAGAGGGTAGGGCAAGGTGATCCGTGCAATATCGCCGGGTGTTGTCACCACGGCAAAGTCAGCGGTTGGGATACCTGCATCACGTATCACTCTCTTTGTCATGCCTTTATCGAGAGTCAGGGAGAGCACCAGCGGGTTGGAGAAGACGTAAGGGATAGAAAAGGCATCCAGCAGAGCCGGCACTTGCGCCTCTCTGCCGATTCCATAATACCCTTCGCAAATATTGAAGACCATATCCCACCGGCGTCCTGCCAGGAGAGCTTCCATCAGTGACCTGAGGTGGCCAATCCTTTCCGTTTGATGGCCAAGTTTATGAAGCACATTTTCAATACCTTCAATAGTTTCAACGGTGTCGAATTCTGCAGCATCTTCCTCGCTGAATCCCATTGAAAGGTAGTCCTCGCGGAGGTCATAGGTAATGGCGATAATCATGTTTGGAAATCAGCTAAATATAATCCGGGAAACGATACGTTTTACCTTCATAATTCCTGAGGATCAGATCATCTCCTTCGCGACCGACCACATAATCAGGCAACAATGGAATTTTTCCGCCACCGCCGGGAGCATCGATCACGAAATGAGGGATAGCATACCCGGAGGTAAAACCTCTCAGGTTGCGGATGATTTCCAGTCCGGATTCCAGTGGTGTCCGGAAATGAGCGGAGCCCGGTATCGGATCACATTGATAGAGGTAATAGGGTTTTACCCTGATTTTCAATAATTCATGGGTCAGTTTCTTGAACACCGAAGCGTCATCATTGATTCCCTTTAGCAAAACCGTTTGGCTGCCGAGTGGAATTCCGGCATCGGCCAGCCGGTTGCAGGCATCCATAACTTCAGGTGTAATTTCATCCGGATGGGTGAAGTGGATGCTCATGAAAAGCGGATGATACTTCTTTAACATTTTGACCAGGTCGCGGGTGATCCGCTGGGGCATAACCACCGGAACCTTGGTGCCGATCCGTATAATTTCTATATGAGGGATATCGTGGAGTTTGGCCAACAGGTATTCGATCCGGCTATCACTGAGCGTTAGCGGGTCACCGCCTGAAAGAAGAACATCGCGGACTTCCGTATGTTCCCTGATATAATCGATTGCCTTATCCCATTCTACCTGACTGGAATGAACTTTATCCTGCTTCGAAACCATATGTGTCCGGGTACAATAGCGGCAAAATGCGGAGCAGAAATTCGTAACCAGAAAAAGAACCCGATCGGGATACCGGTGAACAATAAGCGGAACAGGACTGTCATGTGTTTCACTTAATGGATCTTCAACTTCTCCGGGAGATATATTTAATTCGAGGGCCACGGGTACAACAGTGCGGCGCAACGGTTGTCCGGCATCATTAGGATCGAGTAAACTGGCGTAATAGGGAGTAATCCTCACCGGAAGGTTTTTTCCATAGGCCTTTGAGTTGGATTCCTGTACGGACAGGCCCAGGAAAGAATTCAACTGATCAAGCGATGTGAAACTATTCCGCACCTGCCATTGCCAATTGTTCCAGTCACTTACGCTGGTACCCGGGAAATGTTTGGTCAGGAATTCAACAGACCTGACACTGACTGTAAAAACGGTGCTGGATGCTGCCTGAATAGTCAGGTGGACTTCTTGCCTGCTATCAGGCTGATTACTTGGAGGTTCAAGACTAGATGCTTCTTCTGGCTCCCGACTTTCTGATACAGTTTCTTCTTTTTTCATCAATCTGTGAAAAATATTATCAGTTGATTATGGGTTAAAATGCTTTGTATTAATTAGTTATCAATGTAAAAATATCCTCTGTTTGATGACACGATTTTAGCAAACTTTTTCAATGTTTCGTATAGTTTTTATGCTCTTTTTAATACCGTGATATGAACAATTTCCTTCCAGAAAATAGACGGTTCATTAAATCCGCCCATATATGATTAATTGTCTGTTCCTGTATACAATTTATGCTGTTTGCATCTTTTTCTCAATAACCAGAAACGCTGGATAATAGATTCTGTTGTTACTTTTACGCCGCCCCTGGGAAATTTTCTATGAAAAATATTATATTATTGATAATCAGTGTTTTAGTAGTTTTATCTACTGATGCACAGATCGTAATAAACGAAGGCTCTTACCGCAATTTTACACAGGTTACGGATGCCGGTGGCAGCCGGACGCAACTGCAGCTATCCTTTCGTATTGAACCCGGTAACAGCGCTTTGGGCGACGGTGATGTTAGGTTTCCGTTAATTCCTATCCTCCCAAAACGCATGAGTTACGCTAATTTTTACCTCCGGAATGGTTCCAATCAATATTTGTATTACCCATGCAAGGATGCCATCGAAACCATTGATTTTGGTTTGAAAGATAAAGGTGAATGGATCAGGGCTTATGATTCATCCGGTAAATTGCGGCTCTCTGTTCGTTATAATGATATTGAACCGTGGCCGGTTTTGGCCGGCGGTATGGGTTATACGCTGGAGTTGGTGGATTCCGCGGGTATTATGAATGATGGAACTAATTGGATGACAGGATGTATTGGCGGATCCCCGGGACGGTATCATACATCAGATTGCTCCGGAAGCGGAATTGCTGATAAACCCCAAATAACGGATGTTACGGTTTATCCCAATCCAACATCTGATAAAATCCACATCACGATAAGCGGGATTATCCCGATCAGGGTTACTTTGAAAAATCTATTGGGTGAAACGGTTATGTATTCCGAAGAAACAACCGGCCAGACTGAGCTAAGCCTACGGCACCTGTCTGCCGGATCTTACATATTGACCGTACACAAGCTTGATGGTAGCAGGCAGAACTTGCAGGTTATAAAACAATAGTCTTCCCGGGGCAGGGGGCTTCCCCAATGTTGTTTCCGGATTCATTGTGCAACAAATCCGATTGGTTCCTCAACTTTGATTGTTAGTCACAACAACTGCAACATTAAATCTCCCTCTACAGGATGCAGTAGTGTTCGCTCAACTTACACTTATTACAAACGTATAAGTTGGTCTTTGCATCCTGAATGAGCACTGTGGAATCAATTCTGGAGACGAGGTTACATACGGCAATTAACGGTTTGAAGCTACCTGCAGGCCATTATTGGCGCTGGTTTGTGCGTTTGCATTAGCTTGCGGGTAGGTGCTGTTATGCACTGGGCTTTATTGAGTTTTCCAGTTTCCTTCGCTTGAAATACTCAACGATTTCCTCTTTTGTCATTTTGGAAAGCATTTTGCTCAATTTCTCTCGTTGTTCACGCATGAATTTAACAGCGTCAAACGTTTTCTCAGTTGTTGTCTTCATAAGTCATAAAGTCTCTGGGTGAACGAATCTCTAATTCCTTGTATCCATTCTTGATATTGATAGCATTGTAACCCCGAATTCTCTGGATATTTACAATGTGTTTGAAATTCCAGCTAATCAAATAGTCCGCTCGGTTAATGGTCGCCAGGGCTATATGCAGGCAGTCCGCAAAACCTGTTTGTCCTACAACTTTCTCTGCAATGTAATGTGTTGCCAATTCGACTGCTTCGTCATTAGTTTCCATAAATTCTGTATTTTCTGCCTTCAAACTTGTAACAAGTTTTTTTACTCTCTCTGGAGCAGAACTCAGTTCATCTTGTGTCACAGCGGAGAACAACAGTTTAAATTCTCCATTCTGAAGTCTATCAAAAAGCGGTCTAGTGAATTCAGAAAATTCCTCGTCGAAGTAACCTCCAAAAACTGAAGTGTCGATATAAAGTCGCTGTTTCATGTAATAAAGGTAGTAAAAATCTCAGGAATTCTGTCTGGTTTTTTGATACTGAGTCTTTTTTTTAGCCTGGTGCAAACCGTCTGTACATACTCATTGAGCATAGCTGGAATTCATCTGTATTGAGTTTTGGAAGCCAGATATGCAAAGTATAAGGTGCTCATTTTTAATCAATCTTGATTTTCAACGCCTTAAGGCCAAATCCTTGCTGGTCGCGGATTTTAACAAATACTTAGCACATTTTATGCTGCAAGAATAAGTTTTTCACCATGAGGATACAGCAACCCTAAACTATCTGTGCTGTTCCGGCTGGTTGTCCAGACGAATGATCTGAAAAAAATGCCCCTGTAAACTTTTCGTAAACAGGGACTTGCGGAATTACTCGTTGTCCTGCCAGGGCTCGAACCTGGACTCTTCTGATCCAGAATCAGACGTGTTGCCGGTTACACCACAGGACAATTCGGGTGCAAAGATAGATTTTTTTCAAAATCCCCAAAAAGAAAAATAGAAAAAGGTCAATTGCAAGCTCGCGTGAGTCGGCAGTAAGCAGTAGGCAGTCGGCAGTAAGCAGTAGGCAACCTGAAACTCTGAAACCCTGAAACCCTGAAACCATTTCTTCATTATCTTTGCCGCATGTCACTGAATCTGAAAGTCGAAATTGATCCCCGTTCGGGATTCTGCTTTGGAGTGGTGAAGGCAATTAATCGCGCTGAAGAGATCCTGGAGAACGAAGGGAAATTGTATTGCCTGGGCCAGATTGTGCATAATGACGAGGAGGTGAAGCGATTGCAGAAGCTGGGCATGATTACCCTTACCCATGATGAAATTGCCAATATCCACGGACAAAAGGTGCTGATCCGGGCCCACGGTGAACCGCCGGAAACATATGAGATTCTCCGCAAAAACGGCAACGAGATACTTGATGCAACCTGCCCGATTGTGCTGAAGCTCCAGGAGCGGATGAAGCGATCGGAAGATGAAGGTGAGTATATCCTCATTTATGGGAAAGCGAACCATCCGGAGGTGGTGGGCCTGATGGGACACCTCGATGGGAAAGGGATCGTTTTTAAGGAATTTGATGAATTGAATATTAAAGAGTTACCTTCAAAAGTAACCCTCTACAGCCAAACTACCATGAGCATTGAAAAGCTCTATGCAATCAGGCAAAAATTGGAGGAGGCCGGAGTTCGTGTCTTACTCAAGGATACCGTTTGCCGGCAGGTATCTGGAAGAAAAGAGGAAATGCAGGCATTCTGCCGCAAACATGATGTCATCATTTTTATATCCGGCGTGGAATCCAGCAATGGTAAGGTGCTTTACGAAGCTTGCCGGCAGGTTAATCCGCGTAGCCATAAAATATCTGCTCTCAGCGAAATCGAACCTTCCTGGTTTCAGCCTGACAACACTGTAGGGATCTGCGGTGCCACCTCTACTCCTACCTGGCAGATGGAGCAAGCAGAAGAGAAGACTTTAAGACTTTGAAGAAAGACTATAAGACATTAAGAAAGAGAAGACTATAAGACAAGAAGACGATAAGATCAGAGAAGGAGTTTCTTAAAG
>Ga0265292_1001521_pt1 | contig 20181 bp, 10 predicted proteins | sample Munlanlewell296A_FD_189080 | JGI IMG/M metagenome (GOLD analysis project Ga0265292, IMG submission 189080) | Leachate microbial communities from a municipal landfill in Southern Ontario, Canada - Leachate well 296A | ecosystem: Engineered > Solid waste > Landfill > Unclassified | place: Canada... | reverse complement strand
GAATAATTTCTTGGGTGGCAAACCTTCTGGCGTATAAACCAATTCGATTAAATTGCCCTATCAGGTGATCAACTCTAGGCTGGAGAATGCCAGCGGCTTTTTCCAGGAGAATGTTTTTGTCTATGGTAGAAACGTCGAGTTTGGCTCCGCCCGGAAGGATGGACTGAGGTGTAATTATTCCCAATTCAACTGGCTGGGCTGGAATGACGACATAAAATTTCTTGTCCAGAACGTTTCTTTCTTGAATCAGTTCGCCAACGAACTCACGATATCTGCCAATTCGGCGTTTTTTGTCAGGTGAAGCTGCCTCGTCTTCTTGGACTTTTAATAATTCCAAATAAGCCGTAGCGTCTTTAGTTTTCGATTGAATGTTGATCTGAATTTGAAAGTTTAGGGAATTTAGCAAGGCGGCGTAAGCGTAGATAACCGCATCCTGCTCCTCTTCAGCCAAAAGACTGAAGTTCATAGCGCTAACCAGCAGTATGGCGGCGGCTGAGCCGTCTTTCATAAACACCATATCATTGGTGATATCGTAAATATCCAAAAATTCTTGAGTGGTAGAGGTGATGGCTGGCTGAGACATTAATCTGGCTAATCTTACTAAACTTTACCCACCTAGGGCAACTGCATCACTTTGCGGGCTGGCGGCAGTAAGTTGAATGGGCGGAACTATCTGATTATCTAGCGAAAGTTGTTGTTGGGTAAAAGTGAGACCACTTTTGTCAGCACTAATAATGTAGGTGCCGCTTTCTAGTGGAGTGGTGATAAAAAACTGTCCTAAAGCATTCGATTTCACAGCTCTAGCCACCAAGCCTTGAAGATTTTTAATTTCCACTATGGCATTGGCAACAATTTTTTGGTTATTGTCCAACACCATACCCACAACCTTGTTTGGTTGAGTGGGGGTAGTGGGAAAGGGTAGTGAGGTGTTGGTGATGGCGTGTTCTGCCGGAGCAATCAAGCTTGATATGTTTTGGTTGGTCACAAAATTTGGTTTTTGAGCAACTGTTTCTAACTCAGCGGAGTTTTGGCTGCCATCGGCATTAAAGTCTTCATAGGATTTGAGAGCCTCTGGCCTTTGGCTGAGATTTTGGTTCGGGACGGTCGGTTGAATAATTTCTTGTTGCGCCTCGGCCACAAACCCAAACCCTGGATTTTGCGAGCTGGCGGCTGCGACTTCGTCCTCTGGTTGTTTTTGTGGCTGTGCATCAGTCTGGATGCCAGCTTGATTGGCTATTTCGCTTGTTGGCTCAGGCTGATAAGTGACTTCTTCAGGCTCGTCGGCGATAGCTAAACTTGCCGTGGGGTTTAATACTGGCGGACTGGCTGGGGAAAATTCTTCTGATGGCAAGATTGGCGCCGCTGGCGGCTCAACAATTGAGTCTACTGTTGGCTCTGAACTGGCCCTTTGGAGATTTCTAACTCTAATTCCTAGAACCGGTTTTTCCAGATGTGGGGTGGCGCTCACATCAGCTACTTTTACGGTCTCAAAGACGGCTAAAAGCTGTTTGATTTTTTCAGCTTGTTCGTCTTCCCACGGATCCAGACCGGTAGTTTCATTCACTGAGCTAATATATTCCCTAATTCTGGCCTGCCTGGCTGGAGTTAAATCCACGTCGTCAGGAATGATCTCGAGGTTTTCCCTAGGCTTAAATAAAAAAGGCTGAGGAATTTTGGGGTTTTTTCGCCAAAAGAACTTAGTCGGTTTATATAAAATTGCCAGGAAAGTGGTTACCCAATGATCTAGAGGCCGATCTTCTATCGGCAACCAGGCTAGGGCGGCCCCAATAGTAAAGGTCAAAAAAATTAGCGGCCATTTAACTATGGGAATTAAGTTGGTGTTGTAGAGAACTACTCCGACTACAACGCCGGCCGCCACCTCAACAAATTGCTTGAGAGTCATGTTGCCGACAATGTGAAATCGGTAGCCGGTCAGATCTTGGGGAATTGGGTGTTCGCGCATTACCACCCCATTGTAGCTATTTTGCTGGGGTGGTGGCAACAGCAGGTGTGAGTAGCTGGGCAGTGTAAACTGACCCAGTGCTGTTTGTGATTGTGCCCTTGAAGCGATAATGAGGGATGGCTAATTTTAGATCTGGATCAATCCGATACTCTAAAGAGACAGAAGTGAGCTTTCCTGAAGAAATTGTGCTGACATCAAATACTTTGGCATCAACTTGTTCGGCATAGATTACGCTGCCCACACTTTGATTTAGTTGGCCAATCGCCTCCGCGATACTCAAGGTCTGGTTTGTAGAAATCTCTTCGCCGAAGGAGGGAATGGTCATGGGAAATGAAATTGACAACGGAATTAGGTCTGCCGAATAAACCACCACAAACCCGCCCTCGAATCTCTTGGGCAAGTAAACTGGTATATCATTAATTTTCCAAGCATAATCTAGGGAAATTCCGTTGGCTAGCTCGGCCACGGTTTCGCTGCTATGGACCTCACCAAGGTTCAAATATTTTGTATTCGCTGTCACCAAACTTAAATTAGTTAGTTCGGGATAACCTGCCAAAAGCTTTGTGGCAGCTGCCTCAATAGTTTTTAGGTCAATTTCTTTTTTCACAACCACATTGTTAGTGCCAGTTAAAATGTATTCGTGGTTGTTGGTGTTTTTGGAGAAGATGAAGTTTTTTCCTACCCAAACGTTTGAAAAATCTGGTTGGGGGCTAAGTTGGTGGAGTTTTATTAACTTTTCTGCCAGGCTTGAGGCAGCTTTATCAGAAGTGTCGGCAGCAATTATGGCCAGTTTTTCTGGAATTCTAAATTCTGGCCCCTCATAAACAATGTTGGAAAACTCACTCACTGAGCCATCCATGTTTTGTTTACTAAAAGGTGTCTGGGGTGGGGTGGCTTCTTGAGTCAGAGTTGGGGCGACTGGAGGTGTCAAAATTCTCAAGATGATCGAAATAATTAAGGTTAAGACTGTGCCGATTAGCAACCAGCCGGTCCAGCCTAGTTGGTTATTTGTTGGGGGATTTTTAGGACTGATGGGGAGTTGAGCCATAAATATTGAATAGATTATTGATCATAGCAACTAACAACGTAGTCCGCCTCGCTTCTTGATAAGTCCTCTTTTGGTGGCTGATTGTTCAAAAGCGTCATGGGCATTTGGTTTCCCAGGGGATCGCCCGCTATATAGACACTTCCCTCTAGTGTTCTTAATTCATAATGCAAATGTATGGCCATGTTTGCAGTCCCCGTGTTGCCCATAATTCCGATTACCTCGCCGGCTTTCATGAATCTACAACCAGAGTCTTGGACTCTAGTGGTCATGTGAGCAAACCAATAGTTCCATTCGTCTGTTTTTAAAATAGCATAATTGCCATAGGTACCGTGCCAGGGAGCAAAACAGACCTCACCATCAAACGGAGCGTAAATTTTAGAAGGACTAGAAATTTTAGTAAAATCTACTCCCAGGTCTTTGAGTTTTTGGGTGTTGTAGGTGTGTGGGTTTAAGATATCGAAAGCCACAATTATTTCATGAGTACAGTCGTTGCAGCCCTCATGTGGACCCTGACTGTCTGTTCCAGTGGCTGGCCAACAGCCCTCCGCCATCGAGCAGTCGCCAATACAAAATGATTTGGCTGTTTCAACAAAGTCATTTCCAGTCGTAGTTCCATCGATAAAATAAAAATCTGCTCTGAAATCATTGTCGATCATGGCGTGATTGAAATCGCTGCTAAATATCTCAGTGTAAGTAATTATGAGCTGTTCTCCTGGCCTGATTAGATTTTCTTCGCAACTTGGATCAGTACAAAGTTCTGGAAAGTCTGTCCTAGAGTTTGGTTTGGTGTTGGGAATGAGCACTTTGGTAATGACTACATCATCTGGCACCGGCAAACCCAATTCTTCATATTTTTTCTTACTAAATCTAGCTCTGATTTCGTCCAAAATATCTGTGATTGAGACAACCCACTCACCTTTGGAGGTTAATAAAATAGTATAGGTAACTTGATAGGTTTGGCCCGGGGCTAGTTCGGTGCATCTATAAGTGTTTTGGTCACAACCAGCTGGCAAGAGGACTTGTTTTTCGAGGGATAAATATTTGGAAATTTTTTCATTCGAAATTTGATCTTGATTAGGAAGTGGAAAATTGGCCACAAATGCCGCCAGGTTGACAGAGAGAGCGAAAGCGGTAATTCCAGTTACTGCCCCAACAGATCCTAAAACCGCCTGGGTGGCTGGGTGAAGCCCAGTGATAGTGGTAAATTTAGCGGCGGTTGCCGAAATTCCGGTAGTGGGGTTGGGAATTGGACTATAGAGCGGTTTGCCGCCGCCACCCAAGGCCGAGCTCAAGCCGCCGCCGGCTGCAGGCAGGCCTGGTTTGCCTTTAAAAAGTGAGCCTAAAAGACCCAGGCCACCACCCACCAATCCTGCGGGTAAGGTAACGAGCATGAGAGTGGCGATCGGTTTGACTGCGTCTGGGAGTTGGTTAAAAAACCCCATGATCACTGTACCGGCCAGCGGCATGCCTATCCAGGAGCCCATAGTATTCAGGCCCATTTCAATGGCTTTGCTGCGACTTTTTTGAGCTGCGACTTTGGTAGCTTTTCTGGCGGCTTTTCTGGCTAAAAGCTTCTTTCTTCTGGCTCTTTTAGAAAAATAATTTTGGATGGGATTTTTAGATTCAGCAATTTGCCTTCTGGCGCCGGTCGCGGCATTCATCATGGGTGAGCCATCAGAAGCGTAGCTCTCCCCGTTAGCTGGTATTTGTTGTTCCGCCTGGCTCCAGGGAGCAATTTGGTTAGAAGTATTTGCCAGCTGAAAGGCTCGATTGAGTTGATCTAAATTGACTTCTGGTGGAAAATAATTGGTTTGCATCCAGATATCAGCCATATCTGGATTAATTTCAGTTAAAAGTTCCAATTTTGCACTGTCTGGCAAGCTGTTGTAAGCTTCAGCGATAAGTTCATTCAGAACCTTGATTCTTTTTTCTTTAATAGCATTGCTGTCTAAGTTTTCACTACCATCTCCGTCTTCATCTTTTGGTCCAGCCTGAGTCGGGTCTTTTTTCCTCATGCTGAGGATAATTCGATGAAAACCCCCAACATCTCGACCATTAGCTGCTCGTTCGTCAATTTTACGTAAATAGTTTTCGAAAAAGTCCTCTTTACTGCTGCCAGGAATATGTTCAAACCAATCTCTGACGTCATCCGGATCAAGGCCGCGACCAATGATTTTTAAATCAACGCCATTGTTTTTGAAGTAGTTAACTCTGATAGTCCAGTAGGTTTCTAAAATTGGCAACAAGCTTTGATATTGCTCGGTAGTCAGCTCGACATTAAAAAGAGCCTCAAAGTTGGCTTCTCCTAATGAGGATAAAAACATGGGTGGATATTCCCCAAAAGCCATTACATCGATTAAATTAACAATATTGACGACGTCTTCATTAAATCTGCCCGGATTATCAGTCAAGTTTAGGGTGGCGATATTTAGACCATCAATTTGAGCGGCCAATGATGCCTGAGGATTATCTAGAGCTGAATCGATAGCTCCTTTAAGATTTGACGCAGCGGCCTCATCTTTGGTGGCCATGAGTTTGTCGCCAAAAGTTTGAAAAGCTTTGTTCCAGACTTCTGGGCTAGCAAAACTGCCGCTTTTTAACTCCTCCATGTAGGCGGCTAGATCTGTGGGGTTTTGATTAACTTGTTTGAATTTGTCTACCAAAATATCTGAAAAAAGCTCAAATCTGGCGTCATTTTGAAAAGTTGCCTTGAGATAATCCATGGCTTGGGCGTAAGCCATTTGTTTTTCTCTGATAGACGAAGGGTTATAAAGTGCATCTAACCTGCCAGCCGCCAACTCACTCATCATCCAGTTGCGGATATCCTCTCTAGCCACTTCTCTGAACATTGGGTTTTGAATCTGAAGCAGGTCTGGTGATAGGTTGTAGGTTGTGGCTAAGGTGTCGAGATAAATCCTGGTCAATCTTTCGGTCTCAACAGTGATGATCTTGAGGTTGTTGACGGCTTGGGTTTGAAAGTCTGGTGGGGTAGGTCTGCGCTCTGGCCTGGTTTCTGGAAGCGGTTGATCTGGGGGAGGAGTATCGCCGCCAGTTTCAGCCTCTGCCTCAGGAGCTTCAGTTTCAGCCTCTGCCTCAGGAGCTTCTTCTGCTGGGGCAGCAACCTCTGCCACAGAGGCGTCAGCTACAGCGACCTCTTCTTTGACAACCTCCACTAACTCACCCACATCAATAGCTGCTTCAATTTTTAAAGCCCTAACAAAACTTAATAATTCTTCAACTGCTGCTTTAAAGGGACTGCCCTGACTTTGATCCTCTCGCAACTTTACGAGTCGGTTTATTTCGTCTTCATTAAGTCTAGTATCACCGGGATAGCGATATTTTTCAAAATGTGCCCTTCCCAGAGATCTAATTTTGCCAATTAAATCATCCCGAAGTTTGATTAAGACTTCTTGGCGTCTGGCCCAAGCAGCTGCTTCTTCACTCTCTCCTAGGCTTCGAGCTCCAGCTATCTTGATTTTGTTATTGAGGAGAGTTTCTTCGCGCTCCACCATGTCCCAAACTTGGTAGATGAGGTGGTAAACATCGTCAATAAATAAAAAGTTTTTCCGAAGACTATCTTGAGATTCGGCTTTTTGACCGAAATTGATAAGTCCCGCAGCTCTAGAATCGGGAGCAGCTATTTGAGGCGCAAACAGTTCGGTGTCGACTGGGTTGGGTGATATTTCTCTGAAGGTAAAGAGTTTTTTGAGGACAGAGTCCAAGTATCTAACAGTGTCTTCCCAGGCTTCAGACCGTTCCGCCGGGGTGTTTGAATACTGAAAAGGTGGCTCAGCTAGTTGCTTGATCAAGAAAGTCTGACTTTTTTTTTGAATTATCAGCTGATCAGCCATTATTGTGTCCGTCATTATGGCAGTATTATATCGTCATCAGGAATCAAAATGACAGTTGATGGTGGTGTTTGGATTAGTTGGTTTTGCCATGTTTTAATGCAGTTATGTTCATGTATGGTGTAATTATTTCTTCTAGAAAATTGGACGAAAAATTACTCAAGTCGTATTCACAACCCAAGGTAAAAAAATGATAGAATATTGGCATCATGGATGCTGATAATAAAAATGAGTCAATTGCTAGAGATCAAATTGAGGCTGCTTTGCTTCAGAATCCAGCATTGATTAAGGTAATTTTTACAGAATTTAGACAGGATCCTGCTGGTATAACTAATTCTGAAGATCCAGTTTCCCGGCAGGCTGACGCAGAAAAAATTAGGCTTCAGGCAGAAGCCCAGTTAAAATTATTGTCTGAGGCCCTGGCTAAAGAATTGGTAGCTGCCTACAATGATGCGGTCGGAAGTTTTCAAGATGTTGGTCAAAAAGTTTTTCTGCAAACAATTGAGCAGTTGATTAATGGGGGTGGAGATTTTGTGGGAATAGCTCCAACTTTAGTAGCTGAGTTGGCGGGAATTGCCAATGAAGCAGAGGAACTGGGGAGTGTGGCCGATCAGTCTAGGTATTTCTTACTCAGAAGGCAAAAATTTATAATACTCAGAAAAGTTTTTGCCGCAATTCGAGACATTGGCCGTAATTTGGTTGATCAAAAAGGGACTGTTTTTCCAAATATTAGTCAGCAAACAGCTCGCGGAACAGCTACTTTTAATGCCATTCTAACTAAGTATGAAGAAAAATTTAAAGATGTTGGTCTAGCACCCGAAGATCAAAAGGCTGAAAATTTAAAGATAATTCGAGAAAACTTGCTTCGTTTAAGAAATACTACTGAAACTGCAATTAATGAGATTAACACTCTGCCCCTCAACAGTATCGCTGACTATAAAAGAATCATCAATCTAACCCATCCAACATCTGAGCCGCCACCTCCACCGCCAAAGGATAGTTTTAACGAGGTCTATCTGGCTGCCAGTAGTCTAGACCACTATGGTGAGAATATTAATTATTCCACTCTAATGGATCAAGCTGCTATTGAGCTGCAATCAAAAGGTTTGTCGGTACAAAAGAGCGATCTAGAAAAAGCTTGGGATGAAGAGTTTGATTTTTATAAAAAAATCAAACTCCAAATTGAAACTGTTCAAAAAAAAGTTTTTGATGAAGATCCAAGAGTTAAAGCTTTAAGAACGGCTAAGGGTAAGTTGGCAGGTGTTACTATTACGGCTGCAAATTTATATGCTGCTGAGACAGCGGCACTTAAGCTGGCAATAACTAATCTAGAGGCGGTGTCAATGCCTCCTGGACTATTTGCGACTTTAAAACAAGAACTTTTAAATGAGTCGATGAATATAGGCAAAACACTTGAGTTGGACCAGTGGGTGGCTGGATTGCCTAGCCATGCGACCCTGGTTATTTTGCCTCAACTCGAAGCTTTGGTAGCTGGCATTAGAGCTAGAGACTTGGCTAGAAAAGATGCGGATAACGATAAACAATGGGATGCTATTGATGAAATAAACGCTCTTTTTGCCCAAGCAGAAGATGTTGTGGCTCAGGCAGTTATTACGGAAGATCAAATGATCTATGTAAGAGCTCATTATTTTGAGCCTGCAACAAAACTAAAAGATTTTATAAAAAGCACTATGCCCAAGGAGATGCAGGGCGATCCTGGCGTGTATGAGGAACAAAAACGGCGACTTAGAAGGCTGAGTGATGAAGATTTGGCTGAAGAAGCTAGAACAAAGAAGCTCCAATACGAAATACACACTTGGACAGTGCAGCATCCATACGAAAAAGCTCTATGGGAATTAATAGACTCAAGAATAATGTGTAAATGGAGTGCTTACCTAGATAGGGCGCGAAAAGAAAATCACTCAGTAGAGCAGAGAACTAAATGGCTTGCCATCAGGGCGTTGACGACTTTAACTTTTTGGTGTCGCAAACACGCAGACAATCCAGACGTTCCTAGGTCAAATGTGGCTGACTGGATGACTGTGGAAAACAAAGAAAGTTGGTTTTCACTTTTAGGCGTGAGTCGGCCAGAAATGGTTTTTGGTACATTGGGTCATCCAGTTATGGGTGATTTCTTGAAGGAAGTACTTAAAGAGACAATGGTGCAAGGATCTTTGGCAAAAGGCTTGGTGGCCTATAGAGATTATTCAGATAATGATGACAGAGGCATGTGTAGAGAAACCAACATGCCAAGGTGGTTTATTTGCGCCAAAGATAACGCGCCAGAAGATGTTGGTCCCTTTGGTGACCCAACAGAATTGCTTCAATTCGATAAAGACTTCAACTATGGAGCTATTCAAGATGACGGTTTTTCAAAACTAGACAATACGATTGAGCGAATCGCCGCAAAGATATTGGCCAACTATTTAAATCCAGATAATCCGCATGCAAATCCAGCATTAAGGGCGAAATTATTAGCTAATGGATCTGAATATTATGAAATGGCAATTGATATTGCCAAAAAGATTTTTGTTGGATTCAATTTAGAAAGTGAATTGTCAGCCGAAGCTCAAAATAGATTTAACACCCCAATGGGACCAACGAGTAAGCTGATAGGCTCAATTGAATTAGTTAACAATATTTATAGCATCATTCATGCCTTGTCCAGGTACGGTGTTGATAAGCAGAGTAGAAAAGAGCATCACAATTATCTCGGTATTATCACTACTCCAGCGAGTTTGTCAGAACAAGCAAGAGAACAATATGTGGCCAGATTCCAATTCGGTCAACCAATTGGATCTAAGCCAGATGTGGGAGAAGGGGAAGAAGAAGTCGAGATTGTTGAAATAATTGCCGATAGTCTGGATGAGATGAAGCAAAAGCTATTAGCTTTTTACAGGCTTAAGTTTAGAACCGATTACTTCGAAAGACCGGGAACAACTTTGTACGAAGAAAAGGTTTTGGGATATGATCCGGTTTTAGGCACCATCATGCCATCGGCCGCGTGTGAACAAACTGGTATGAAAGGCATGCTTGCCACGCTAGTTCCCACACAGCAGATCGAAGATGCAGCTGCATACGATTATCTCCCGACATTGCGTGAGGATAAGCTGCCTGCAAATATGAACGAGCCAATTACAGCTTCCTATGGCTTTGATCAATACATGCTAGCTCTTCGGGCTTGGGGTCAATTGCTGGATACTCTCCAAAACCCAATGGCTGTTAAAGATATGAGAGAGTTGAGACTTGATAAAAAACGTCATGGCGTTATGACTACCGCGGTGGAAGGAATTTTGACCTTCATAAAACTCGCCCCTGAACCAGGTCATCACTTTGACATGATCCCCATCATCATGCTCGAGTTTATTCTGAGAGTGACTTGCCAATTTGAAGACGTTAAAGAGAGGTTTGAGGCTATTAAATGGTGTATTAATTTGCTCAAGATAGCTTGTTCAAAGGCAGAGGGCACAGAAGCCTCGCTCAAAGTTTTAGAGCCTTACATGCAAAAACTATTAGTTATGGGAGATGATCACAATCCGAATAATACTTATAAAGTCTGGGGCACTCATGGAAGACTTGATCCTATATTTGAACACTACACCACTACGGAAGCTCAGCTAAACTTGCTAGAGTATTTGACGCTTGATTGGAAGCACAATCACCCACATCATCCGGTACCAAAGGTATCTCAATGGATGTGGACATGTTCGATACCAGTACTCACAAAATGGATGGGTGAGCAGGTGGGAATGGATGCTGACGTTGAGGAGTTTTATCATATTATTAATGCTGGTCATATAGATGTTGGGCCTTATGAGAGATCATCGGTTACATCAGAAGCTAAGCCAGATAAATAAGTAGAATCTAATACAGCAAACAGTTATTAGCTAGCCATCTTTAAAACTAGCTTTTTAAACGCAAAACTGTTTTGTTTTTTTTGAAAATTCGTCTCTATTTATAGAATAAGAGCCTCAATTTAAAGAGCTCTCACAAACGTTATCGCATTTTTAGTATGCGCCTTTTCCAGTTGAAACTGTTTTACTGCCTTTTTCTCTAGCTATTTTATGAGCGTCATGTTTATCTTTTTGATCAGCAACTTTCTCAGCCTTAAACTTGCCATCAGCTAAGTTATTAATAGTTCCACTTAATGCCTTGGCAACATTTGGTATATTTTTCCACCCGCGAAGAACGCCGTCTCTATAACTGACTTGTCCTTTGGAATCAACCTCTTTGTTTCCTTGCCACATATTGGCCATTAAACCTCTGAAATCTCCTCTTCCAGTTCCTGTAATTGGATTTGTGTCGAGAACATAATTCTTACCAGCTTTCACTGCTCCAGAAATTGCGCTAGCAGGAGCTGCAAGTGGCATGGCGCCATAGTAGGTTCCATCTTTAATGTTTTTGGAAGCGTCTTTGATAAATTGGGTAAAGATACCTTCTTTAACCCCAACGGCTTTCTTCATTTGAGCTATTAACTCAGGCATGATTAAAAGAATACCGACTCCCACTAGTGTTGTTAGAGCTCCGGCCGATCCTCTGCCGATTAGAAATGGCGGCATGAAACCACCAGCTTGAATTGGTTCAGCTGACATGGCTTCGGGAGTATTGGTAAACATATTAAACACAATCACAATTAGCAGGGTGGTGGGGAAAACCAGCAAGTGTCCGGCCAGATCTCTGATCCAACCTTGGAAGACATCTTGGCCAGGCAGAGCTCCTAGCATTAACAGCATGGGGGAGAAAGCGATCATTAAAATAATGATGACATAGGTCTTGAGAAGTTCGAAGAAAAGTTTGAATACTCCAACTAGAATGGCAATAGACATGATTAGGGCCATGGTCATGCCCGAGATCCAACCATACCAGGTGTTGTTTTGGTCAGTGCCGCTTGAGTCTAACGCTTGAGACACAAATCCATCAACGGAATCAGCAAAAGTTTTAAAAGCTCCAGATTGGTTATTGCTACCCACAATTAGCTCGGTGCCAATTTGGATGAAGTTTTTATCCATTAATTTGACCGCGCCAGCATTAGGGAACATGCCCACCAGCAGATACATCAAAATGTACATCATGTCTATTAAAAAACCAGCAATGGCATAGGAAAAAGTCACAAAAACCATCGAGATAATAATGTTGGGGATAGCGCTTTGGAGGGTGACGGCAGTTTTGCCCATTTTGGACTTAAACATGACCATTAAACCAATTACTAGAAAAATAATTACGTAGACTAAGTAGGCCAGATTTCTAAAAGCCTTCCAGGTTTCAAGGACTGGGTTGAGGGCGGCAAAGCCGAGGCCTTGAGCTTGGGCTTTGGGGATGATGTGGGCTGAGTCTAAGAGGTCTGCGATGTAGATTTGAGAGCTGGCGGGTGGCTGAAACAGGTAGGGAATGGCTTGGCTGATTTCAGCAATGGCTCCATCACCGTATTTTTCTTTCACAAAAGCAGCCTGCGCCTTGGTTAGGCCGGCGCCTCCGCCTGAGACTCTGATGAGTAGCCCAGCCATGCCAGCGCCCAACATGTTATCAGCGGTGGAGTCAACACTAAATGATGTGCCGGTAGAAGCTTTTTCGTTAGCATCAATATGATCTACCCGGTCTTCCATTTTGCCAAAAAGTCTGTCTATAAAGGATAGAGCTTGAGTAGGTTGAGAACTAGAAAAAAACAACCCCAGAGCTAAACATAGGCCACAAAAGCTTAAAAAAAGCCGGTGAGTGGAGTTGCGAGACATGGCTAATATTGTAGCCTAAGTTTGAGTCACAAAAAAGCCCTGGCTGAAAGCCAGTTTGGTTCGAGATTTGAGGGTGACTTGACAGTCGGCTGGCGGTTGTTATGATGTGAATACTATTGATATTTTTTGAATAGTTTAAGTCAACTAAAACATGTCTGAATTAACCACACTGATCGATCAATCAAAGTCTTTTTTAGTTATTTTGGGCCAAAATTCGACGTTTGATCAATGGGTGGCAGCTACCAGCTGGTATTTAAGTCTGGCAGCTCAATCGAAACTAGTTCAGTTGGTGACGCCGGTTTTGCCGGCTGAAAAATCTTCGTCTATCGCAGAACTGAGACTTTTAAATGGTTTTGATACCTGTCGAACTGATCTTAATAACCAAAATGCCACGATTAGCTTCAATTATTCTCAAGAGAGTGTTGATTCTGTTAGCTATGTTTTAGATGAGGCTTCGCAGAAATTTACCTTAACAATCAAGCCCAAATCCGGCTTTAGTCCCCTGAATGTGGCTACCATCCAAACTGGCTATTCAGGTAGTGACGCTGAAGTGATTTTTTTAGTGGGGGTGCATAACTTAGAGGCGTTGGGAAAGCTTTTTGAAGCCAATCAAGACGTTTTTCACAAAGCCAGAATAGTTACAATTCATAGTTTTAAGCCAGAAATAGCCGCTATTGCTTTGACAACTGATAACTTTACTTGTTTGGCTGAGGCCACGACTCAAGCCATAATCGACGTTGGCTTGCCAATTTCGCCAGAGGTGGCTAGCAACTTGTTGTTTGGAATAGAAAGTCAGACTGAGTGGTTGAGCTCGCTTAGAACTACCGCCAAAACCTTTGAGCTAGCGGCGTTGTTGCTTCAAGCTGGGGCCAAACGTCAACCGCGGCCAAAACTAGACAAACTCTTACCGCTGGAAACTAAGCCTAAAAAATTGGCTAAGGTTCAAAATTTGCCAATGGATTTACCGGCTGCCTAATTAAGGTGCGACTAGCTGCTTATAAAAATCCTGCATCCATTCTGGGAAATGAGGATTGAGGGATAGAACACAGCTTTCAGCAAAAACGCCTTCGCCGTATTGACATAAAAACCACGAGCAGCTCATGCCGGTGTTGAAACTACCATCAACACAGTCCATCTGCTGTTTGGCGTGGAGTTTTTTATCTGGAATGTCTGAATTGCTGAAGCCACAGCCCAGCCAATGCGGCGATCCAACGGCGCCCCAGGCAGTTTCTTCTCTGCCAATGGCCAAGAAGAGAGCTGGATTCCAACCGATAGATTTAGCGTATTCAACTACATAATCAAATAGTTCGCTGTCCATTTTGGTATCTGGATAAATACTTTTAATTTCTTTCAAAAACTCTTCTTTGTTCTTCATGACATTTTGAGTAATGGCGTCAGAGTAGGGTAGCTCAATAATACAGGCCACGGTTTTGACTGGGTCGCCCAAGGGTTGAACCTGGCATTTACCCAAGAAGAGATCTTCGGTGCGGGAGCATTTGATTTGGAGATCAATTGGTCTCACGGCCTCTTGAATTTTCCTAATTAGCCAGCCAACTCTAGCACCTCTAACTCCTGGAGCTTTTCTGGTTTCAATTAAGGTTAGAACCACCCGCTTAAATTTTGGTTTAGTTATTTTTTCTTTTTTGCCTGTAGCTGGATTTATTTGCTCAACCACTTCCCAACCATCTTGGAACCGGCGACTGGTGCTGGTAGCATTAAAGCCCATAACCCTCTCGCCGCCGCCAGATTTAATGGGGTACCGGAGTGGGATCATACCGCAATCACCTTGGTCTGGGAGACAGTTCTTTTTTACCGCTTCGCTGTAATTATCTAGTCTAAAGAAGGCCCTTAGGGCTCCCTCTAAGTGCTGCATTTCTACCCCAACTGGGGCGACTACCCAGGCGTTAACTTCGACAGAATATTCATAACCATCACCAAAAGCATCGTTATAACCTTCTTTTTCTAAAAAGTCCTTGTCTATAGTTAACGACCAATTAAAACCTTGGGTGGCTTCTTGAGAGCCATAGTCATTCCAGCCAAATTTGTAATCTCGGTTAGTGTGCGAAAGATTGGCTGAAGTAGCGATTTCGCCAGCTTCTTCATATGGCGAATCAATGCCATCACAATTCCTACCCAAGCCATTGACGATAGCGATGATAGTCTGATTGAGAATGCTGGGAGGATTGCAGGGGGTAATGCCGGGGCAATAAATTAAGGCTTTTGGGTTTGTCTTGTATTCATCTTTAGCTTTGAGGACTTTTCCAGCCTTGCCGAATCTGGCGTTCCAATCAAGGCCGTCTTGGGTTTCTAGATTCATGGCGGTATTAAGAACTCGTCTGACCAGCTGGCCTGAGTCTTTATATGGCTTGAGAGCATAGGATTTATTGGTGCCGAAATCTGGAATTTTAAAAGCCGCAATGATAGGCGGTTTAATGTTTTCATCATTGGGAGCTTCTGGATGGAGAAACCAAAAAACATCCTCGCCGCCTTCGTCAATGTTTTGAGTTGGCGCAATGACCAGAAAAGCGATTCTGTAAAGACTATCTATGTCTACCGGAGCGTTTAGAACGGCGGTTGAATATTTTTTATAATCATTTGGGTTGGCATCAAACAAAGAGTTTTGGTTGGGAATTTCATTTTTAACAAAATCATCACAAAAATTGACTGGTATTTTAGGGAGACCATTTAGTTCTTGGAGCTTGTTTTTCTGCTCCATTTTCGCAAGATATTTTTTTTCGTAATCCACCAATCTTTCATTCAACTCTAGAATTCTGACTTCTGTATCTGGGATCATTCTGTCCATATAACAGGTGGACGATTCAAGCCGGTCGCAAAGATTATCAATTGCAGCTAAGCTGGACATTTTGGCCTGGCATTGTTCGCCTAAGGTGATTAAGTTTTGGATAATTCCAGATGAGTTTTCTTCATGTTGGGGGAGGAGCGGGTTGGCGACGCCAAAAAAAGCTTCTAACGACGAAATTTTATCGGTGTCATTGTAGTCTTCACTCCCTCGGAGCATGGGAATGGAGGCCTGACTCAGCCGAATTTCATAATTATCTGGGTCACCTTTAGCGTGTAAGACGGCGGACGGGAAAAGTTCGAAAAATCTCATGTATTCGCCTAAAAGTTGGGGCGAAATTTTCCACTGGGGTAGAGCACATTGAGCTTCATACCCTTGGCCATAAACCATGCCGTCTGACAACCAGTCGAAACTATTGCCGTGAAACGCTAAGGGCAAATAGTTGTATTCTTCTGGATCTTTAATGCCGGTGTCAGAAGCCAAAGCCTTAACGGAAGTGCTGGCAGCTAACAATAGCCATCCCGCCAGACATAGACTGGCTAAAATCTGGCCAAACTTTGGGCTAAAAAAATGAGACACGAGCTAATTATACTAGTTTCTAAACCTGGCTAGCTACCTAGAATTTTCAAATTAAACACCATTTCCAAAATTCTAACTATCCAGTAAGAGGCAAACAATAAAATGAAACCCACCACTGCTGCCGTCGCTCTTTGTTTGCCGGTATCGATGGATTTTTTGGTGGCCGCCGCCCCCATAATTTCAAACCCAGCCACAATTAGCAGCACAAACATGGCTAGCCCAGCTAGAGGAAAAATAAAAGCGATTAATCTAGAGATTATGCCTCCTGGGGTAGCTAGCTCTGCCGCCACAGGTGAATTTTCAATTAAAAGTGGGTTAAAGGAATCCAAAACATCTTGAGTAGTTTCGACATAATTTATGGTTGGCGATGGATCTGGCGGGGTGACTTGGGCAATTAGTCGAGAAACAATGAGTGGGGTGTTAGGGGTCATGCTTATGGTTCTCCAAATCCAGGAATATGGAATAGTGTTACACCAATAAACTGCAGAATTGTGACTGACATGATGATGAAAACTAGCCCGATTAAAGCGTTGCTGATCATTTCTTTGGCTTCGGTAAATTTTTTAGCATCGCCGGCTGAGGTGGAAATTACAAAACTGGCTGATAAGATCATCAGTAGTGCCCCGCCGCCAGCCACTCCCAGACCAATCTTAACTAAAGTGATAATGATACTTTGAGGATCGGCTTTAATGCAGCCAACGGCTGTCCAGATGCCTACTGGCACATCTGGAGTACTGTCAGAATCAATGGCGGCCGTGTCTTCTAGAGCAGTACCAGCCATACAATTTTGACATCTTTGATATTGAAGTGGGTTTGTGTCCTTAACAATTTGCTCGCAGATTTTGAATTTCTTATCCACCAAGAGATCCACTCCGGGTTCTGGGGCATCACAAGGATTTTCAGCTGTGCCAACTCCAAACACCTTCTTACAAGAGGTGAGGGAAACAATATCTGTTGGCAGATAGGTTTTTAATTCAATTCTGTAGCCACCCGCCCCACCACAAGAAGCTAGCATCGACGGGGTAAAAGTGTAATCTTTGTTGCCAAAATCTGCCGCATCAATTGTTTCTTTCATAATTGATTCGTTAGAAGGATTAAAAAGCTCAATCGTGGCTTTACCAGGTTTTAAATTACAGCTTCTATCTCCCAACACGCTGGGAATGTCAACAGAAAAATTGACCGGCTCGTTCATGATCATTTGCGTAGTTTCAAAGGAAATGGCATTACATTCGCCTTTTATAGATGTCTCAGCGGCAGTACAAGCAGCAATATCTGCAGCGGAGCTGGTTCTAAGAATTCCGTATGTTCTGGCGCAAAGGGGCAATTTTTTAGCGGCACAGGTACTTGATGAGTTATCAAGTTCGACATCAAATTGAATCTCAACCCCCTCCGGAGCATAAACTTTTAATTCTCCTGTGTAGCAACCCGACGCACCTTTAGTTAGGGTTAGGTATTGCCACCACAACCCCGTATATTGGTATGCCATAACTACTGATCTGGGTGGGGCGCAGACGCTGGCAATTGAGTCTAGATTGCAGACAGAAACATCATAAAAGTAATTATTACTGTTATCTTTCCGGTTGAAAAAAATATTTGTTTTAGCACTCTCAACTTTTCCCAACTTAGCTCCACCAACGGAAAAGTTACAAACGTTAACTCCATCACAGTCATTATCAAGATTTCCGGGGGCGCAGGTTTTGGCTAAAGTTTGACTGGCAAAACCAAATCCCAACCCAACAACCATTAGAAACACCGCAATTATTCGACTAAAAGAATTAAATGTTAATCTCATGTGAGTTGGATTATTATAACGGAATCTTTTAAGCTTTGCAGATAGGCAAATTGCCCGAGTTTGATAGGCTTTAGACCTGAGACTGAATTTTGATATTTCGAAGTCTGTGCCATAATGAGCTAGTGAAAAAATCCCTTTTATTAACAAAATTGAGTTGGCTGGCCGTCCTGGTATTAGGTGTGGTTTTTATCAGGTTAACGGGGATGAGCATCATTAATATAGTTAGGGCAGATGAGGTGGCAGATTTGCAGCAACAAATTAATGATTTGGAGCATTTAAAGCAATTGTCGATTTCAGCCACCACACCGTTAGAAAAAGAACTGGTGGGACTGGAGCAAAAAATTAAATCGGCCCAAGCGGGCATAGCTTCAGCTAAAAAACAGGCTATTGCTGTGAGCGAAAGCATTAAGCAGCGCGAAAAAGATTTAGCAATCCAATATACAGTTTTTTCTCAGCGAATTTCGGCGGCCTACAGAAGGTCTAGAACTTTTTCAGCCCTGACCTTAATTTTATCTAGCCATAGTGCCGCAGAGTTGACCAAGGATTTGGCTTATCAAAGCGCGCTCCAGGCCCAAGACAATAATTTAATCAGAAATATTGGTCAAGAAATCACTAAACTTCAGCAGGATAAAATCAAACTCGAGCAGACTCAAAAAAAGTTAGCTGAACTCCAGATTCAATTAGACGGTCAGGCTCAGTTTTTCCGTAAAGAAATTTCTGGAGCCAGAGCTTATCAGCAGGACCTGTCTGGAAAAATTGCTGCCCTATCCGCTCAGCAGCAATCAATCATTAATGCTAGATCTGGCACCAGTGTGACTTCGGTGGGTGAGGTGCCGTTGGCTGATGACTTTAATGCTTCGATTGGTTATAAAAGTCAGGCTCCGGGGAACTCTTTCGCTCTGTTTAGTTTTGGTGGCTATACCCATAGAAATGGCATGAGTCAGTACGGAGCGAGGGCTAGAGCCGAGAGTGGTCAGTCAGTGGAGGAGATTTTGAAGGCTTATTATCCAGATGCCAGTCTTAAAAAAGACTATGCCGAGATGGGGGACATCGATGTGAATGGTTTTGGCAGAATGTCATTCGAAGATCGCTACCTTCAGGGCATTTATGAAATGCCAGGAACGTGGCACATGAATGCTTTGAAGGCTCAGGCCATTGCTGCCAGAACTTACGCTATTAAATATACCGGCAATGGCAGCAAAGCAATTTGTACTACTGAAGCTTGTCAGGTTTTTAAGAATAGCAAAAAGGGTGGTGATTGGGAAAAAGCCGTCAATGAAACAAAAGGTTGGGTTTTGGTTGATGGTGGGGGCAATCCTGTTTCGACCCAATACGCCTCAACTCACGGCGGTTACGCCACCACTAGCGGCTGGGATACCACTGACAAGTCAAATAGTGGTGATTGGAGTACCAGGGCTTGGGAAACTAAAGCTGGTAGTCCCTGGTTTTACAAAGCCTGGTATCGGAGTGGTTATTCCTCGAGTGGTGCTAGTTGCGACAGGTCACATCCTTGGTTATCTCAAGAGGAGTTTAGTGACATTATTAATGCCTATCTGGTGAGAAAAAACCCCAGTGGCGCCGACACCAATAGAATTCAACCAGTGACTATTGGTAAATGCAATATAGGTGGCGGTGGTGGCAATCCGTACTCTATGTCTGAGCTGCGAGATTGGGCCAACTCTGCCGGAGGTGCCGTCACCAATGTGAGCAATGTGACAGTTAGTCACGGTTCGAATGGTCAAACTAGTGAGGTGAGGCTGAGTACTAATCGGGGCGACATCACGATTTCTGGGAGTGATTTCAAAACGACTTTCAATTTAAGAGCCCCAGGATATTTGCGAATTCCTCAAAGTGGCTTTGCCTTTTTCAATATTGAGTTCAAGCGCTGAAATTTATAGCAGCGGCTTGGGACTGGCTTGAAAGTTTAAATTTTAGATTCCCACCAAGTATTTGGCTGACCAAGGTTTGTAAACCGAGGTGTAGGTTTCTTGCTGTTTGAGACTGCCATCGGCTGCGCGGACCGTGTAGACAAAACTAGCTTTGAGTCCGCTAGCTGACCAATCAATTTGCTTTTTCTTGCCTGTGGGTAAGCTAGCGTCAGGAATATATTCCGTAGGCGGCGGAGGAGCGGCGCCCCATTTTTTGTAATCAGTTACAGTGGCCACTCGACCATCTTTAGTGCCGTACAATTCGATTTTCATCCAAAGTTTTTGACTATCGGTTTCAGTGTAAATCAAGATATGGCCAGGAGTATCGTTCACAAATCTCAAATCAACATTGCCGGCATACACCGTGGCATCAAAACCGGGATCGCTGTTTAGTTCATAGTAAGTGACTCTATAGCTATGGGGGAGCCGCTTGGTAATGTCTAGACCAGCGTCCAGGAGACTTCTAAACAAAGTTGAGCTAACTTGGCAGACCC
>Ga0265292_1001520_pt1 | contig 20187 bp, 8 predicted proteins | sample Munlanlewell296A_FD_189080 | JGI IMG/M metagenome (GOLD analysis project Ga0265292, IMG submission 189080) | Leachate microbial communities from a municipal landfill in Southern Ontario, Canada - Leachate well 296A | ecosystem: Engineered > Solid waste > Landfill > Unclassified | place: Canada... | reverse complement strand
TGCAGTTTGATCAACTGGCCAAATTGGCCGGTCGCGTTATTCTCGATCAAAATAACTTTTTTAGCTTTAACCAAATATTCCCGCGTTGACGGCGGCAGGGGATAAACCTGGCTAAAATGTAAAAACGCGATCTTATCATCACCGATCACTTTTAAAGCTTCAGCAATAATATTCCGGTTCGACCCCCAACCAACGACCAGGGTCTGATAATTGTCACTGCCGATCAGGAGCGGCGGGACAACTGCTTTCATTATCTCGCCCATTTTGGCCAGGCGTTTGTCGACCATCTTCGCCCTTAACTCCAGATCTTCGGTAATATGGCCGGTTTCGTCATGCTCGTCGCTATCGACCCCGACCAACCCGTCGCCGTAACCAGGGACCCCCCTCGGCGAGAGGCCATCAGCAGTCAGTTTATAACGCTGGTAACCCTCGGCCGTTTTGATGATATTGTTCTCGACCTGGACCCCGGCCAGATCGAAGGGCTTGATATTATAGTAGGAATCGGCCAGATATTGGTCGCTCAAGATAATGACCGGGACCTGGAATTTATCCGCCAGGTTAAAAGCTTTTTGGCTTAAATCAAAAGCTTCGTCGAGAGATCCAGGCGCCAGGATGATCCGCGGGAATTCGCCGTGCCCGGAATAGAGGGCAAAGTTCAGGTCACCCTGCTCGGTCCGGGTCGGCAGACCGGTCGCCGGAGCGGGCCGCTGGCCCAAGCTGACGACTACCGGCGTTTCCAGCATCCCCGACAAACTGATCCCTTCGACCATCAGGGCAAAACCGCCGCCGGCCGTGGCGACGATCGCCCGGGCCCCGGCATACCAGGCCCCCAGGGCCATGTTGATCGCCGCGATCTCATCTTCCGCCTGCTCGGCGATCAGCCCGCACTCCGCGGCGTGTTGGGCCAGGTAGGTGAAAATACCGGTCGACGGGGTCATCGGATAAGCCGCGACAAAATTACAGCCGCCGGCTAGCGCCCCCAGGGCGATCGCCTCCGCCCCGCTCAAGATAATATCGTTCTGGACCGCCGGGTCGGGCTGGAGATCCAGCCCGATCGTCCCTTTGGCTAACAAGTCACGGCCGATCTCTATCCCGGCCAGGGCCGCGGCGACATTTTGGCCGATCAGCTCTTCGCTCTTTTTAGCAAAATAACTTTTGACTTGAGCGGTCAGCAGTTCCGGCTCCAGCCGGAGGAGGCCGACGACCACCCCCGCGGCCACAACATTAGCTAGGATCTTGTTGCCGAGCTCGAGCGCCTTGGCGTTGAAAATATCCGCCGCTAGAACAAGCGTAGCCGCCGAGATCCTTTTGGCCAGATGCTTGGTCCGGCCGTCGTCCAACTGGATCAGCAGGTCGATCCGGTCAATAAAAGCGTCGACCCGGCGCGAGCTGATCCTGAAGCTGGTTGAATTTGTCCCGCCGCGGACCCGCGACATGTACTCTTTGGCGGCAAAAACGTGATAGCCGGCCTGTTTAATGACGCGGGTCAGCAGGCGCTCAACAGCCTGGACCCCTTGGCCCGCTTCGCCGGACAGAACTACCGAGACTTCGTCCTTAAGTTGAGTGGCGATTACTATCTCTCCCCTGCTTTCATCATCTGGCGTCAGGCTCTAATTTTAACCGATTCCTGCTTGCCTTTCAATCTTTCCCGCTATATAATTTCAGCTATGAAAACCGAGACCAAACTTAATATCGCGCTTTTTTCCGTCTTTTTTGTTACTTTAATTACCATAAGCTTGATCGGCATTTATTTTACCAGCAATCTCCTGGTTCAAGAAACCATCAATCATCTTCAAGGCATAGCCGATATCCAAAAGAACCAAATTGAACACGAGTTGGACAAACATTCTGATGACTTATTTTCATATATTATCAAGGATTATTCCGGACTGGGTAAAACCGGTGAGATCATCCTGGCAAAAAGGGATGCGAACGGCGACGCGGTATTTATCGCCCCTACCCGGCTGGATCCACAGGCCGCCAATAAAGTAAGAATTCCCAAAAATGATACCCAGATAGCAATTACCCATGCTTTGCAAAAGAAAGAACGAACCTTTAGCGATTATTTGGATTACCGCGGAAAGCCCGTTTTAGGCGTAACCCGCTACATCGCTAAAGTTGATTGGGGTTTAGTGGTTAAAATGGATCGCGATGAAGTGTGCGCTCCGGCCTACGCGCTGTTTGGCTCCATGTTCATAGTAATTTTAATTTTTTCGGCTATCGTCATACTTATCCTTCCTTATTTCTCGCGCCTGGTAACCGCACAATTGCGCCGGAGCGAGGATGCACTGCTGGAGAGCGAAGATATTTTCAGCCAGTTCATGAAGCGCAGTCCGGTTTATGTATTCTTTAAAGATGAAAATATCAGGGCAATTCGATTGAGCGCTAATTATGAGAAGATGTTAGGCAGGCCACTCAATGAATTGCTTGGTAAAAACATGGAGGACCTTTTCCCGTCGGATCTTTCGAAAAGCATGGTTGCGGATGACATGAGAGTTTTAAAAGAAGGCAAACCGATTGAAATTGAAGAAGAATTGAATGGCCGGTTTTATTCAACAATAAAATTTCCAATTCATCGGGAAGGAAAACCTGATTATCTTGCCGGCTTTACAGTCGACATCACCGAGCGCAAGCAGGCGGAGGAGAAGATAAGAGAAGCTGAAAAAAAATTCAGGGTCGTATTCGACAGCGCGGGGGATGGAATCTTGCTGGCCGATCCGGAAAAAAAGAAATTTCTCATGGGCAATCAAGCAATTTGCCGGATGCTCGGCTACAGCCCGGAGGAAATCAAAAATTTAGGGGTCATGGATATCCATCCCGAAAAAGACATCCCTTATGTTATCGATCAGTTTGAAAGGCAGGCCAAAGGAGAATTTAGCTTGACCAGGGATCTCCCGGTCAAAAGAAAAGACGGCAGTGTTTTCTATGCCGACGTTAACGCGGCAGCCGTTACACTTGCCGGGAAGGCATATTTAACGGGGTTCTTTCATGAAACCACCGAGCGCAAGAAGATGGAAGAAAAACTGCGGGATTTATTTGAAAACTCCAATGACATCATCACCTATGTGGACACTCACGGCAAAATGGTCGACGTCAACAGAAGGATCACGGATATTCTGGGTTATTTGCCGGAGGAGCTAGTGGGGAAAAAATTTGTTGATCTGGGAATCCTTCAGCTGAAAGATGTGCCCCAGATAGTAAAGCTTTTCACTGAAACGATCTTTACCGGGGAACCCAAGACAATAATCGAGCTGGAGTTGAAGCACAAAAACGGGAGCAAGGTTTTTATGGAAGTGGGCACCCGTTTCATTAAAACCGACGGCCAGATAAAGGGGGTTGTCAACTCATTTAGGGACGTCACCGAGCGCAAGCAGGACGAGGAAAAACTTTTATTGAAAACCACCCTTTTAGAAGCGCAATCCGAAGCATCAATTGACGGAATTTTAGCGATAGACGACAACGGAAAATCCATTTTATTCAACAAACGTTTTGGTGAAATGTGGAAGATCCCCCGGGAGATATTGGACGCAAAGAATGACGAAAAAATGCTTCAGCATGTCATGGGCCAGTTAAAGGATCCCGATGAATTCATTAATAAAGTAAAATATCTTTACGCTCACAGGGACGAAAAAAGCCGGGATGAGATAGAATTCAAGGACGGCAGGTTTTTTGACCGCTACTCTTCTCCTTTAACCGGCGCGAACGGCAAATATTACGGCCGGATCTGGTACTTCCGCGACATCACCGAACGCAAGCAGGCAGAAGAAATCATTTTTACCGAAAAAGAGCGCCTGCTGGTCTCCCTACACAGTATCGGAGACGGGCTTATCGCCACGGATAATAAAGGAAAAGTAATGATCCTTAATAAAGTCGGGGAGGAGCTTACCGGCTGGAGTGAAGCAGAGGCGCTGGGGAAAAACGCTTCAGAAGTTTTCAAGATCGTCAACGAAGAGACCCGTTTGCCCTGCGCAGACCCGATAGCGAAAGTGTTGAAGCTGGGAGAAATCACCGGACTGGCCAACCATACCATGCTTATCAGCCAGGACGGGAGAGAAATTCCCATTGCCGACAGCGCCGCCCCGATCCACGACCGGCAGGGCAATGTGATCGGCGTTATCCTGGTCTTCCGTGACATTACCGATACCCGGCGCGTCGAACGGATGCAAAATGAATTTGTGAGCACGGTTTCCCATGAACTGCGGACCCCCCTGTCAATTATTAAGGAAGGGATCTCCCTGACGGTTGAAGGCCTGTACGGCAAAATCGAAGAAGACCAGAAAAAATCCTTAACGATCGTTTTGCGCAATGTTGACCGCCTGGCCCGCATCATCAACAGCATCCTGGATATTTCCCGCCTGGAGGGCGGCAAAGTTGAGCTTAAAAAAGAACTTTTCAATATCGCCGATCTGGGAAGGGAGGTTGTTTCAAACTTCAGCCCGTCGGCAAAAGATAAGGGGCTCGAACTGCGCGGAAACATTCCTTCCGAAAAAGTCATGCTTTCCGCGGACAGGGATAAATTGATGGAGATCTTTGTGAACCTGGTCGGGAACGCGCTCAAATTCACCGAGAAAGGCTATATTGAAGTTTCGATGCTTGATAAGGCCGACCGGATCGAGTGCAGTGTCGCGGACAGCGGGCGAGGGATATCCCAAACCGATCTGCCCAAAGCTTTCAGCAAATTCGAGCAGTTCGGCCGGGGCACGGGCCCGGGGGAAAAAGGGACCGGGCTCGGACTTTATATAGTCAAAAAACTGGTTGAATTGCACAAGGGGAAGGTCTGGGTCGAATCCGAACCGGGCAAAGGAACAAAATTCACTTTTACACTGCCGAAGGGGGAATAAAATGGCTAAGATATTATTGATGGACGACGAGCCGGAATTTGTGGAAATGCTTTCCCTGCGGCTTAGAAAAACCGGGGGCTACGAGGTGATAACCGCCTTTGACGGCGAGGAGGGCCTGAAAGCCGCGCAAGCAAACCGCCCGGACCTCATCATCCTTGATCTTATGATGCCCAAAATGGACGGGCGCAAAGTCATTGAAGAGCTGAAAAAATCCGATCAAACCCGCGGCATTCCCGTGATCGTACTAAGCGCCAGCGCCTCCCCCAAGACCGCCGAAGAATTATTAAAACTGGGGGGCTTTGATTTTATTGTAAAACCGTTCGAGCCACCGACCCTGATGGCCAAGATAAAAGCCGCTTTAGAGAAGAAAAATGCTCGATGACTTGATCCTGCACGACCTCAAGAATCCCCTCTCCGGCATCACCGGCTCGATCGGCTTATTTCTCGACGACACGCTCGGGCCGATCAACGCAGAACAGAAAAAATATCTGGAAAATATCAACTTCAGCGCTAAAAAGCTCGCGCTGCTCCTGCTGGAGCTCAGTTTTATCAACAACGCGGAAAAAGGCGATCTGGCCGTCGCTAAAAGCGCTTTCCCGGCCGGAGAACTGCTGAAAGAATTGACCTGGTTAAGGCGGCTCGCGGAAAAAGAAAGCAAAACCATAAAAGAAAACGTTGACGGCAATTTAAGCGTTCGGGCGGACAAAGAACTCACGGTGATGATCATCGCCGATCTTCTGTTGAATGCCGTCAAGCAGGCCGAGCGCGGGGGCGCGGTCACTCTCAACCTGAAGCAAGAAAAAGACCATTTTATGTTTGAAATAATCCACCCGGGCGAAGGCGTTCCAAAAGAATACGCGGCAAAAATTTTCAATAAAAATTTCAGGGCGGAGAATCCCCAGTTAAAAGCCAAAACCAGCCCCGGGCTGGGTTTTTATTTCTGCAAGTTAGCGGTTGAGGCCCAGGGCGGCAGTATCAGCGTCGAAAGTACGGTCGGCCAGGGTTCGAGGTTTTATTTCTATTTGCCTCGAGCCTAAAAAGTGCTATTATATTCAACAGGAGAATTATGAAAATATTGATCGCGGACGATGAAGAGATAATCCGTTCCTCCCTGGAAGGCATTTTAAAAAAGGGCGGCTTTGAAATCGATTTTGCCCTGGACGGCAAGGAAGCTCTCAATAAGGTCGGAAACGACCTTTATGACGCCCTGCTCCTTGATCTGGAAATGCCCAAGATCGACGGCTATGAAGTTTTGAACCGGGCGAGGAAAATTTACCCGAACCTGCCGGTGATCTTTATAACCGGCAAAGGCAAAGTGAAAAAAATCGAGGACAGCATCGCGCATCATAAGTTGAATGCTTTTATAGAAAAGCCCTTTACCGCCGATGAAGTTCTGGACGTGGTCAATCGGGCGATCAGGATCAGGCACGATTCCTGACAATCGTGGTTATTTTTTTATCACTCTGGCGACGACATCGAGCACTTTTTCCGGAGTGAACGGTTTTTCGATGTAACCGTTAAGATTATACTGCGCCATGCTTTCGATCGTCTTCTGCGGACGGCCTTTGCCGGTGACAAACATTATCGGCAGTTCCGGATACAGGGCTCTGGCTTCTTTTAAAACAGTGTAACCGTCAAGTTTCGGCATTTCGATGTCCAGCAAGACCAGACCGTAAAGATTCTCTTTGATTTTCTTTAAAGCTTCTTCTCCATCCAAGGCAAAGTCGGTCTCGTAGCCGCCGCCTTTTCTCAAGATCGCGTCCAGACTGCTGCGGATTATTTCTTCGTCATCGGCGATCAAGATCTTTGTCAGGCCGATCAGTTCATAGCCTTTGACCAGTTCGGCCGTGATTGAAAACTCGCTGCGGCGAATCGCCTGCCCGACCGACCAGTCGCAGATCTTAAGGGCGGTTTTGGGATTGCCTTTGGACAGTGTGTAAACTTTTTCCAGCGCCGCGTCGGTAAAAGGATCAAACCCTTTGCCCCCCGCTTCTTCAATCCTCGTTTTAAGATAATTTTTCAAACCGTCGAGTTCCAGTTTGCTTTCACCCGCGAACAATTGCTGGATCGCCTGCAGCGAAAAGGGATTTTTTGTCCAGCCGGTCTGGTTTAACCAGAGTGCCGTTTTTTCTTTGTCGGACAGCAGTTTAGCTGATTTTCCCTGTGTTGGAATTCCTCTCGGAATGGCCCTGATCAGAAAATAGATCAGCGCCGCCAACACAATGAGTACCGCGAAAATAATCGCAACAATCATTAGATAAAATCTTCTTGCTCCCTCCGCCTGGATCTTTTTCTGGGCGGCCAGGCGGTTCTGCGTGTCGGCCAGCAGAGTCCCCGCCTCTTTATTATCGGGAGCCAGATAGAGAACTATCCGGAAAAAAGCGGCCGCTTCGGATAACTTGCCCTGCTGAATATCTTCTTTGCCCGCCGCCAGGTTCCTCTCGACCAGCCGGTTTTTGGTCGCGAGAGTCAGCTCCGGCGCGGGCGCGCCGGCCGGCGGCGTAATGATCTTTTTGATCAGCGAGATCAGTTCTTCCTGCCCGGCGACAGTGGCCGGCGCCGCTTCCGCGGTAATGATCTGCCTTAAAGGCGGTTTCGGGGCCGCCTCGGGCGTCGGCTTGCCGACCAGCGTGATCATAGCCAGTTCGCCGACGGAAAAATAATCCGTCTGGCCCGTGAAGACGTTGCCTTGGACATCGACGGCCGTGAGGTTGGCACTGTAGGTCTCTTTTTTAAAATCGATCGGCACCTGCCAGAGGCCGCGCCAGACATTGGTGCGGCGGTCCTGGATCAAGGTGACCGGAGTGCCGTCGGGCATGATGGCGGTGATCTGCGATGTGTCAACCGGGGCCTGAACAATAACATGGACAAAATCGCCCGGCAGGTAGGTTCGGGCGTTAACGGTGGGATTTGTCAGACTGGACGGTTGGGCAATCGAGATAAAAGGACACAAAATTAATAAAAAAAGAATAAACAAAGATTTCCGAGCATTATAAATATTCTTCATTAATTATTGAACCGTCCCTTTCAAGGCAAACCACGGTTGGCCTACATAAAACAGCGAAACATAATTAGTTGCTAAACTTGCGTCATTATAATACTGATGATAGGCATAGTCAACACGCATTCCCCCGTAGGTTAATGAGGCCCCGAAAGACGGATTCCAGCTGGTTTGAGAAGCGGTCGCCGGGTCAACGCTCTGGTCCAGCCCGGCGCGAAAGGTAATGTATTGGTTTTCTTTCCACTCCAGGCCGATGTGCTCGGTGACCGGCCGTCCCGTCTGGGCCGGCAGATCGGCATCCGCCGCGATCAGCAGTTTCGGCCAAGGGACCGGCTTAATGGCCGCGCCAACCTTGGTAATACTGGCCAACGATTCCTCCGCTCCGCTGCTCAACCTGATCACACTGCCCATCGAGACCGGAATGAAATTTTGCCGACAAAGGCCAAAACTCAAATGAGGATTAACCACTGCTTTTACTCCGATATCACCGCTGAAGCCGGTCGCCTGCCCCAGATCGCTGTGGCCGCCGGTATAGCCGCGATTATACAATTTGTAATTCGCGCCGACAAAAACGTTGTTCCCGTAGTTGAAAAAATTGGCCAGCGGCGTCGCGTAAGAAAAGGACAACAGAGAATCGTAATAATCGGTCGGGACAGGAGTATCTTTGGTGACAATATTATTAACGCCGGTCGTGATATAGCCGAGGCCAAATATCCCGTACGGGGTCGGCACCGCGCCGGAAAATTCCTGATAGTAAACATCCTGCAGCAGGTTCGTATACATGGCCATGGCCTGCGGGCCTTTTAAGCCGGCCAGGCCGGCCGGATTAATGAATGACGCGTCGGCGTCTTCGGCCACCGCCGTGTGCGCTCGGCCCATGCCGATTGGCCGCGCGCCGCCGCCGATCGTCATCGCGTCATCGGTCGAGCCGATCACGGGCCCACCGAACGCCGCGAGTTCCAGGCAGCAGGCTGCGATCACAGAATAAATTATATATTTCATCTCGTCACTATTAATTTCATCTCGCTGATCTTGGTCGTTTTGCCGTCCGCGGTTTTCGCGATCACCTGGACAATGTAAACACCCGAAGAAACATAGGCCTTGAAGGCGGTCAAGCCGTCCCAGACAACACTGTTATCGCCGACTTTAGCTAAAAATGTCGTCTGATAAACCCGCTCGCCGCGAATATTGTATACATATATAATGATCGTGGCCGGGTTGCCCTGGTCATCGGTCGCCCGGCCCAGGCTGAAAGATAAAGTCGTCGAGCCCGTCGAGGGATTAAAGACCGGCTGGGAGCTCTCGATCGGCTTGGTGACCATGATGACCGGCGTCTCGACCGCAAAGCCCTGCGTTAGAGTCCCGCTCTGGCTGTCGTCGTTTACAACAATGACATCCCAGAAACCAGCGGTTTTACCAATCAGGTCAAATTGGCAGCTAATTTGCGTCGATGATACGACCACAATATTTGAGGCAATTATATCACTTGCACCCGACTTTGATAGCTTAACATTTACGCCGGCACGGAAATGAGTTCCCGCCAGGTTGGTAATGCTGATGACCGCATTATTGACGCCCGACTTCGGCGTGATCGAGCTTACCGTCGGCGCCGCAAAAGTTACGGTGAAGGCGGACGGCAGAGTGCCTGATCGCCCGTCGGGATTGGTCACGGTTACGTCCCAGGCCCCGCCAGCCGCGCCGGTCAGATCGAGGGTGCAGGTGATCTTGACGGCGCTAACGACGGCAACATTGGTCGCGTTGATGTCCGGCTGTCCGCTCTTTGACAATTTAACCGACGCGCCGGCCGCAAAATTAGCGCCGCCCAGGTTCGTGATATTGACCGTTCCCGTATTGAGCGCGCTGTTGGGCACTATTGAGGTCACGACCGGCGCCAGAACCGGCGTCACCGCGCCAAAATAAGCGCTCTTCAGAAAACCGCCATTAAGCGCAAAGGCAGAACTCGATTGGACCGCGATCTGCCGCTCGCGCGCTTTACCCGAAAGGTGATAGGAAGTTGAACTGATAGCGCCGGCTCCCGCGTCAAAAATTCCTGTCGTGATTTTATAGCTGGCGCTGGAAGAGGCCGCCCGGGCCGATCCGGTTAAAACTACTATAAGAAATAATATTAATAATTTGTTTTTCACAGCTCTTTTATCCCGCAACTCTTACCCTGAAACACTCACTAATTCGATCAGTTTCGTCTATTTGGGCCCAACGGTGATCCAGTCGAAAGTGTCGGTCGCGGCTCCAGTATTATTTCGTTTCACCGTGAAAGCGGAAGAGGTTTTAGCAGTTGCGGTATCAACAATAATAACAGCACCTGAATTGGAATCTTCCACCGACACGACGACCGCATAAGTGGCCTGGCTGTAAGCAATTGGCAAAGTAACGGTCGCGGTGGAATTTTTGCCGCAAGTTGATGTTCCCGATTGGACAAAAAGGCCATGGGTAAGTTGCGCGTTTAGATTTGTCACTTCGGTGGTCGAAGTAATCACGATCGGCGCCGTTCCGACCGCGACCGTATTTGTGTACTGGCCCGAAGAAGATAGCGTTGTTGCCGTTACCGCGGCCATAGTTGTGGGGCCGGTAAATGTTTTATTGGACAGAGATTGGGCGCTTGTATGGTCCACCACCACAGTTGTATCAACGCTCATAATTCCCGTAGTTGTGATCGGGCTCGGCGAAGATATAAGCCCGTTGCCCGCTTGAACCGAAGTAACAGTTCCGCTGCCGCCCGGCGCCGCCCAGGTCTGGTCGCCGCGCAGGAAAGTCGTGTTATTCGCCGTCCCAGATCCCAATCGGGCAGTGCCAACCAGCCCGGTCTTGATCGCTTCACCAGTAATTGAGTTGGTCGAATCAAGAGTTTTGTTGGTTAAATTCTGTGTGTCGGTGTCGCCGACGATATTTCCCGTCGGTACAGTCTTGCCCGAACTTTCCAGCGCCGTTCCTCCGGCATTCATTCTCACCAGCTGACTCGAAGTAAAGCTAGTCGCATTGGTGCCGCCTCTCGCTAGGGCCAAAGTTCCGCTGGTAATATTGGCCGCGTCGGTTTGATCCACATTTTGGACATTGCCTAACCCAACCTGAGTTTTAGTTAAGCCAGTTAATGCGGACCCGTCAACCGCCGGCAATTTGGCGGAAGAATCGAGCTGGATTATTTTATTGGCCGTTGTTCCCGCATCGACGGAAATTACCCCGGTTGCCGTGATCGGGCCGCCGACTAAGCCGTTCCCCGTTCCGACACTGGTGACCGAACCGGTGGCGGCCGATGCCCATTGCGGATTGGCCGACCCGCCCTGCGTCTGAAGAACCTGCCCGGATGATCCTGCAGGCAATCTGGTCCAATTCGAACCGTTATAATAGATAACGTCACCTTGCGCCTGGCTGGCAATAGTAAGATTGGCGACTCCAAGATTGGTCAGCGTATTGCTCGCGCCCGATATCGTTTTATTGACCAGAGTTTGAGCAGCGTCGAGCGTCACGACATTGGTTGATAATCTGGCGTCTGATAATGTCCCAGAAGAAAGATTAGAAGCATTGGTCGTATCAACGTTAGCGACATTACCAAGATTGATCTGACCCTTGGTCAAGCCGGTGAGAGCTGAACCATCCACTGCCGGCAGTTTGGCCGAAGGATCCAATTGAACGATCTGATTGGCCCCGGTACCGACGTTGACTGCTAATGTGCCGGTCGAGGTGATCGGTCCGCCGGTTAGCCCCGTTCCGGTATCAACCTGCGTCACGGTTCCATTGTTGCCAGCCGCCCAGGTTTGATCCCCTCGCAGAAAGTTGGCACTGCTGGCCGATCCCGACCCTAATCTGGCTGTTGCTATTGTTCCGCTCGTGATATTAGCCGCATTCGTCTGATCAACATTCTGCACGTTGCCTAAGCTAACCTGTGTCTTCGTTAGTCCCGTCAAAGCCGACCCGTCAACCGCCGGCAATTTGGCGGAAGAATCGAGCTGGACTATTTTATTGGCCGTTGTTCCCGCATCGACGGAAATTACCCCGGTTGCCGTGATCGGGCCGCCGGTTAAGCCGTTCCCCGTTCCGACACTGGTGACCGAACCGGTGGCGGCCGATGCCCATTGCGGATTGGCCGACGCGCCCTGTGTCTGCAGGACTTGTCCCGATGTCCCTGGCCCAAGCGCTACCCACGCACTGCCATTATTATATAGAACGCTTCCCTGCGTTGAAGCCGACGTATCACTCCCCAAACCGCCTCGTGCTAAGCCCAAAGTTCCGCTGGAAATATTGCCGGCATTGGTCGTATCAACATTTTGAACATTGCCAAGTCCGACCTGTGTTTTGGTCAGTCCCGTCAGAGACGAGCCGTCAACGGCCGGCAGCTTGGCGGAAGCATCCAGTTGAACTATTTTATTGGCCGTTGTCCCCGCGTCGACAGAAATTACCCCGGTTGCCGTAACCGGGCCGCCGGTTAAGCCAGTGCCGGTATCAACTTGAGTAACTGTTCCTGTTCCGCCGGCCGTGGCCCACGCCGGAATACCGCCGCTGACCTTTAAAACCTGCCCGGCCGTGCCGACCGGCAACTTGGCTAAAGTGTTCGCACCGGAAGCGTAAAGTATATCCCCCGTCGCGTAACTACTTTGGTTGGTCCCGCCCCTCGCTTCAACCATAGTTCCGCTGGAAATATTGCCGGCATTGGTCGTATCGACATTCTGCACATTGCTTAGCCCGACTTGAGTTTTAGTCAGTCCCGTCAGGGCCGAGCCGTCAACCGCCGGCAGTTTGGCAGAACTATCCAATTGAACTATTTTGTTGGCTGTCGTTCCCGCATCAACGGAAATCGTGCCGGTCGTCGTCACCGGACCGCCGGTCAAGCCCGTGCCTGTATCAACCTGGGTAACCGTTCCCGTTCCGCCGGCTGAACCCCAGGAAGGAGTTCCTCCGCTCACTTTTAATATCTGACCCGCCGAGCCGACCGGCAGTTTGGCCAGCGTATTTGAACTTGAAGCGTAGAGAATATCGCCGGTCGCATAAGTGCTTTGATTTGTTCCGCCATTCGCCTCCAGAACCGGTACAACAAGCGAGATCGTCCCGGCCGTCGTTACCGGGCCGCCGGTTAAACCAGTGCCTGTATCGACCTGGCTGACGGTCCCGCCGCCGGTCCCGGTCGCGGTCAAAGTCACCACCCCGGTGCCGCTCCCTTCGTCTCCCGAAACGCCGATCCCCGAGCCGGCCACAATTTGTTTAACAAATTGTCCGGAGGCAGCTTTAGCGCGGGTAATTGTCCCGTCCTCAACACCTTGAGCCAACGCGGTCTTAAAGGCATAACCGACGGAAACTAACTGTACGCGGGGAGTTAGTGTTTCTCCCGCGATAGATATTTCCAGATAGCGCGAAGAAGAATTGAATACCTCGGGAGAAACTGCGGTCGTAGCTCCCAGCAGGACGCTGAAAACGCCCTGGCTGTCGGGGGTCACGCTTTGGCTTTCCGGCCCCCAGACCAGACTGCCGGCAGTCGCGGCGTCAAAAATGCTGAAGCTGACGTTTTTTGCCGTCGTGATCGGATTGCCGGAGGGATCGACCAGTCTTCCCTCATAAGCTATTTTTGTCGGGACCGAAGACCAGCCGGCTGAAGTGATAATTACCAGAAATAAACTGGTGAAAAAGATACTAAAAGGGCGTAACCCGGTTTTCATGATTTGCCTCCTTGAGAGATCTCTTACACCATTATAATCAGAAACTCTTAGCATTGATATTATAACTCTCTATTCATATTGTCAATAAGCCCCCCCCCTTAATAAGGGGGGGGGGGGGTTGCCGGAAAAACACAAAAAATACCCCTGGCAAATTCAATATATTAGTATTATACTAAGAAAGATGTATCTGTACTTTCAGAAAATGAAAGCAGCAAAGAGGAACCGGTTATGAGAAAAAATATTTTCTCGACTATTCTTGGTTTCTTTTTGATAATTATTTTTCTTGGCATTTTTGGCGGGGGGCCGGCACAGGCCGCCGTGCCCGGCCGCCTGAATTACGAAGGCCGGCTGGTCGACTCTCTCGGCACCCCCGTCACCTCCACCAGAACGATGAGCTTTAAGATCCACGATTCGCAAACTTCCGGCAGTATTTTATGGACTTCTTCCACCTATTACATTACGCCCGAAGCGAGCGGCGTCTTCTCCGTCATCCTGGGCAGTCAGGGCGATCCGATCAGCTCCGGGATCTTCTCCGGGGCGGATAGATACCTGGAAATAACCGTGGATGGTGAAAAAATGAGCCCCCGTACGCAAGTTGTGACCTCGCCCTTTTCTTTCCGGTCGGCCGATGCCGACACGGTCGGCGGCAACTATCCGGCTGATTTTGTTTCCGTCACCGGCGGCCGGATCACCGGCTTATTAACCGTTGAGGGGAACGTTGCCGCGAATTATTTTATCGGCGACGGGTCGAGGTTAACCGGGATCTCCGGCGGCGTGACTATCGGCGCGGGGAGCATCACAACGGAAAAATTGGCCGATGCCGCTGTCACCAGCGTGAAAATGGACCAGAATATCGCGCTGACCGGCACGCTAACAGCGGGGGCTTTTTCGGGCGGCGCCGCCGGATTGACCGGCCTGGGTATCGGCAATCTAGTGATCGGCAGCCAGGCTAAAGGCGATGTGATCTATTACGACGGCACAAATTGGACAAGATTGCCGGCGGGAACTGCCGGGCAGGTACTGCAAACCGGCGGCACAGCCGCCAATCCATCCTGGGCAGCCGCGGGCGGCGGAGGGACGGTCATCCAGATCGACGCCGGCACCGGCTTGACCGGCGGGCCGATCACTTCGTCCGGCACGCTCTCGATCGACGCGACCGTCGCGACGCTGGCCGGCGCGCAAACCTTCTCCAATAAGACATTTACCGGCACGACGACGATGGAGGCGATAACGGCGACGGGCACCGTCACCGCCGCGGCTTTTTCCGGCAGTGGCGCTGGGCTGACCGGCATTACCGCTTCCAACGCGACTTCTCTGGAAAGCCAGCCCGGCAGTTACTACTTGAGCAGAACCAATCACACCGGCTCGCAGGATTGGAATACCGTCTCTACTGCCGCTTATAAAGTTGATCTGGCTTCGCAGGTAACCAATACCCTCCCCAATTCCAACTTGGCCACGATCACTACCCCCGGTAAAGTTTCCGGCAGTGCCATCACCTCCGGCACTATCGGTAATGCCGCCATCGATACCACCGGCACCGTTACCGCCGCCGCCTTTTCGGGCAACGGTTCCGCCATTACCGGGATAATTTCAACACCCTCGGGGGAAGCCGGCGGCGACCTGACCGGCAATTATCCCGCTCCAACGATCGCCGCCGGCAAGATAACCGATACCAATGTCGCGGCCGCCGCCGGCATCGCTTGGAGCAAGATCAATAAAGCGGGAGCAACGGCGTCCGAAGTCGGCGCCGCCTCCTCTGCCGATCTATCAACTCACACGGGAGGGACCACTGCTCACGGCGCGACGGGAGCCGTAGTCGGCACGACCAACACGCAAACCCTAACCAATAAAACTTTAGACGCGACCAACTCAATAACCGGCGGGGCCGTCACCTCCGGCACGATCGGCGGAAGCACAGCTATCAATACCACCGGCACGGTTACCGCAGCCGCTTTCTCCGGCAGCGGCACTGGGCTGACCGGCATTACCGCTTCCAACGCGACTTCGCTCGAAAGCCAGCCAGGCAGTTACTATTTGGGCCGAGCCAACCATACCGGCACACAGGATTGGAATACAGTTTCAACCACCACCAATAAAGTCAATCTTACTTCGCAGGTAACGGGAGAGTTGCCTAATTCCAATTTAGCCACGATTACAACTCCCGGCAAAGTTTCCGGCAGTGCCATCTCCGGCACCATCGGCGGCACAACGGCAATTGACACCACCGGCACTGTTACCGCGGGAGCTTTCTCCGGCAATGGTTCGGCTCTAACCAACATCACCGGAACGGATAATACAAAAGTCCTCAAAGCCGGTGATACCATGACCGGTCTTTTAACTGCTAACGCCGGGATCAACGTAACGGGAACAGTTACCGCAACTGCTTTCTCTGGCAACGGTTCCACATTAACTAATGTCCCGCCTGCTGGTTCCGCTAGTGGCGACTTAACCGGAACATACCCCGGCCCATCAATCGGCAGTGGGAAAGTTACTGGTTCAAATTTGGCCAGTGGTATAAATATCAACACCACCGGCACTGTTACCGCGGGAGCTTTCTCCGGCAATGGTTCGGCTCTAACCAACATCACCGGAACGGATAATACAAAAGTCCTCAAAGCCGGTGATACCATGACCGGTCTTTTAACTGCTAACGCCGGGATCAACGTAACAGGGACAGTTACCGCAACTGCTTTTTCTGGCAACGGCTCCGGTTTAACAAATGTTACCGCTTCAAATGCGACTTCTCTTGAAAGCCAGCCCGGCAGTTATTACTTAAGCCGAGCCAACCATACCGGCACACAGGATTGGAATACAGTTTCAACCACCACCAATAAAGTCAATCTTACTTCGCAGGTAACGGGAGAGTTGCCTAATTCCAATTTAGCCACGATTACAACTCCCGGCAAAGTTTCCGGCGGCGCCATCACTTCCGGCACGATAGGGGGATCAACGGCGATTAATACCACCGGCACTGTTACCGCGGGAGCTTTCTCCGGCAATGGTTCGGGTTTAACAAATATTACCGGAACGGATAGCACAAAAGTTCTCAAAGCCGGTGACACCATGACCGGTCTTTTAACTGCTAACGCCGGGATCAACGTAACAGGGACAGTTACCGCAACTGCTTTTTCTGGCAACGGTTCCACATTAACTAATGTCCCGCCTGCTGGTTCCGCTAGTGGCGACTTAACCGGAACATACCCCGGCCCATCAATCGGCAGTGGTAAAATTATTGGTTCAAATTTGGCCAGTGGTATAAATATCAACACCACCGGCACCGTTACCGCCGGAGCTTTTGTCGGTGATGGTTCCGCTTTGTCCAACGTCGCTCCTTCCGGCAACGCGGGCGGCGATCTAACCGGCACCTATCCTAGCCCGACCATCGGTGCTGGCAAGATAACCGCCGCCAAAATGGCCACCAGCTCAATCACCAGCGATGCCATTGCCGACGGCGCTATCCTTAACGCCAATGTCAACAATTCCGCCGCTATCGCCTGGAGTAAGATCAGCAAGAGTGGAGCAGTGGCCGGTGATGTCGGCGCCGCTTCTTCTTCCGATTTGACGACCCACACCAGCGCTACCGCGACTCACGGAGCCACAGGCGCCGTTGTCGGTACTACCAATACGCAGACACTAACTAATAAAACTTTAGACTCTACCAACGCCATAACCGGCGAAGCCGTCACTGCCGGCACGATAGCGGAGGCAAGACTTGCCACGATCACCACCGCTGGTAAAGTTTCCGGAGGCGCAATTAACTCCGGCACTATCGGCGGCGCTGGCAGCAGCGTAGCCATCAATACCACCGGCACCATCACCGCCGGAGCTTTCTCCGGCAACGGCGCCGGTTTAACCAATGTCACCGGAACGGATAATACAAAAGTCCTTAAAGCCGGCGACACCATGACCGGCCTTTTAACTGCCAACGCCGGGATCAACGTAACGGGAACAGTTACCGCGACTGCTTTCTCCGGCAACGGTTCCGCTCTAACCAACGTTCCTCCTTTCGGCAATGCCGGTGGTGATCTAACCGGCACTTACCCCAATCCGACAATTGATGCCGGCAAAATAACGGCGGCCAAGATGGCGACCGGCGCAATTACCAGTGATGCTATCGCCGCTAATGCCGTTACTTCAACAGCTATTGCCAACAGCGCCGTTGACTTAACTACCAAAGTTACCGGTTCACTTCCCGATTCTAACCTGGCTACAATAACAACCGCCGGTAAAGTTTCCGGAGGCGCCATTACTTCCGGCACGATCGGCGGCGCCGGCAGCAGCGTAGCCATCAACACCACCGGCATCATCACCGCCGGAGCTTTCTCCGGCAATGGTTCCGCCTTAACTAACGTCGCTCCCTCCGGCAACGCCGGCGGCGATCTGACCGGCACTTATCCCGGCCCGACTATCGGCGCCGGCAAGATAACCGCTGCCAAGATGGCCACCGGTTCAGTCACCAACGACGCTCTCGCCGCCGGCGCGGTAACTGACAACAGCGTCGCGAGCAATGCCGCCATCGCCTGGAGCAAGATCAGTAAATCAGGCGCGGTCGCTTCCGATGTCGGCGCCGCAAGTTCTTCCGATCTGACGACTCACACCAGCGCTACCGCGACTCACGGAGCCACAGGCGCCGTTGTCGGTACTACCAATACGCAGACACTAACTAATAAAACTTTAGACTCTACCAACGCCATAACCGGCGAAGCCGTCACTGCCGGCACGATAGCGGAGGCAAGACTTGCCACGATCACCACCGCCGGCAAAGTTTCCGGAGGCGCAATTAACTCTGGCACCATCGGCGGCGCCGGCAGCAGCGTAGCCATCAATACCACCGGCACCGTTACCGCCGGAGCTTTCTCCGGCAATGGTTCAGCTCTAACTAATGTTTCAGACACTTCGAGAGTCCTCAAAGCCGGCGACACCATGACCGGCACGATGTCTATAGACGCCGGGACAGCGGAACCCGCCCTGCGGATAAGGACCGATTCGAACACCCGCGAGGCACTGTATATTGCCAAGGCCGGCAACGTCGGCCTCGGGACGACGAATCCGGGGGCAAAGTTAGATGTTAACGGGACATCAATTTTTAGGGGTAGTTTAGACATAGCTGGAAATAACATCGGAGAAGCGGCATATTTAGGAGGTTCTACTAATTTAACATTATATTCTGATGATGATGGTGGAAGCGGATATATTACACTTAACACAAGAAATGCGGGCAATACTGCATGGGTTGACGCTATAAGGGTTATTCAGGGCGGCAACGTCGGCATCGGAACCTCTACTCCGGGACAAAAACTGACCGTGACCGGGACGATCGAAACAACGGTCGGCGGGATCAAATTCCCCGACACAACCATTCAGACCACCGCCGCGACACCGGGCAACTACGTCCAGAAAGCCGGCGACACCATGACCGGCCTTTTAACTGCCAACGCGGGGATCAACGTAACAGGAACAGTTACCGCGACTGCTTTCTCCGGCAATGGCTCCGCTTTAACTAATGTCGCTCCTTCAGGCAATGCCGGGGGCGATTTAACCGGCACCTATCCCAGTCCAACCATCGGCACGGGCAAGATAACCGCAGCTAAAATGGCAACCGGCGCAATTACCAGCGATGCTATTGCCGCCAATGCCGTTACCTCCACGGCAATTGCCGCCAATGCCGTTGACTTAACCACCAAAGTTACCGGCTCCCTCCCCGATTCTAATTTGGCTACGATTACTACCGCCGGTAAAGTTTCCGGAGGGGCAATTACTTCCGGCACTATCGGCGGCGCCGGCAGCAGCGTAGCCATCAACACCACCGGCACGGTTACAGCGGGAGCTTTCTCCGGCAATGGCTCGGGCCTGACCAACGTTTCCGACACAACGAAAGTCCTCAAAGCCGGCGATACCATGACCGGGACGCTCTCCATAGACGCTGGGACAGCGGATTCCGCCTTACGGATAAGGACCGATTCGAACACTCGCGAAGCGCTCTATATCTCCAAGGCCGGCAACGTCGGCGTCGGGACAACGAGTCCGGCTACTTTACTTAATATTGGCTCTGGCACACCGACTACGACGGCAAATGGCATTCAATTCGGCACTGATACTTCAGCCAATCTTTATAGGTCCGCAGCGGCAACCATTAAAAGCGACAGTAACCTGGCACTTGGAAGTCAAATTTACCTTGGGGCCAGCAATGGAACGATTTATGTTTCAGGTATTTCGGCATCCAATTGGACTACTAGTAACAATAACGCGGGAATGAAATTTATTAACCGTACTTTTGATGACGCTTCGGGGATTCAGATACCATATCAGATTGTGCCAACTGTCAATCAGTCTGGATCGGCTGGTTTTTCTGCTCTTCGCGTAACTCCGTATCTTCAAGGTATGGGTTCAGGACCAAATTTATTGTTAGATGTAGGGACTAATTCAGCTGGTAATGGTAACGGGGCCCATACGTCTTTATTTGTGGTAAATAACACCGGCAACGTCGGCATCGGCACGGCAGAGCCCGGACAAAAATTAAGCGTCGCCGGGACGATCGAAACAACGGTCGGCGGGATCAAATTCCCCGACACAACCATTCAGACCACCGCCGCGACACCGGGCAACTACGTCCAGAAAGCCGGCGACACCATGACCGGCCTTTTAACTGCCAACGCGGGGATCAACGTAACAGGAACAGTTA
>Ga0265292_1001519_pt1 | contig 20189 bp, 14 predicted proteins | sample Munlanlewell296A_FD_189080 | JGI IMG/M metagenome (GOLD analysis project Ga0265292, IMG submission 189080) | Leachate microbial communities from a municipal landfill in Southern Ontario, Canada - Leachate well 296A | ecosystem: Engineered > Solid waste > Landfill > Unclassified | place: Canada... | reverse complement strand
TTGGCGGCGTCTTCGTAGGCTTGGTTGTGGAGGATGCCGTGGTAGCTGCGGGCTTCCTCGCCCTGGAGCCAGGGGCGTAGCGCCCGCAGCGCGCCAAAGACCGGGCCCGGCGGCCCGACGTGAATGATCGGGCCGCCGCTGCCGTCTTTGGGGCGGTAGACAAGGAGGGGTTTGCCGTCGGTGTCCTTGCGGAACTTCGCGTGGGCGAGGTTGAACAGGGGGCGGCACGAGTAGCGGATGTGGCCGATGGCGCGGCTCTTCTGGATGACGCCGCCTTCGCCCTTCTCCTTGTTCGGGCTCACGTGGAAGTCCACGGCGAAGTCCGTGTGGAGGAACACCTCGATGTCCCACGTCCAGCCGGGCTTGCCGCGGACGTGCCGGAGGAGCTCGGCGCGCAGGTGCGCGCGGTAGCGCTCGCGCGTGCGCTCGTAGAGCTCGGGCCATGAGTTCGGGAGCGGCTCGAGCTTGTCGCCGCGTCGGCGGAAGGCGCTCACGAGGATGTCGTAGTGGGGGCTCCACTTGGGGTAGGGCGTGGCCTTGTCGCCGAAGGCGTGGAAGTTGAAGATCGCGCCAAGCTCGCGCCACGCGCGTCGCTCGGCGTTCTCGATGCTCTTCACGCGGTAGCCGTAGACCTCGGCGAGCGTCTTGCGGATCGCGTGCCGCACGCACCCGAGGACGAGCGGGTTTTGGCGCGCCATCTCGTGGAGAGGCTGAGGGATATGGAACACCACATGGACGAGCCAAGGCTTCGACTTGGCTCGCGGGTCCAGGCTCGCGAGCTTCGCGGCCTGGTACGCCGTGCGGGCGACGTGGTCCCACGTCGTGCACCAGGGGCACCAGCTGCTCTTGCAGCGGCCCGCGTGCAGGATGTCGGTCTTCCCGTTGGGGTCCGTGAAGCGGAGGACGAACTTGCGGCAGCGCCGGAGTTGGGCAGCATCCTCGGGGAGGAGGAACGCGAGAAGCTGGCGAACGGTGGCGTCGACGAGGAGTCGGCGCGCCTTGATGCTGCGGCGAGTGAGGTCCTTGAGCCGACCGTTGGACGGCTCGGCGTTGGGCGCGATGCGCTCGACCGTGTCTCGCTTCTCCATCGCGGCCGAGGAGAGGGGAGGGTGGGATAAGGGTAGGATAGCAAGTGTCGTCTGGTGGAGTGTGTATGTGGTGTGTGGGTGTCTGAGAGAGTAGGTTTGATTTTTTGATATTATTTTTGTATTTTGGTTTTTAGTGGAGGCAGCGATTCCTTTAGTCGTTCCGCACCCGCGCCGACTGCTCTGAGTACCCTAGTAGTCCTATCCCTAACGGGATATGACTACCAGAGACTGAGGCACGGGGCGCAGGAAAGGAAAGTTCCGACCAAAAGGGAGTCAAGATGGGGGCCTTTTGGTCGGAATCACGAGACTTGGGTTCCATGCTCGTCTTCGCCTGAAGCGTACCGCGCGATGCCGCGGCCCCGGGGGGCTCATGCCAGCGCCGGCCATGTGGCTGCTACTGGGACGCACGTCGCATTTCAACGCGGTAGAGCTCGACCGTAGACCCGCGAATCTCGAACCCTACCTGGTCGCCGACGTTGACCCCGAGAGCATCGCGCACGGGTTGGGGGAGGATGATGCGAAACCGTTCCCCAACGACCATTGGGCCGGATCTTGATGGCCGGCCAACTTTCCTCCGCGCCATGGTGACTAGGGACCCAGGCGAACGCTCATAAGCGGTTTGTGGGTTTCACCCACAAATGCGATGGGCCCCCTCGTCCAATGAAACAGTCTATGACGAGGGTTCGTACCTCGGGGACGTGTTGGATCCTGCGAACGCCGCTGATTTCATCCCCTTCATTCCGGAGTTGAACGGGGACGACCGCGCGCGACTTCGCCTTCTGTCTGAAGGACTCTCGTCGTGCACGACCTCAGCGCAGCGAGTACAGCGTGTCCGAGAGGCTCTACAGGCGACGGACGGTCGCGCCTATCGACTCAAAGCGGCGCTCTCTGTCCTTCTTGACCTCATGCGTCACGAGTACTGCGTTCGCCTTCGCGGAGGCACCCTCGAGGTCGCAGCAACGACTCTTTCGTCGTGGCAGGGGTCGCCTGCGGAGTACAAGCAATTCCAGCGCCGTCACCTCCTTCAGGAGCGCGACCAACAGCTCACGGAAGATTCGGTTCGGCGTTTCATCGCGAAGATGGAGACTCCTCGGCGGCATGGGCGGCGGAGCGTCACCATCCACAACCTCATCGGCGACGGTCGCGCGATTCTCAGAGCGCTCAGCGACGCGCCCGCGCATCCAGCTGGCCTGTTCGAGAAACTCCCGATACAGCCCTACGTTCAGGAAGTCAGGACTGGGGAGTGTGATTCAGAGACGGGGTTCGCGCTCCAAGACATCTGGCGATACTTTCGTCACACCTGGACCTTGCCGTACAACAGCACGCCAGGCAGGAACATGCAGTTCCTTGTCCGCGACGCGGCTCAGCCATTTCATCCCGTGATGGGAATCCTTGGGCTCGGGAGTTCTGTCATCCAGATCACGCCCCGGGACGACCGTCTCGGTTGGACGATTGCGGCCGTGCTCGAACGCTTCGCCCCAGCATTGGGCTTACCTGCGTCAGCAGCCGATCCGACAATGCCTGACCGTGATGATATCGCGCGCTTCCTTGCGTCGATGAGATCATCTCTGGAGACGGCGCGCGAGGAGACAAGTCATGTTGGCATCTCTCATCACAATGCTAAGCCAACGGCCGAACTGGTCGAGCGCCTCCACCAACTTGCAGACGAGTTCTCTGACCTGGAGTACGAACTCGGCACTAGCCGTGAGCACCGATCTTTTCGCGATGAGCGCGACACGACTCTGTTCAGAAAGAAGCGTGCGAAGGCGATCTATCGTGTGGTTCGAGCCCAGCTCCTCTTCGATTCGCTGAGTGGGAACCCCGAAGACCAGCTGCGCTTACTTCTGACAACACGTGATGGGCGGCACGCGCTCGCGGTCGCACTACAGGAGCAGAAGAAGCGCCACGTCGGAAGCAGCATAATCGATCTCGTTGTCTGCGGCGCCGTCGCGCCCTATTCCCAATTATTGGGGGGGAAACTCGTCGCGATGCTCGCCACGTCGCCAACGGTCGTGCATGCCTATCGTCGCCGCTATCAGGAAGCACATAGCCACATCGCATCGGCGATGAAGGGCGCCGCAGTGACACGCCCGGCAGAACTTGTGTTCATGGGCACCACAAGTCTCTATGAGACGCACAGCAGCCAATATGAGCGAATTCGGCTTCCGGATGAGCTCGGTGGGCTCAGATTCGAAGCCATCGGGAAAACGGAAGGTTTTGCGAGCGTTCAGTTCTCGCCCGAAACGCGGGCGTTGCTTGAGGGTGTGACGAAACGCGTTCGAGGCCGACGCTTTGTGACACACAAATTCGGCGAAGGCGTCAACCCAAAGCTCCGGGCAATTGGAATGGGGCTCACCGACATCGGACTCGACGGGCGTCTACTGAAGTATAGTAGCCGCCGACTGGTCTACGGGGTGACCCTTGCGGAGAATACTCGTGAGTACTTGCTCGGGATGGAGCCCAAGCCGCGATATGGTTGGCGCGGTCGGTCGGCACGGGACGTCGAGCGTGCGATTGCAGCTCATTGGGTGAGTCGTTGGGCACTCCCGCGCTCTCTGAGGGAAGCTGTCGTCTCTGCCCTTGCCCTCCCCGCACGCGAGACGATTTCAATGTCCTTGCGGCCGCATCGCCCGGAGGTCACTCTGGACGTCTTCGAGCGGTCTCATCCCGTGCCCCTCACGACCGCGCCGCGGATCAGGTAGGCTCGTCTGTAGGCGAAAGCAGCTCTCTACCTTCGGGACACGTCTTGAGATAGCGGCACGAGCCGCATTTCTCGGGTGCGGGGTACGCTGGAAATGCTCCGGCAGTCGAGTACACCCTAGTCGCGGCGTAGTCGTCGCGGACTAATTCCTCGACATATGCAAGATCATAAGGAGTGACTTCGTACTCGAACAAGCGGCCGTTGAGGAGACTCGCGACGATCGGCTTGATACGGTGTGGCTCCAGCTTGAACTTCTCGTGCGCCCATAGGCTGTACACGGCTAACTGAACCTCACCTCCTCGTTGGTTCTCCGCACCGCCCGTTTTCCAGTCTACGATCTGCAGGTCGTCCGTCACATTCCAGCACGCGAAGTCAATCTGGAAGCGAATCTTGTGTCCGAGAATATCGAACTCGGCCGGTTCCTCATGGCACTCGTGTCTGGAACCCCTAAAAGCCGGCCAGATGAATTGATAGAAGCGGTCAAGCCGCTCCCGGATGGCCCGTCTGAATCGGTTAGGTTCCACCGAATTGTCCGCGACGCCGTTGGCGATTTCGAGAATCACTTGGTTGCGCTGGCCCCATCGCTCGTCGAATTGCCGTTCCCCCGTTGCACGCAGTTGAGCAAGCGTCATCGGGGCGCCCTCTTGCCAGCGACTGATGAAGTCGTCCACTGCGTGGTGAACACAGATGCCGATGAGGGCTCCCAACGAGAAGACATTCAGCGATGCCTGCGCCTTTCTCGCCCGCGTTGCGTAGCTGAATGCGCGCGGGCAATCACGAAGCAGCTTCGAGCGCGAATATGACCACGCCCAACTGTCGCTCGCCCAACTGTTGTTGAGGGACATTAACCGAACCCTAGGCCGAAGAGGATTTCTCGAGTCACGCGAGGAAGCTCGTGCTTGACCTCGTAATCCGAGTACGATCTCGATTCGTTCTTGGAGCCGGGCGTCAGCGCTTGTGCGCCAGCGCGGAGGGCGGGTCGCACGCTGATATCGAATCTCTTGCCCTTATTGGCGACAATCAACTCAGTTTTGCTTGGGCGCTCGATCTGGGCGTCCGCTCGCAAGAGGGCAAGGGCGCGAGCGAGGCGCGTGATAAGCTCCATGTGCTTCTCTTCGGGCAGGTTCGGCACCTCGCCCTTCTCGATGTACCATAGAAGTGCGTTCGCGTCGTGCCGGTCTAGCCGCGTGTGATGAAGGCGGTTCTCATATGTCCGGATGCATCTCGGGCAAGAGGATCCGCAGGCACAACCTTGCAGGATTCGGGCCGTCTGCTTCAAGACTTCATCAAATTTGTCGGCTGCCCGTGCCGCGAATCCAGCTCCGCCTGAAGTTGTGTCGTAGAGGTAGAACTCGAGGTAGGCGAGAACTTCTCCCTCTTGGCTCGTGCTCGGCGAGACGCGGTAGCCGCCGGCGAGTTCTGTTGCTTCAACTCCGAGTGCGCGTGTGGCTCCCAGAACGAGTCCCTCGCTGAAAGAGAGCGCTGCGTCTTCGAACCACTGGGCGTCGTGGGATGCGAAGTTGAGCTTCCCTTTTTTGACTGCGACACGGAGCACCGCGAGGTCAGTCCGGAAGTCGTAGGCGAACGTGGTCTGTATTCCGGGTCCAGAGCAGGTTCGCTTCTGTCCCTTCATATGGCGGATCTCAATCGGATACGGGCGATTGTGGGGGCTCGGGAGCGCCCCCGTGAGTGATACGGCGCCGCAATCCTGGCAAACGGTGAATCCCTGGTTGTCGGGGCCGAAGTTCGCCACAACGAGCTTCTGGTTTTTCAGACGCTGGACCTCGGCAACATCGGAAACTGAGTTAGGGGGCTCGCTATCGCTGTCGCGTCGGTCGACTGGCAGAGGGAATTTCGCGTTCGTTGCATACACGCGCTCTTCTGCCGCCTCGCCTCCTTCTCGCGCCCCACGGCTCGGGTCGACCTCAGGGGAGAAACCGAGTGGCGTAAACTTCGGGATGGACGTCAGTGGCTCGGAGCAGATACGACACTTGACCGACTCTTCTTGGAGATTCTTCTCTTCCTCTTCGACGATAGTTCCACAGTTTTCGCAGTGGTTCAACCACTTCAGCTTGTCCCACTTTTGCACGCGGGCGCGGTTCACTGGGTCAGGCGAGAATGGAAAGTGGAGCCCGTATGAGATGAAGGTGTGCTTGTCCACAACGAGTTCTCGGCCAGGGGCGTATTCCGAGAGCGCCTGGCGAAGGCCCTGGGTCATCTCATAACGGCTGACGACTCGGCCCTTGTTGGCGGTTGCCCCCCGACTGCCTTGCTTCTCGTAGTCGCGGACAGCAAAAATGCAGAGGTCGATGGGGAAGCTGAAGGTTGGAAGCTGCGCAGCGTCGAGAAGCGTCATTAGAAGATTATCTTCTTCGTCAGCTTCGGCATTCCATTGACCTTCTGCGCTCAGGATATCGAGCTCGGACAGGAATTGCTTGGCGGTCTCTCGGACGAATTGGATGTGCCAGTCATCCTTTGAGCCGTAAGTGAGCGCTTTCGCGAGGTCGGGAGGAAGTAGGGCCCCGAGGCCGGCGGCAAGCGGGCCCTTAAGAATCTCCTTCGCGACCCACTTCTGGAATTCGGCAAGGGAATAGTGGCCCGTACCGCGGAAGAAGTTCTCGGTGCTGCCGAGCGATTCGAAGACATTTAGGCTCGCAGCATCGGAGAGGTCCGGCTTGGTGATGCCGTCGCGCTGGAAGAACTTCTGGAGCATCGAAGCGTGTAGGTGCCGTTCAGCAATCTTCGCGTTCTCGACGTAAATGGACGGCTTCGCAGGTTTCGCCCCGATCATAGTCCCCGGGTTCTCGAAGACGTGGAGCTCGTACGGCTTGGTGTCGGCGTACGTCGTGATGAGCGACAGGGCGTTGCTTCGGCGGCCCGCTCGACCGGCGCGTTGTTGGTAGTTGTCGGGTCGTGGAGGGACGGTCCTCAGCGAGACGGCCGTTAGACTGCCGATGTCGATACCAACCTCCATTGTCGTCGTGCAACTGAGCACGTCTACTGGCTGCTCGTGAGACAAGTCATCAATGAGCACATCTTGGAACAGGAGTTCGTAGCGCTCACTCTTACCGAAGATTTCACTTCTGTCTTTGGCCGTGAGTTGGGCGGTGTGTTCCTCAGAACGTAGGGTGAATGGATCGGCACCGTGAATGACTTCCCGGCACGGGTCTCGAAGGTAGTTCTTCCGGGCAGCAACGTATGGATCGTCGCGCGGGATCGCAACGACCGCTGCTCCGCAGTCCGGATCCGGGCACCTCCCATTGAATGGGTGAGGCGTGAACTGCTTGCAGCCGCTGCACGCAAACCAATCGCTGTCGACTTCGATCCTGAGGTGGACTGCGGCGGGATTGATCCAGTATCGGCCGCGGTCCTGGACGAAGAGCGGCTGCGCATCTTGCTGACCGCCTCCGCGAAGGAATCCTGCGCGGAGTCTCTTGATCTCGTCATCGCTGAGGTCATGGAGCGCTTCGCGCATGCGCTTTGGAATCAGCTTCTCGAGTGGAAGGCCCTCGCCGTCGCTCATTGGATAGCCGAATGGGTAATTGACTGACGAGCGGCTTAGAATGCGATCGCGGTCGTGAATGCGGGGATCGTAAGTGCGTGCCGCGAGCGCTTCTGAAATGGCAGCCCGGACGACATTGCGAATCAGTCCCTCGTCGAGCGGCTTGGCAAACTCGACGATGCGGTCCGCCGTGGATGGGAGAGCATCCACGTATCCCACGAGGGCTGCACGCATAGAGAAGTATGGATCGCCCAACAGGCGGAGGATCATTTGGTCGTACTGGCGTGGGCGCTTGCCGTCGAGCTCCTTCCGGCCCCATTTGTCTTCGAGCATCTCCTCCGTGTCCGCGAAAGCGAAGTCGGTCAGGACCCTGTCGATGTCGCCCTGTGCTTGGATGAAGAACGAGCGCGATCCGGGGTAGTCTCCGCCACCAAGTGTCTCGTCGGCGTTGTCGAAGAACGCGAGGTCGAGAGCGCGGGCGCGAACCAGGATGTGTGCGAACAGGCTGTCCAGGCTCGGTGTTCCTTTCGCCTTGTGTACGGCAAGGACCAGCATCTGGCGGAACGCGTCGCGCTCGACGGTGCGTTGAAGGTCTCGTGCGAGGCGAGCTGCCTTCTGACGACCGTCAGAGAAGCAGAGCACCTTTTTTCCGTGGTTGGGCAAGCTTCGCCCATCCGCGGCTGTATCCGTTTTGTTTGGTTGGACCGCGAATACTGTGCGAACGATGTTCGCGAATGGGTCCTCACCTTTGGTTTCGAGATCCATTATACGATTGCTATCGACGATGCCGCAAGCATGGCATTGCGACCAGGTCCAGACATCGTCTTCGTCCTTCCCCTTGTCTTTCTTGCCTTTTGTGGCTTTCTTCTCGGGTGGGAACCAGCACTTTGTGGCTCGGCCGTCCGCAGGCTTCTTTTCGACAAGGTACCCCGTCGAGTGCTCGATGTACACTTCGCGGCTCGTGCCTTCGATCGTGCCGTCCGTTCGCGGCTCTTCGAGGAGAAGGTGGACTTCCTGAAGGTTGTCGCCGTGATTCTCGCTCCACAGGAACCGGGCGCCGGACCTGTCCGCAGGATTGACGAACACGCGCAGGAGGGCCGCTCCGCAGGTGCGGTGAGTGTAGAGCTCGAAGACTCGGGATCCGCATGGACACGAGTCTTGCGGTTCGGTGTACATTCGGCCCAGGAATTTGTCTCCGGTCGAAACCCGACGGACGGTGCAGTCTTCGTTCACGCAGATGTACTGTGACGGAAGGCCGCGATACATGATATGCAGGCGAATGGGGAGGAGCGAAGTCCCTCCTTCCGTTGCTGCACTGCAGACGAGTGCGAGATTCAGTGTGGCCTCAGTCGCAAGAGATTGATCTACACCGGGGAAGATGCGCGCAGCCACGGCCGAAACAGCTTGGGCGCCTTCTGCCAGAACGTCGTGGAGAATGTGGAATTCCTTGCTCGTAGCCAGGGCACGCCCGATGGCCTCGCTCTTTTCTTGGGACTCTTTGGGAAGAGTCGTCGGCGCACCCACATGGTTCAGGAGCGGGGCGAGGCTCGAAATGTCTAGGTCGTTCGTGATTGGCGCAAGGTGTCGCGCAGTCTTCTCGTCGAGCGTCCCGATTGCACCGAGTTTGCGGCGGCTACCCAAGACGACCGAGAAGTGGTTCGGATCACCCCCCGTCAATTTGCTCGCAAAGCTGGGGCCTTCGCTTCGGGCTTCTTCTTCGGAGCCAAGTGAGGCGCTAGTAAGGATACAGCGCACCTGATCTCTCTCGATTCCAAGATGTTGGATGAGGCGCCGGATAAGCATGGCTATCTCCGCTCCTTGGGCACCGCGGTAGAGGTGAGCTTCATCGATGACGAGTGTGAGTTGGTTCCGCCGGTCTGCTTTCAGCCATTCCCGAGTGGAATCGAACAAAGGTTGCTCGATGGGCCGGAGCAGCATGTACTCAAGCATGCTGTAGTTCGTGACAAGGATGTCGGGTGTTCCGCCATACTCGTTTGGGCTGTGCATCTCTTGGCGCGTAAAGAGCTCGACATCGCCGGGTTGCGTGTGGTAGTGAGTGCTTCTTGCCCACGCTCCTGCGAAGCCTACGATGTCTTTCGCGGGGACTCGGCCACGCTTTGAGAGCTCTTTGTAGAGTGGCTCATTGTTCGTCTTGAGCTCCTTGAAGTATTTCACGGCGGGACGAACATAGCGCTCATTCTTGTCTTCGTCGTAGAGCCCATGGTAGGGGGTTCGACTCGTGTACATGCCGAATTGGACTGTGCGTCCGAATCTCTCGCGGAGGTAGCTTGCGGACCTTTCGTCACCCAGGAATCGTCGCAGGCGGGATAGTTGATCGCTTACGAGGGCGTTCATGGGATAGAGGATGATGGCACGCAGGCCGCGGGTCTTCGTCGATTTCCCTCGCTCAGCTTCGAGGGCGAGCTGGCCAAGAATCGAGTATAGGAAGATCTCAGTCTTACCGGAGCCAGTGCCGGTTGAGACGACGAGTTCCCTCTCCTGGTTGAAAAAGGCCTGGAGGGCATCTGATTGATGTTGGTATGGGGGATCGATGACGCCGAGATTCCTCTTCGCGTAGTAGCTGAGCACGTCTTCGACAACTGGAGGCAAATCGAGCTTGTTGATGGGCTTACCTGAGATGTAAGCTGGCGTGCCTTCCAACCAGGGCTCTGTTGCAACGCCGTTAGAGCCCTTGAAGAGTTCTTGGCGCTCACGAATTAGGCGGAGGTTTCGGATGTGATAGGTCGCTTGGATGTAGTCCGTGTGGCGCTGGGTCATCGTCTCGAGGGCTTGCCGGAGAGTTGCAGCGGGCGCCATTTTGGTTACCTTCCCTCGCCGAGTACTCGAATCCTTACCCCAGCCTGATCGAGGAGCTTTCTGATGGGTTCGAGCGCCGGGAGCGGGATTTCCCACTCGTCCTGGGCTTTCCGGCGGCCCAACCACCGAACGCCTGATACTTGGAACCACCTGTAAACGTTCTCGGCTGGGGAGAAGTTCAGCCGGAGCGTCACGCCAAGCGGACCTTTCGTTCCAATGGCCTCGCGCTGTCCGCCGCTCACCACGTCGAGCGCGAGAGCGACGCGCTTCCATTCGCGAGGCGACACTTGGTGCGCGTGGTCCTCGCGTCTGCTTCGTGTGGCGCGGAGCCAGTAGTGTCCGTATGAGAGCGTGATGGGTTCCCACCAGAGCGAGACGTCGTGTTGCCCGTATCTTGCGGTGCGCGATTCCTCTGTGAATGGGAAGCCATAGGCAGATGGGTTGTTTCCGCGATAGCACTGCCAAGAGGCGGTGCCGACCCAGGGTTGCCTAGGTCGTTTCAGGACGTCTGCGAGGATCCCGTCGCGTGACTCATTCGCGCCCGAACTCGCAAGATAGGATTCTATGCTCTGGATCCTGATTCCCAACGCCTGGAGTTCTGGCTTCGTAACGCCTTCGATCCGGCGAGCGAGAGCGGTGAATACGAGTCGGTCACGCAAGTCTTGGAAGGCGGTGCTTGGAAAGCCAGATGCGAGGACGTATGTGTTGTCTGCGATCGGAATCGCTCGTGTGGGTGCCGGGTAGAGATAGCCGTCTGGAAGCGTGAGGACATCGCCGGTGAATCCCAGGTTGCCCCCCCGCCCGTCCAGGAGGAGGTCGCGGTAGTTGCCTCTTTCATCCGTGAAGAGATCAGGGATGACTCCCTCGAGTTTCCTTCTGACCCAGTTTCGGAGCTGGTTTTGGTGAACACGGCGTAGTGGGGATTCATGGAGCAGGCGGCAGAGGCCGACACGAACCGTTTCCGCAACGATTGTGGCGCGTAGCTCGGCCTCCGACCGCGTCGCGTTGGCGGCCAAGAGACCGATGGCGTCCTTGGCGAACGACGCGATCGTTGGAGGTCTAAGGATTTCAAGGCTCATCGGGTTCAACGCTCCGTGCGCGAGCGAGCATCGCGTCGATGACTTCGCCGTATTTCTCAATGAACGCCTGGCTATGTTCCGCGGGAACTCCGAACAGGTTGCTCACGAATTCGCTGTCGGCCTTTTCCGGCAAGCGCATGGCCCTGTCTTTCAGGCGACGAACAGCGATTCGGTAGCGCTCACCGAGTTCGGCGCGAAGCATCCGCTCGCTGGACGCGATTCGCAAGCGGCGCTTTCGCTCTATTTCGTCGGCTTCCGCCTTGGCGGATTCGTTTCGGCTCTTCTCCATGCGCCTTGCGCGGATTTCGGCGCGCCGGGCTACTTGTGTGGTATCGAGGGTTCCATCGGGGGTTCTGCTGACTTCGCCAACGTTCTGCTCAGCGTCAGTCTGACCTTCTCCGTCCTTTGCAGGCGGTTCGGCCTCCACGGAAGCCTCAGGTGGGGGAGATGGGTCGGCTACCTGCGAACCGCTGGCAACAGGGTGATCGGGTTCGGGGAGCGCGGGTGATCTCCGTCCTCGCGCCTTCTGGAGATCGCGCATCTGTTTTCGCGCGAACCCTCGCCACGCATTCGCCTCCTCCGTGCGCTCTATGGGCAAGCCCATCAAGCGGGCGGTGAAGCTCATCGACGCTCGGTGAGGAAAGTCGCCTTCGAATCGAGTCAAGTTCGTTTTGATGGTCGTTTCGATCCTTTCCCTCGCGCGCTGCGCGGCTTCGCGCTGCCGTTGGGCCTCCTCGATGGCCGCCGCCTTCGCGGCCTTCTCGGCTTCGACTCGCTTGGCTTCAAGGAGGATGCGCTCACGTTCTTTGCTGGCGGCGCGGTCGCGTTCTTGGCGCTCGCGCATTTGCTGTGCGGTCTTCTCCATGATTGCGCGGGCTTCCACCTGGCGTTGGGCTTCGAGTTCGACAACGCGTCGTGTCGCCGCGGCTGCATCCTCGGCTTGGCGAGCGCGGCGCGCCGCGATCGCGGCGTCGCGGTCGGCCAACTCTTGCTCCGCCTTCTTCTTCTGAACTGTGAAGTTCTCCAGAGCCTTGTTGAAGAAGTGATCGCACCGGATGGTGACCCTGCCAAGCGGGCCAAAGCCAACTCGGACAGTTCGCGCGCCGCCGAGGAATAGTGCTCTGACGCGATCGGGAAAGTCGTCGGGTTTGGTTTCTCCTTGCTCGCGCCAGACCGCGGTTTCGCCATCCAAGACCTCGGCGTCCAAGGTGACGCGTAGATTTCCGGGGACCCGCAGTCGGACTTCCTCTGAGACCATCCCGTGGTCTACGTCAAGTTCCAGGACGAGGTCAAGTAGCTCATCTTCGAGCGAGCTCGCGTACACCTTCGCGTCACCTCGGATAGCATAGCAGCCGATCTCGGTGTCTTGGAAGGATGGCTGAATCGCAGCAAGTCCAGGGGCCACGCCGATGTCAAGGAACTTGTCTCGCCCTACGCGACCTGGCCAGTGGACGAGGAGTGACATCGGAGTTGATCGCCGGACAGTGAGTTTGAGGAGCCTGGCAACGCCTTTCCCCATTCGAGGTAGATGTTGGCTTTCGACCCCGCGCAGAGGAATCGGGATGATCTCGAATTCGGGATCGCTATCAATCGGGGGAACGATTGAAAGCAGGAGAGAGGTTCCGTCTGGCACGCGAATGAAGCGTTCCGCTTGTGGATCTTGGTCAAGGGGCAGAATGACATTGACGCGCATGGGATAGTCGTCGAGTTGGAGATTCGGGACGTAGCCGCGGAGCCATTCGATCGTCAAGGGCCCGGCCTCGACGACCGTGACCTTCCTGTCCCCAAGGCTGAGGGTCTTTCCCCCTCCCGGGACAGGGTCACCTGAGCGAATTGTAACATACGCGTAGTCTCCTGAAGCGATACGTCGCGGGCTCCTGACCAGTTCCGCCATCTGCCCGTCGCCGATGAAGATGTCACCCTTACGAATGGGTGCCGCTTGCCACGTTCCCACGGCTCGGATCTGCCTGGGTCCCACGACGGTAATGAGATATCGTTCTGCCAGCGGATTGAGGTCAACGTAAGCAATGGAGTCGCTGTTCAGGGAGGCAACAGAGATCGCAGGATCCGGGCCCGCTTGGGATGCAATTGAAATAGCTCCGTGCACTCGCGCGTGGTTGGCATCATCCCGAGTGACACCCGGGATGGCCCCGCGAAGGTACGCTGCGTCAACGTAGGGGTCTCGGAACAGGAAGAGGCGGAGTCTTCCGGTCTCGCTGTAGTTCCGGATGGCCTCTGTGCGTAGCCCTTCAGGCGTGTACTTGCCTGAGAGCCATGGACAGGAACCGTCGTGGTCGCCGCGCCAGTGGGCGAAATACTGGAGCTGCGGACCGATTCGGGTCTCGAGCCTGAACTCGCACTCAGGGCAGACGTAGGGGGTGTGTCGCTCAGCGTCGTGGATGTCATGCTCGGCGCCGCTGCTTGTTCGTCCATACGGAATCGTGGCGTTCGAAATCGTTTCACCTCCCCACGTTCATGCGCGAAACCCGGTCTGGTCCGCTGGATGCCTCCGAGTGTTCGTCATTTGAACCCGACCTTATAGCGGCTTGGAGGTCCCCGTTGCGTGGAGCTGGCGAGAACGACCTGCCCGGGACAGCCGTGTGACCCACGCAGGCGCTCTTGCCAACCAGCCGTCGGCTCATACACTGTAAGTACGCTGACTCGACCGCGATCATTCGCAAGAACGAACACGCAGGTCCGACGCGCTGGCTTCCAGAGGACGTAGTACATGTTGTCCGCGCCCGGCGCTGCATACCAAATGGCGCTTGCGAGTTCGGCGGCGAGTCGCGATTCCGTGAGCTTCAGCTCGGGAAACCGCGAATGCAGGCGCCGGAGGAAGTGCTCCGAGAGAGCGGTGCCGGGCAGGCGCGAGATCGTGGCTTGCATCGAGGCCAGGAAGGCCTGACGGTCGAATAGTCCCACTCTTGTAGGCACCGTTGGGAATATTCCCACCATTGGGGGCTATGTAACTATCCGCGAACATCAAATACTCCGGGGCTTCCTGAACGATGTGCCTCGAAGCGTGCTCTTGGCCCCGCTCTTAGGGTATCGAAAAGAGGCCGACTGGCAGCGGTTGGAAACGACAATTCACGAAGCTGACGCGACGCGGGTACGCCTGCTCACCCTGCCGCCTGAGCAGGACCGCGCTCCGGAAGTCCGCGAACACATTAGGGGGAAGCTTCGCGACTTTGAAAAGCGCTGGCCCCGGTTCGAGTGGGACGAGCGTCACGTGGACCTCTTCAGTTTCGAGGACTGTCTTCAGGCCCTTGCCATCCTATTCCGCGAGGAGCAAGGAAATGCCATCAGCATCGCACTCGGGACCAGCGGTGGCCCAGGAGCGGTCCCGTCAACGATAGCATGCGTTCTCTGGGGGGCGCGTGGAATCTATGTCGGTGATGTTGACTATGCCCGTCCGCCTGTTGTCCTCCCCGAGTGGCTCGAGGTCGAAGGACCATTGTCCTCCGACGAGCTCAGGGTCCTCCAGCTTGTCGCAGAATCAGTCGATGGCTTGGATAAGAAAACGATCCTTGACAAGCTCAGGGCCATGGGGCGCATTCGTTTAGACCAGGACAAGCACGCCTACCGACGTCTCACATCTAAGTTCCTTCCCCGTCTGGAGTCGCATGGTTTCGTTCGCGTCGGCCCCCGAGACGGGTGGGATGGTCGGCATCGGTTTGTGACTGCAACGGATGAAGGGAGACGAGCTCTGCGTGTTCTCGCGCCGATGCTCGAAGAGCCAAAGCAGACCCTTCACGTCCGCGGAAGATCTCGACGGAAGCCGACTGCGTGAGCTACGCGACGGTCGGCCCCTGAACATGGTAGGGGACGGAAGGTCGCTCCTTGAGTGGACCGTCGATGTACTTGTTCACCCGTCTTCTTCCGGTCCCTCTTTCTCGGTCCTTCGCGGGTACTGCCGGCGGCGTTCGGCGGCTGGGTGCTTCGCGATGTCTCGCGTGACGCCGACGTCTCCGAACAGGAGATCCGGGACGAATTCTTTCGCGAGGAGGCGGGTTTGGAATTCCTGCTCGCGCTCGTCGAGGTCGAGCATGGCTTCGACGCGCGGAAGGACGAGCGCAGCGAGCTCTTCCGCGGTAGGTCGTTCCTCTTCGCGGAGGACGGGGTAGAGGACGTTCTCGTAGTCGCGCTGGGTCAGGCCGCGCGCCAGATCGAGACTCACGCGTCCAAGCCCGGCGTCGTCCATGTGGGCGTAGAAGAGGAACGCCTTGCGGAGCCGTTTCTCGTCGTGGCGCACATGGCCTTGGAAGAGGCGGGCGGCGTCGTACATGTCGCGGGGCTTGGCTCGCACCGTGAGCGCCTTGAGCTTCCCGCCGTACACGTCGTCGACGGTGAGGCACGGGACGCGGGCGGGATCCAGTTCGAACGTGCGCGGAAGATTGCGTCGCTCGACCCCGTACAGGGGGACGCGCATGAGGAAGTTCACGTCGGCCTTGATGTTGTCGCGGTTGCCGCGCGCGTTCGTGTACTCGAAGCGCGCGCGCCACATGATGTACGACGGCTTGTTGACGAGCGTCACGCGGTAGCCGAGCTCTTCCGCGAGGCTCGTGAAGCGCTTCTCGACCTGCGGGCGCTCTTCCTTCATGCGCTCGCGTTCGGCGGTGCCGACGTAGTCGAAGTCGGCGTCCACGCTGAGGCGCGGGAGGTTGGCGTGGAAGAAGTTGATGCACGTGCCGCCTTTGAGCGCGAGCCGCGTGGCGAGCCACTCGTCTTCACCGATCTCGCGCAGGAGCTGCGCGAGGCGGTAGGCGCGCTCGAAGGCGTCCTGGTCGTACTCGAGCTCGATGGATCGTCGCCGGATCCACGTCTCGTCCACGCCGCCATCAGCCATGGCTATCGCCCTCCGCGACGTCGGGCGGGACGATGACGCGCCAACGGGGGATCCACTTGCCGCCCCGCTTGGGCGTCGTGCCGAAGTACGTCACGCCGCGGCCCACCTTACGCGCGAGAAACTCGACGAAGTCGGTAGGGATGCCCCACTTCTCGGCGTGGCGCTCGACGACGAAGCCTGTCTTCCGGAGGAGGCCGATCTTCGTTTCCGCATCGCGTGGGATATCATCAGCGGTGCTCGCGCCCACGAGCCACGCGATCTTCTTCCAGTCGATGCGGCGGAAGCCCTCTACGCTTTGGAGGACTTCGTCGAGGCCGCCGGCGAACTGGAGGCGGTCCACGCATTGGACGAGCGCGAGCTCGCGCCCACTGTACCGGATCGTCTCGCCCGCGCGCTTCGCGCGCGCGATGAGGCTGGGGTCGAGCAACCGCGAGGGCGTGATCACGGGGCGGAACGTCTTACCCGCGTACTTCATGGGGTTTGCGCGGTGGCTCGTGCTGGCGTAGAGGGTGTTGAACATGGCCGTGTGCGCGACGCCGTGGAGCTCGAGCGCCGTGTGATAGCTGAGGACGGCGTCGCTTGCGATCTTGCTCGCGAGGACATAGGGGTCTGCGGTCTTGCCGGTCTTCTTGGCGTTGACGACGTAGAGCTCGCGGCGTGGATTGTCGATCCAGCCCCGGCTGCGGAGGTACTTGATCTCCTCGCGCACGTTCCCCGTGGGGATGCGGCGCGCGGCCTCTTCAAACGTGAAGGAGCCCGCGTCAGCGTACCAGAAGACCAGGCGAGGAAGCGGCATTTCATTCTCCAGCGAGCTACAGGGGGAATCATGCCCCGTATCTTGCACTTTCATGAAATCGGCCGAGGTCTTAAGTTTTAGCAAAATGCACGATAAGGGTGTCATTCTCCCCCCTAACGCGCGCCAAAACGAAATCCCGCCAAGGCTGGCGATTCCCGGCCTCGTCGAGACCTCTCTCGCGGGTCGCCCGGCCGCCCCGTGCGAGATAGGCGCTCCCGTAGTGTGAGCATCAGTTCTTTCCGCTTGCTCGGAACCGAGTACTCGAGTGGCGTTACGGGGTATAGCGTCCCGGTCTCACGCCCCCACCGCGGCGAGCGCGCTCGCGTCCGGCGGCGGGCAGTCGCGGTGCTTGCGGCCGAAGCGCGCGAGCTGCGAGAGGAACGTTTCGGGCGTGGGGTGGCGCGTGTGATCCCATTCGTCGCCGCAGTGGTGGCAGCGCATGCTGCCGCGGCGGTGGTTGCTGGTGATCCAGGGGGCGTTGGGGATTCGGAACATGGTCTCGTGGGGCAAGTTGGTGGGGCTGCCGCTGGGGCGGGCAGGTGGTCGAGAGGCAGGCGTGGGGCGGTGAAGGGGCTAGAGCCGGTCGGGGGGTTTGTGGGCCTCCGCGCGGACCTTCTTGACCTCGGGGTGCTCAAGCAGCTTCCGCAGGCCTTCGTCGGGCGTGATGCGGCGGATGCGTTTGGTGTCGACGAATTCGCGGCGTTCGAGGCCGCGGATGTAGTCCTCGAAGGCCATGCTGGTGAGAGGCTGGAAGCGGTGCGTTTTGTAGTTCTTCTTGAGGGGCTCGGGGCGGGAGGGCGTCATGGGCTCAGACCTCGCTGGTGCGCGCGTTGATCGCTTTGCGCGCGACGGGCCGGAGACGCGGGAGTTACACTTAGAGTATCGCGGGGTCTCGCCACTCGACACTTGCAGCAGTGTCGCGCTTGCAACGGTTCGTTGCGTCGCTCTCCTGAATCTTCAGGGATCTGTCGGGAGTGGCGAGGGGGTGGGGCGAGAACGCGAGGTCGCGGCGTCACACGGATTGGAGGTCCGTCGGACATTCAACGGAACCGGTTGCGTCCACGGGGCGTGGACGATGAACTGCGGTTCATCCCGCGCGCGGGGTCACGACGCGCCGTCAGCGTCCGCGACGCGCGCGCTCGGCGCTCGAGACCAGCTTGAGCCCGGCCGTCGCGCTCGCGCTCGCCGACTCGCCCTCGTAATGCTTCAGGTAGGCGAGCTTGTCGAAGGGCTTCAGGTGGCGATAGAGGCGCGAGATGCGCCACGCTGCCATCCAGCCGCGGGGATCCGCTCGCAGACCCATTCTCGTCCAGAATGAAGGAGCTCGATAGGCGCTCCGTTGGGTCGGCAGCTGGCGAGGCGAGGCGGACTCTTCGCTCGCGAGCGGTGCTATCGGAGGCAAAGGGCCGTCCTCATCCTTCGGTGGCCAGGCCGACGAGGCGTCCGGTGAGTTCCGCGGGGGAAACCTGGAACTGCCCACACAAGGGCGAAAGCCGCGAGACCATTAGAACGCTCTGGATTCCTGTCGCATCGCCTGCGCGCACTACAATCCGGTGGAAGCCTTGCGAACAACGACTTCACCGTTCACTGTTTGGTGGCTCAAGGACGCTCGCGATCGACTCGAGGTGCTTGGCCACGCGCGCCCCAGCGGGCGTGATCCGGAAACGCTTGGTCTCGCTCGCGCCTCGCGTCCCCGTGACCTCAACTTCAATGAGACCCGCACGCTGGAGGCGTTTGATTGTGGCCCCGCTTCGGTTACTGGGCACCCCGATCGACTCGGTGACGTGATGGGGCACAGCCCAGTCGCCGCGTCGCGCTAGTTCGATGAGAAGTGGAATGGCGGTCTGCCGCAGCACCGCTGCCGTAGTACGCCCACGTAGGCCCTTCCGTGCGGCAGGCGGCATCAAGTCCGTAAGTTCACATTTCCGAAAAACTGGCCGCGATACCCTACGTACTATGGGAAAGGACTATGTTCTGGGAAGACGTCCTCCGGGACGGAGGGCTCTATGGACCGCTTCAATCGCTCAGGAGCGTCGCGACGCCTTCCATTCAACGGCGCGAAGCGTGATCGAGCCTTTTCCCTTCTCGATCTCGACGTGACCGCCCTTGGAAATGCCAAGCGCCTCGAGTGCATCGCGCGGAAGCGTCATTCTGCCGCGCTCGTCGACCGGTCGAGGACCACGGAGAGGTAACCTTGGCATCCTCGAACCCAATTCTATCGGATGACTTGCCACAATCGGTTTATTGGGCAATAGGGCTGAATGTCTCGATGCCGGTTCGCCCTGACTCACGGATATCCCTCACGCGAGGTCTCGCGGTCGAGGACCACGGTTCGGAATTCTACCTCATTTCTGAGGGAGACGGCCACGATCTCACGTTGGCGTTGGAGGCTCCGGTGGCGGAGCGTCTGGCGCGTTTCATTCTCGCTCGGCGCGGCGGTGCCGCGTCGGGAGGCAATGTAGAGTAGCAGGAGGCACACAAGATGAAGAGACACTCGCAAGCGTGGTCAGCGGCAGCTATGGCGATCATTCTGCTCGGAGTCGCGGCTCCGGGCTCGATGGGGGCTTCACAGCTACCCGTCGCCCTCTCCGGTACGATGCCGGGTGGCGGCTACGTCGTGGCGAAGATTGACTACGAGGGCGGGGGACCCGTGGAACTCTCCATCGCGACGCCTGGATGTGAGGGCGGGTGCGCATTCGGCGGGAGCCTCCTCGGTCCCGACGGATACGAGCTGTCGAGCATCTTCGTCTCACGCGGAGTCCTCGGCAACCAGGACTGCGTCATCGCGGGATCCCCCGACCTTAGCATCGACGGCGCCGAGTGCGACCCCAGCACGGCGCAGCATATCTTCTATCAGGCGGCTCGGAACGTGGGCCCGGGCGGGATCCGCTTTTGGGACACGATCGACGCCGCGGAGGGGGACCCGCTGGGCGTTTGGACGCTCATCGTGTGGATAGCCTTCGAGCCGAACGAGCAGTCGGCCACGTCCTGGAGCCTCTCTTTCGATCCCGCCGTCGCGTCGGTCCGCGGCGTCACGACGGGCGACCGCGCCTGGTACGCTTCCGCGCAGGACTTCCAGGGCGGGACCGCCCTTGTCCTCAGCCGAGCAGGCGCGTTCGTGAGCGCGCACACAAGCTCTCACTTGAACGTCGACGTCCAAAACCGGCTCTTTGGCATGATGAGCACCGACTCCATCGGGAGCACGTCGCCTGCAGGAGGGCTGACCTTCCGAGGGCCATTCGGAGCGCAAACTTGCACGTGCATGTTGTGGGATCTGGACGGCTCGAACATGGTCGGGCCAGGATCGTACGACCTCAGCTTGAATCGGGTCGCGGGGGGGCACCAAGCGTTCACGGACCT
>Ga0265292_1001518_pt1 | contig 20199 bp, 12 predicted proteins | sample Munlanlewell296A_FD_189080 | JGI IMG/M metagenome (GOLD analysis project Ga0265292, IMG submission 189080) | Leachate microbial communities from a municipal landfill in Southern Ontario, Canada - Leachate well 296A | ecosystem: Engineered > Solid waste > Landfill > Unclassified | place: Canada... | reverse complement strand
TGATGTGGTTCATCAGATCAGGCTGTCTCCTGTCTTGTGTATCACCGACCACCTCGCCGCCGACCGGCCGGAAGCCCGGGCTGTAATCGCTCAGGTCGAGCCGAATATGAACAGGCTTATCGGCCGTGTTTACCGCGAAGATGCAGACCGAAGTCTTGTCATCCGAAGAGCAAGCTGAAATGTCCACTCCCTCCGGCGCTCCTTCGAGCTTGACTGGTACCGGTTTTGAGTGTTCCGCGTAGAGCTTCATCACATAGTAGCTGGGTGAAAGGTAAAATCCCTCAGGATTCGTCTGGATCATCCCGCTGCCGCAACTATTGGTCATATTCGATCTGCAGGCCAGGCCGACAACATCGGAATACCTCTGCATCAGGTTCAGGTACCTACCCGTGTAAAGCGCCGTATTTAGTGTCAGCAGTTTGCCTCTTCCGTACCCCCACCATCCGCCTGTAATGTTCCATTCCGTGACGCCGATCTTTACCTCATGGTCAAGCGATGCATCCTTGAGCTCTTTGACAATCTTATTGAAATCGGCTTCATGTTCTTCCAGTTCCGGGGTATAGTGATGCGGACATACATAGTCGAGATACTTGCCGGACTCCGCCAGCAGCTCAGGAGATGGGTAGGACGACAGGACAATCGCATTCGGATCTGTTTCTTTGACCGCCCGGCAGATGGCAGTGCAGCCTTTAATGTATTCTTTATCACCGAGTTCGTTACCGAGCTGCCAGAACTTTACGCCATAGGGCTCCGGATGCCCGTTTACCGCCCGCTTCTGTCCCCACTCGTTGCCGGGACCGCCATTGCAATAGTTGACCAGGTCTTTTGCGCTCTCCGGGCCATCCATGAAACTAACGCAGATCAGCGGCTCTGCATCGACAAGCTTGCAGAATTGAAGGAATTCATCGAGCCCTACATCGTTCGGGTCGATTCTGCCCCAGGGCGAGTTTTTGAACGGCACGCGTAAGTCGCGGTTTCCGATGCCATTTTTCCATTTGTAGCCACCGGGATCGATGGCCGATCCTCCCCAACGGATAAGCGACGGGCGGGCATCTTTCACAGCCTGCGTGATATCCGCTCTCCAGCCCTTCAGGTTGTTCCCGGGCATGAGAGAAATCTTATCAACCCAAATACTGCCCGAACCGGTGACCTTCAGCTTGAACACAGCTTTGCTGGTTGTTCCTGTGGAGATGATCTCACACTTTTGTTTGGCCCACCGGGTTGTAGGGCTGGACAGCTTGGCCGATCCCAGTACCATCCAGGTTCCATCAGGGTTCAAAACTTCGAGCAGTACCTTTGGATGCAGGTTGCGGGCATCGGCTTTAAAATAGCCTTCGAAGTGGTACTTAATTCCCTTTTTAACTGCCAGGAGAGATTGAGTGAGAACAGCGTCCTCCCTATTTCGGGCGGTCAATTTGGCCGATTGAGCGCCATTGAATGGCTCAAGCGTGTCGCAGCTCCATGTTGCCGACTTGTTCCACTCCTGATCGCAGAAGTTCGGCTCTCCGGTATAATAAGACCACCAACTGGCTTTCTCTACGCCCTCGAAGTTCCGGTCGTTAAGCATCTCTGCCCGCATTCCCGGGACGAGATCGTCGAGCAGTTCGATGAACCCGCCATAGATCATAGGGCTGATGCGCCCGGAGTGTATCGGCTCTTTCGAGACCTTCACGACATTGTCGTTCGTATCAGGCCCTTTGCCGTAGCTATCCGCCATAGTCACGATGAAGAGCAGCGCTGTTGCCACCAATGAAGAGAAACGGTTAATTGATTCCTTGATTTTCATCTGTGTAAATTTTTTCAATTTAAATTTCTGCAATTCGCGTATTGATATGATCTTTATTTTCATAACAGCTTTATATGTCAGCCAACCATTCCGGCCTGCCTTTAGCGTTTAGTTTAGTTTTATAAACATGTCCTCCCAGAAAAGCACCTTCTTCATCCAGTCCTTTTTGGATATCAGCTCCTCCTTCGCAGGCTGAGGTTATGAAGAGTGTGTCCAGGTTTTTGTCCCCAAACATCAGGCTCGACGGATTTTCCGCGTCACGCATCACGCTTCACGATTCTGGACGCAAATATGCGTCACGATCATGGACGCAAATATGCGTCCCTACAAAACCTTCCGAAGCTCCTCGACAACCCTGAATATCGCAGCCACCTTCCGGTCCTCCACCTTGTCATCCATGTTAATGCAGCATACCCCCGTCAGATAAGGATTAGCGGAATCGGTTACCAGACCGGTTATGGTTTTTTCGAGTTCCTCATCGGTGTAACTGTTAATGGTGACCGGATCGAGCCGGATGTTTAAAAAGGTATGCGGCAAAAACTTACGCAGCTCCTTTACATCACCGCCCCAACCCACATCGAGAAAATCGAGATTCTTTATCTTGCTGAATGATGCAGCATACCGATGTGGATCCTTACCGCAATAATGGATTCCAAAAGGGCGATATTTCAGGCTCCAGGCGATATCGATGGGCATCAGGAATTCTTCATACTGTTCCGTGGAGATCATGGTATGCGTGCATTCGGAATGGAGGAAAACAGGCTTCTCGATGTGCCGGACATTCCGGTTCACCGAGATTGAGGTGGTGCCTGTGAGGCTGGCAATGCCCGATACAAATCGCTCGATAACATTGGATATCAGCTGGAACTGCTTTTTGGTTTCATCAGGCTGGAGATAAAAATCGGTAAATACCTTTTCCCCAATCAGATCCAATGCGACATTTAACACACCTCCCCAATTGATGTCACCGGTGAGATAGCCATATTTAGATTTAAGCTGCTCCTGAAGGTTGAGCAGCTTTTTAAAAACATCAGAATTAAAAGCCTTTACGGGATCAATATCCAGCTTCTCCATCCCGGCGGGTATCACCTGAGGAGGTGAATCTTCCCGGTAAACCACCCGGCATCCGAGCATTTCCTGAATGATATATCCAGCAGCATTATGAACGGCGCCGATTACCGGCAAATCTTTGTTCCGATACTCCCCTAACCCGAATTGTCCAAACCGCTCATACAGCTTGTTTTCCATTTGCTTTTCAGCCTCCACCCGTTTCAGGGGGTGGTAGAAAAAATCCTCATCGAATACAATTCCCGCGTGCTTGTGCCACCAGGAGGGATGAAATACCACATCCACCGGAAGCAGGTGTGACCGGATAAATGGATTTTTGTAATAATCGGCCATCATTAACTATACCAGCACTTTAGTGGTTCCGCCCTGAGTCAGGTTAATATCCATGTTCGGCAGGTTCTTTTCCCAGGCACCCGCGGTGAAATCGGGAATATCGATGGAATTGGAACGGTTCAGCACCGACCACTCACTCAAAGGCCCTATGGAGCTCCAGGCTGAAGCATCATACACATCCTGATCGAGCGGCAGACCGTTGTGCAGGCAGTCTATGAGCCGCCAGTCCTCGAGCAGGTCGCCTCCGCCGTGACTGCTGCCCACCTGCTTGGTCAGTTCGCTCATCCGGGTGATGATGGTCGGAGTATATTCCTTAGCCAGTGCATCATATTCATCCTGCGGGACCCATCCGCTGAGATCTTTGGAGATCCGCGGTGGCAGCGGATATTCAAGTGCCATCCCTTTGGTTCCGGTGATTCCGTGGATCACGGTATGCGGTCCGCGGGGGGAGGTGGCATCATGCTGAACCATGATGGTGCGGCCCTTAACGGTACGGATGATGCTGGTATTGATGTTGCCGCGATAATTCTTATCTGCAAATGGCTTAAAGAAATCATCTTTGGTCGCCAGTTCTTTTGCTTTGGCACCCATCATGAAGTCGTTGCTCTCCATCGAAACCAGGTAATCAAACCGGTCGCCCCGGTTGATGTTCATGATCTGGCACACCGACCCCAAACCATGCGTTGGGTAAATATTGCCTTTTTTCGATGCATACAACCTAAGCCACCACATATCCCAATACATGGTTTTGGAAAAGTTGTTACCCATCTTACTGGTGTTATAGGCACACTCGCCGTGAACGATCTCTCCGAAAAAACCCTTCCGGGCCATGTTGAGCGTGAGCACCTGGAAAAACCCGTATGCATAGTTTTCCAGCATCATGCAGTGTTTGCGGGTGCGTTCGGCGGTTTCCACCAGTTTCCAGCACTCCTCAATGGTAGCTGCTGCCGGAACCTCGGAGGCCACATGTTTTCCATGCTCCATGGCATAAACGGCCATGTTGGCATGCATATAATAAGGCGTTGTAATCATCACCAAATCAATATCTTCCTGCTCACACAGTTTCATCCACTCCTCTTTGTTGCCCGAGTACAGGGTTGGATTATGGATGGTGCCATCAAGCCTTTTTTTGGCCGCAGCCGTCCGTTCAGGCAACAGGTCGCAAAGGGCCCTGATCTCAACGCCTTCGATATATCGCATGGTTTCCAGATGGGCCGGGCCCCGGTTACCCAAACCGATAATCCCGATCCGGACCTTCTCAATTTTCGGCGCGGCATAACCCGACATATTAAACCGCTGTTTGTGTGATTTCTGATAATCCGGTGCGGAGGCAAATCCACCCATGAAAGAGGTGCCAGCCAGGCCCAGTCCGGCCAGACCGGTCCATTTTAAAAAATTCCTGCGGTTATTCTTCATCATAAGAATTTTTTATCGGGTTAAATTGCTTTTTGAAAAAAGACAGCAAGCTCTGAACATCCACCACGTGGCCTTCCGGATGGGCAACCAGGGTAACGTTTTCAGGCTTGCTATAGTTGGTATAGATCACCTGAATCTCTTTTAAAGCCGCTCGTGCGAGTTCAACGGTAAAATCCGTCGGGGGTTCTTTCAGTCCGTTCTGGCACAGCAGCGGCCGGGGGGCAATCAGTGAGTATATATCCGCATAATCAACCAATTCCCTCAATCCCGGAAATTTCCAGCACATGCAGTGTCCTTGCTCCATCTGATCCATCCGGGTAAGAAAACCGGCACTCACGGTGGCTTTGATGCGCTGGTCCATTGCACCCAGCCACATGGCCATTTCGCCGCCCAGCGATAATCCGCCGCAACCAATTCTCGTTGCATCAACTGAGATGAGCGATTCCAGATAGTCAATGCACCGCATCAGGTCCCAGAGCCGCTCTCCCATCAGGGTGCGGTCTTCTTCATATACCTCATGCTGACTCACCACCGGGGCAATGGTCACATAATTCCGGGCGGCCAGCTCGGCTGCAAAAGCTTTATACGGCGACTCCTTATCGTAAACACTATAGGGCTTACCTCCATGTCCGTGAATACAGACAACCGCCGGCCAGGGTCCGTTGGTCAGGAGTGGAAAGGTAACGATAACCCGGATCCGGCGGTTAGGAGTGGAATTGATCTCGATCTCTTTCAGCAGGTAATCGCCTTTATTTTCCGAACGGAACTCATTCGGATTCAGGGGGATACTCTTCCCGGTTGCCAGAAGATCATCGATATTCAGCAGACCGCTCAGTTTGGTACGGACTTCCTGTTGCCAGATCTCAGCCTTTTTGGCCGATCGGCTCGAGTATTTCATGGAACGCCGGGTTTGGGCAACTGCTGTTGTGCCCTGGACCAGGAACACCAATGCAAAAGCCAGCGTGAACCAACCGGGGATCCGCATTTTGATAGCATCCTTCATCGTGATGAATTTTTATACCAAGTTAGCCATTTTGTAATTACTAACCACGGAGGACTTTAAGTACCCACCCCAACCCTACTCTGGTAAGTACCCACCCCAACCCCTCCCTGTTTCAGGGAGGGGTTGGGGTGGGTACTTAACCTATTCTTTTTTAATCCACACAGTCGACCCGCCCGTATCCTTGGCATCGGGCGTGGCTTTGCGGTTGTTGCGGGCATAATTGGGAATCGCCAGTAACAGGGTTCCGTCGGCCCATTTGCCCTTGATGGTAATGATTCCACTCAGCAGATCACTCCGCCATTCGGTTGCCAGTGGTCCAGGTCCTATCGCTTTTGTAATATCCTGATGATCGGCCTCTTCCACATTATAAATCAACGGGCCATATCGCAAGGCAACCTTACCCCTGTCGGCCACAATATTATTGTCGGCTTTGATGGTTTGAACCTGCATAGGTATCTGAATATCAACTTTATCACCTGCTTTCCAGGTGCGTTTTATGGCGACATACCCATTCACCGCTTTGGTTGTGATGGATTTACCATTGACCGATAGCGACTGGAGTCCGCTGACCTGCGGCAGGCATGTATACAATTCGCTGGTAGAACGATTCGGCACCCGCACAAACAGGGTGAATTCCTTCGGCTGTTTCGGGTTTACCGTGATGGATACGTTGCCGCTCCAGGGATAATCCGTTTTCTGAACCATCCCGACATCCGTTCCGGCCACTTTTTCAACCTTGATGGTGCTCCCAATATACAGGTTGACGTAAATGCCATCATTACTTTTGACGTATGTCCAGGTGGGTATCATAAGCAGGGTGCGGGGGATATTTCCCACGCAGCACGGACAAACATGCCACGAACCCCGCGGCTGGCTTCCGGTGAGCGGATTATCGTAATAGAAATTCTTAGCATCGAGATCGAGTGCGCCCAGCAAGGCATTGTAAAAGGTCTCCTCATACAGATCGGCATATTTCGCATCGTGGTAGGCGAGGTTCATCTTATAATCGAAAAAGATCAGGCCGCAGCTTGAGCAGGCTTCACAGTAAGCATTGTTTCCCAGGGAATAGTTACCTCCAAAACCTTCGCTGGTTTCACCGCTGCCAATGCCGCCGGTTACGTAATACTTTTTGTTGATGATATTGTTCCAGAGCGACATCACCGCGCTCTGATAATCCACATCGCCGGTTTCGGCAGCAATGTCGGCCATGCCCGAATAGCTGTAAACTGCGCGCACGGCATGTCCCACAGCTTCATACTGCTGCTGCACCGGAACATGGCTCTGATCATACTCTTCTCCGTCGCCCCGGTTATCGAGCAGGAATTTTGCCAGCTTGATGTAGCTGTCGCCCCGTCCGTTACCTTCCATATCGTTTACAAACCGGCCAAAGCGAACCAGTGCCTGTTCCATCTCCTGGTGACCATCGAACCATGGCTTTTTACCCGGTCCGAGGTTAGCCACCCAGCAGTCGGCCAGTTTCTTCGCTGCATCATATAACCGCTTGTCTTTCCCTTCTGTCAGGGTATAGTGATTAATCGCCGATTCGATGAAGTATCCGGCCACATATCCCTCATGGTTTCCCCGGGTTTCGGGCGACCATCTGTCGTGCCAACGGGCGGTGTCGCGCAGGGTATAGGCAGTCTGCAGGTAACCGTCAGGCTCCTGGGCAGCAAGGATCTTCGGAATCCAATCTTCAATGGTCTTCTTCATCTTCTCCTGAGCGGCAATAATCTCATTATCGCCCTGCGGATCAACCATTAAAGCGATACTCATAGCCTCGATGGTTTGATGAACCCATGCGTTTGAAAACACATATCCCTTGTGTGCAGCGTGCTTTTCACCACGCAAGGCTTTGGCTGCCTGGATGAAATTATCCATACCACCCTGACCGGTAGTGAGATCGGTGCGGTTGATCTGATCCACGCACCAGGGGATCCAGTTTACGATTATGGCTTTAGCCCTGGCATTCCAAAGCGGGCTGTCGATTGTATAGCGCTTGGTGTAAACCACATCCAGCCGCTGGGCCTGCGGTGGCAAATGCACCTTGACTTTCAGATCCGATGAGGAGCTCAGCTTGCCTTCTGTGGCTTTTAAAGTCAGGATATAATCACCTGGTTTGGATAAAAGTGCTGTGGTGCTGATGGATTCCGGATTTTTAAATTCCACTTTCCCCGGTCCGGATTTTTGGGTCCAAACCGTTTTTTGCACCGGTGTAACCGACTTCAGGCTGCCCGACAGATATGTTTTCCCGCCCGCCATTACATCACGGTCGGCACCTGCGGTAACAATCGGCGGGATATCCGGCGAACCCGACGATTGATACACGATCCATTCCTGGACATTGTTCGGAAACATCGTGGCTGAATCCACTTCTATCTTCAGTTTGGTGGTCTGAACCTCATCAAAAGTGGTGGTATTGAATTGCTTATTGACCAGTCCGAGACCTTTGGCATTTTTCACCGGAACAAAGCCCGATCCATCCCAGTATTGCACCCGGTAGGTCTTTGGCAAAGGAATCCCATTTTGATAATTCCAAAAAAAGACTGCAATCTCCCGGGTACCAACCGGCTGGATCCATTCGTACTGAACCCATTGAGCCGTTGCCGGACGTTGCCTGCCCCGGTTGGATCTCGGACGCCAGGGTAAGGTATCCGTCGGCGTTAAGCCATCGTTCATGACAGCCATAGTCGGGCCAAAGTGCGAGGAAGTCGAAGCGGTGGCGACATTGGCCAGATTCCTTTTAGAATTTGTGAATTGAATGGTTTGTGCAGCCAGATTCGAGCTTCCTGTGAAAGCCAGAAATATTGCTGCACAGGTGACGAAAGAACGTATTAATATCATGACTACAATACAATTAAACGTGATTTGAATTCAGCCAACTATAACGTTTACAGCTTATTATGTTTTGTTCTAATTACTTTCAAATAATTACTCCCGAGCCTGACATTGATCGGGCCATCAAACAGAACGGGTTCCCCATCGATTTGAAATTCATTGGAATCAGCTTTTACGGTTATCTCCTCCGATGTTTTAATATATTTAACGTATTTGGATTCTTTCAGGCTGCCAAGAAACATCCTTAGCGTAAATAAAGGATAAAAATAAAATGGGAAAGGCTTAACCAGTACAACATCAAATACACGATCATTTGGTTTGGCAAAAGGAGCAATGAATGCATTATTACCAAATTGTTTATTATTTGCAAAACAAATCATCTGAAAACGGCCAACAATTTCATTTTTCTCAATTAAAATTGATGCATTAAAAGGTTTAAATTCAAATAATGATTTAATTGTTAAAAAGAAATAACTGATAAATCCCCTTATATTACTTTTGTTAAACCGGTGTGCAACATAGCTGTCGAAACCCAGTCCGGCAATGTTAATACATTCGATATTATTTATTTTCAAAACATCCAGATTTATCGTTTCTCCTGCATGAATATCCCGGATAAGAGATTTAATGCTTTTTTTAAATCCCAGTTCAAAGGCAAAACCATTCCCCGAGCCATTCGGAACAACGCCCAGGATTTTGTCCTCCCGGTTATACAAATACCGGGCTGCCTCATGCACAGTCCCATCTCCACCAATGACAATAAAAACTTTATATTTTTCCAAATTTTTCTCAAAAACCCGCTTTACTGTTTCGTTGTGTTTGGTAACTATATACGTCAATTCCTGATCTACTTTTTTAATTTTCTTAACCAGATGACGGTATCTCTTACTACCGGAGTTCGGGTTAATAATGAAAAGAATCTCTGAATTTTCAATTGACGTCATAACCAAAAATAATATTCAGCTAAGATATCAATTGTATCTGAGAACTTGAAAGAGATTCTTAAACCACAAAAAGTCCAAATTTTTCCACCACCTTTGCGGGCTTTTTTAACGAAATATTAAATGATTACAGTTTCAAACCTCGGCGTCCAATTCGGTAAGCGGATATTGTTCCAGGATGTCAATATGAAGTTTACCCCTGGCAATTGCTATGGGATTATCGGGGCCAATGGTGCAGGAAAATCAACCTTTCTGAAACTGTTGTTTGGAGAAGTGGAAAATACAAAAGGATCTGTATCATTCAGAGCAGGTGAACGGTTATCGGTTTTGAAGCAGAATCACTATGAATTCGAAGATTGTGTGGTTTTGGATACGATTCTGATGGGACATGAACTGCTCTGGGATATCATGCATGAGAAGGAAATTCTCTATGCTAAACCTGATTTTACTGAAAAAGACGGATTACATGCATCGGAACTGGAGGAGAAGTTTAATGAACTGGATGGCTGGAACGCGGAGAGCAACGCTGCCAGTTTGCTGAGCGGATTGGGGGTTAAGGAAGAGCATCATAAAAAGTATATGCGTGAACTTACCGGCAAGGATAAGGTAAAAGTTCTGCTGGCCCGCGCCCTGTTTGGCAAACCCGATAATCTTCTGCTGGATGAGCCCACCAACGACCTCGATCTGGATACCGTTGAATGGCTGGAGTATTATCTGTCCAACTTTGAGAATACGGTATTGGTTGTCTCCCACGACAGGCACTTTTTGGATTCGATCTGCACGCACATTGTCGACATCGATTTTAGCCGGGTCCAGCTCTTTGCCGGAAACTACAGCTACTGGTATGAATCGAGTCAATTGGCTTTAAGACAACAACTTAATCAAAACAAAAAAGCCGAAGAGAAGAAAAAGGAATTACTCGAATTTATAGCCCGCTTCAGTGCCAACGTGGCGAAGTCGAAACAGACGACCAGCCGCAAAAAAATGATCGACAAGCTGAATATCGAGGAGATCAAACCCTCCACCCGTAAATATCCGGGGATCATCTTTACCCCGGGCCGCGAACCGGGAAATAACATTCTGGAAGTGACCGGTCTCAGTAAAACCGTTGAAGGCAAGGTACTGTTTAAGGATGTCAGTTTTGTAATCAATAAAGATGACAAGATTGTGTTTCTCTCCAGGGATACCCGCGCCATGACAGCCTTTTTTGAGATTATCAAAGGTCATTTGCAGCCCGACAGCGGTTCATTTGTTTGGGGTCAAACAATTGTAAAGGTCTATCTGCCATTAGAGAACGAGAAATTCTTCGAGAAGGATCAGACGCTGATTGAATGGCTGGGTGAGTTTTCCGAAGATACCAGCGAGAATTATCTCAGAGGATTTCTGGGCAAGATGCTTTTCTCAGGCGAGGAAATTTACAAAAAAGCCAAAATTCTGTCGGGAGGTGAAAAGGTCCGTTGCATGATTGCCCGTATGATGATCAGGAATGCGAACGTGATGATCCTCGATACCCCCACCAACCACCTTGATCTCGAATCTATTCAGGCATTTAATAATACCCTGATAAAGTTTAAAGGGAACATCCTGATGTCATCGCATGACCATGAATTCATTCAAACCATTTGCAACCGGATCATCGAACTCACTCCCAAAGGAATAATTGACCGGCAGATGGACTATGATGACTATATCCTCGATGAAAAGCTGAGGGAGAAGCGGAACGCCATGTACTGAAGAATGGTTAGAGGTTATCAGGAAGACTTCGTGTAGCGTCAAGAAGTCCCGGCCTTCGCGGGGATGACAAGTGCTTTGGCGGGGTCAGGTATTAAGAATTTTTGTTTTTCTGGTATTAAATTCTTCTTCGGTAATAATTCCCCGTTGTTTCAAATCGTATAATCTCTCCAGTTCGGTAGGCACATCCATTTTGTTATTTTGCTGTTCGGCGACTATTGCACTTGCTAATTCGGCGGCTTGTTTTCTTATTTGATATCCCTTATATTCTTCCTGCATATGAGTAATGGAGTCTTTAAGTTTCTTGGGATTTTGAACTGTGGAATAAGTGGTAGAACCAATTTCAGCCGCCGTTTGAATTTGAACATTTCCAAAGCCAAAAATCTTACCCCAAAATGATTGTTGGTATGAAACGTTATTTATTTTGTCGAGCGGACTTTCTTTTGAGTTATTGGAAAACACTCCATATTCGTCGATAACTCTTAAGTTTGTAACAGCCCAGATATTATTATTTCTTTCGATAATTTTGTAAATAAAGTAGCTGAATACAACTAAAAATACTATTAATACTATTATTGACCTGGAACTATAGTTTCCAATTATAATCCCTATTATTGAACCTGCCAGGGTAATAAGAAATGGCACAGCCAAAGTAAGCCAATGCGGTTTCGTTACAAGAATTACTTTCTCGTCTTTTTTTAATTGTGTTTTCATTATTTATTTATTTTAAATCTGATGCAGCTTTTTCCCATGTCTAATTTTGTCATGACTTAAACTACTTCCCATTTTTAAATTACTGCTTGTCAAATTTAAGTTTATTTTCTCTGAATGATTTATCTTTTTAAATACTCCTTAAATCCGGCACATGGTTCTGTCAGGACTCTTGGAATTATTGAGTTACAAAGAATTTTCTACTCCTACTTGCTGAATGCTTTTGGATGTTAAAAAGCTGGACAATTTAGCTTCGGTTATATCGGTAAATTATTTCTTCATATAGCTGATGAGCAACGACCCCGGCTTCTCCTTGTTCTCCAGCAACAGTCCTTTCATCAATTCGGCTCCGGTTTTGGTAACCTTTTCGCCGGTATCCTCGAATAGCAGATTGTAAGTGCCTTCAGGATCAATACCCCGGAGTTTGACGGAAATTCTCTTGGTCGGGCAATCCGGCCGACGAAAGGCCAGAATTATGCCATCGCCATGATCGGGGCGATTCTGCTGATAGGCTAACCAGATGGTGTCGGTCGTAATATTGATGTTAGGGGTCAGTGGGTAATAATCACCATAATAAAAAGGCCGTAACCGTTTAAAATCCTGCATAATTAACTGCATATCCGATTGCGAGTACGCGGGATTATTCAGATCCCAGATAGTCACCATAGCACTGCTCATGCTCGACCGGAACGCATACTTTGTAGGGGTGGTATTACCTGTTCCATGCAAGGGAAGATAAAAATTCAATCCATATGTATGACATTGATAACCATTTGGCTCACCGTAATTATAGTCGGTACGCCATAGCGGCGAACTGCGTGAAACCGTTTCCAGGTCAAGCCGGCGGCCGCCGCTGGCACAGTTATCGATGATCAGGTTGGGGAAATTCCTGAGCAGACTATCCCAGTAAGCATACAGTCCCTCGATGTGCCGGATCTCAGAAATCCCGATCCGGTTGGGCTTATCGTTGTATTTCCAATAAGGATAAGGATCGAAATTGAAATCCTGCCGGTAGTAATCCACCCCGTTGGCCCGGATCAGATCAGATATGTAATTGGTAAGCCAGACGCGGGCTTCCGGATTTCCTAAATTGAAGAGCGACATATTGCTAAAGAATCGTCCGATTTCCGGGTTCTTGACCGTATCCGGTATCCTGATCATAAATTCAGGGTTCAGCTTGTCGAACTGGGTTCCGGCCACAATACGCTCGGGCTCGAACCAAAGGATGAATTTTGCGCCGACCTTATGGATTGCATCCGAAACCGGCTTCAATCCATTGGGAAAATTGAGCGTATTGACCGTCCAGTTACCCACATTGAGCCACCACGATCCGCAACCGGTATACCATCCGGCATCAATCCAGAGCACTTCCGGAACAATCTTGAATTGCTGGTAGCGTTGAGTCATGGCAACGCAGTAACTTTCAGTCGCACAGCTGAATTCATTGCAGGGCTGAGCACCGCTGCCACCCAGAGTACCTGCCAGTGGCAGTTCTGCGAGTTGGCCGTTGATCTGACGGCTATGATGCTTCAAAATAAACTGCCGGAACAGGTTATGTCCTATCATCCGGTCGGCCCCTTTCCAGAACAGCAGACAAATTTCGGGCGTCCGGATCTCTTCTTCCGGATACAGCACAAGCTTCATCCGTTCCATTCCAGCATTGAGTGACCAGCTTTTGAGATCGGACTGTTTCACATCGGCGTACCATTTGCCCGTCCATCCGATTGCTGTTAGAACACCCTGATTGCCGGGCATTTCCACATTGAAAAAGGGAAAGGCCGTGTTATCCGAGGATCGACCGCCAACCGGGGTCATATATATATTTTTTCCAGTGCTTAAGACATCTGCATATCCCTCGAAATCTGATCGTTCGCCGCTACTGCCCCTTGAGTGGTGCAAGGTGACGGGGCCTCCCTTTTCGTACCGGAACGAGTGATCAATCGCCCGGGCATTTTCAATTAGTGGAGTATTCCTTTTTGAAGTATTTCTGAATTCGATGGTCCACTCAACCGCCGGGAAATCGGAATACCCTGTTACAGTGCATTTAACGAGCAAACCTGTTTTCGGATCGCGCCAGGAAAAAAGAAATTTCCCGATGGCCGGATCGCTGGATTTTATAGGCTCCATGCGATATTCCCATGATTTGATAAAGGTCCGGGAATCTTTACCGCCATAAGTAAATGAGAATGGAGGAATCTGGTTCTTGGAGAAGTTTTTCAGGATCCAGTCACGTGAACTGGTATCCGGGGCAGCAAGCCCGACCAAGGCAATGGCCAGGAACGTCAGGAGAAGAATGGTACTTTTTTTCATGAGTTGATGTGTTGATGTGTTGATGTGCTGATGTGTTGATGTGCTGATTATAAGAACCATATCTAATCACCAGGCTTTCTGTTTATTCACTAACAATTCTTGAATAAATATATATTATTATCTGGTACCTCTTTAATCAGCACATCAGCACATCAGCACATCAGCACATCAATCAATCAGCATATCTTCTCATCAGCACATCAGCACATCAATCAATCAGCACATCCTCAATATCAGCTCATATTCCCGGCTTTCTCCGGGTGCCAGGATGATCAGTGTTCCTTCCTTTCTCGCATAACTTTGGCCCTCAGTCAGATTAGTGCCCGGTTCGAGTGCCGTTACGTACTCACCTTTTCCCCAATGCTGCCAGTTGATGAGCCATGGCAACTGATCTTTCCGGAAGCTGATTTCAAGGCCTATGCTTAGAGCCGGATTATAGGCACTGCAATGGCAGAATCCGGATTCGTCCGGTTCGGCATCGATAAAGGCACAGGCTTCACCGCCATCCTGATGGGAATCCATCGGTTCAGGGCATTCGCGGAAGTTTCCGCCTTCATGAAAAATTTCATCATCCAGTTTATTGCCGCGGGATTTCCAATTACCATTACAGTTGAGCTTAGTTCCTGCATCGATCAATGGCCAGCCCATATTGCAGTGATACAGGAGCATGTGCGGAGCCGGACTGTTGCCCCGATTGATTACCCGGTCATTTAAATGAATCTCCGGCACCCCGAGTGTTCCGGAAATGGTACGTTCCAATTCGAGATGGGGCCCGAAAACCCTTGATTCGCGAACTATACCGGAGAGACTGAAATCCAGCTGGCCGGTATGAGGGTCCGGTTGTTTAATGGAAATGATTTCAGCCGGGATATTGCTGATCCGGCCATGGAGACCGCGTTCGCCGGATTCATCTGAGTCCGGACTGCCCATGTTACTGATGCCGCAGGTGGTTACCAGGCCACCGCCAAAATTGCGGAGCCATTCCAGTCCCACCATGGCAGCGTGTTCCGGCGGCCGGATACCTGCTCGGCTGATCCAGGCCAGCCCGTGCTGGTTATAAAAGGCTTCGGCAATGTCCATTGCCCTATCGATGACCACCTTATATCTCAATCCCGACCCGGTATTGATCCAGGCTATGCGTACACCGCGTCCGGCTCCGTTATCCAAAACCGACGTTTCGATTCCGCCGATCTGCAGCGGATGACTGATCTTGTTTTCCCAGTTATTCATGGCATGTATTAATTCGGGGTTTTGTATTACACCTCTTCGGGTACAACATAAGGTTTGCGGTAATTGCGGGTAAGCATAAGATCGGCTTCCGGGTCATTGGCGAATCTCTCGTAACTGCCCATGAAGTGAAGTTCGCGTCCAAGACGGTAGGATATGTTAGCCAGGTGTGGCAATGCAGCCGAAAGATGGCCCTCCGGGATATCGCAGTTCAGGTCGGAATCCTTGCCCGAGCGGATCGCATCGATAAAGTTGGCAAAGTGCTCCGATCCGCCGGGAGCTGCGCGGAAGGCGGGATCGGTGGGCGCGACTGAGTTTTCGGGCGGTGAACCGGCAAACGGCTCCTTCTCACGCTGTTTGTACGCTTTCCAGGTGCTGCCGTTCAGCTCAAGATAACCATCTGTTCCGTAAAAAATATTCCCGATCATGATGCCTAATTTGGATTCGTCGTTGGTATAGCGTCCGCGGGTCTCAAACTCCAGCATCTTCCCGTCCTCATATTTGAATACCGATGTTTGGGTATTGGGCGTTTCCTGCGAGCACTCTTTCGGACTGATCCCGTAAATGCCGCCACTGGAATAGACCGTTACCGGGTGTTCGTTCTTGTTCAGTCCCCAGCGGGCAATATCGAACTGGTGCGGTCCCTGGTTTCCGGTATCACCGTTGCCGGTATCCCAGTGCCAGTGCCAGTTGTAGTGCACACGCTTCTCATTGTAGGGCCGCCAGGGGGCCGGTCCGAGCCAGGTATCATAATGCAAAGATGCCGGTGGAGTGCCGTCGGGCGCGATGCCAAAGGAATCACGGGGCTTGAGGCATAGACCGCGGGCCATGTATACCTCGCCGATGCCCCCCTCATGAAGCAGTTTTATGGCTTCAATAACGTTGGGAATCGAGCGGTTCTGGCAGCCGACCTGCACCCTGACGTTATACTTCCGGGCAGCCTCCACCATCTTGCGGCCCTCGAAAACATTGAAGCAGGCAGGCTTTTCAACGAACACGTTCTTTCCGGCCTGGCAGGCCCGGATGGTGCCCAGTGCGTGCCAGTGGTTCGGAACCGCAAAGGATACTGCGTGGATCTCCTTGTCGTCGAACACGCGCCGCATATCCCATTCGGTGCCGGGCCGGAAACCGGTGAGTTCCTCGGCCAGCTTTAACCGGTCGGGAAAGAACTGCTCGTCAACATCGCAGAGGGTTTTCAACCTGATATTCCGGTTATCCTTCAGACTTGCCCATTTGCGGATATGGGTTTCCCCTTGTCCGTGTATCCCGATGACACAAAGGTTAATTCGCTCGTTGGCCCCGATGATCGAGGCATAGGATTTTGCGGTAAAGCCGAGGCCGCCAATGGCAATACCGGCAGATCCGACCAACCCCTGCTTAATAAAATCTCTTCGTTCGGTCATGATATAAAGTTTTATTTACTGGTTTGTTTCCCATTGGTCTTTGAGTACCTGAAATGCTTTGGGAAGGTTTTCGCTTTTCCAGGATCCCTCAATCGAAATTCCGCCCCGATACCCGATCTTCTTCAGTGCAGCGAAATAGGGGCGAAAATCATCCCCTGCCATACCGGGAGCTGTGCGGTCCCGGATTTCTGCGATATGACAGTGCACCAGGTAGTCCCCTGCTTCAAGCAGCGCTTCCGGTCCCTCTTTCTCCCGCATCATATGGAAAATATCGGCCAACACCCGGATATTCGGGTCGTTTACCTCGCGGGCGATGGATAGGGCTTCCCCGACGGTATTGATGAAATTGGTTTCCGATTTCTGGAGGTTCTCGATGGCCACCGTTACCCCGTATTTCCTGGCGATCGGTCCCATCTCCTTCAACAAGCTGATGAACTGCTCCCGTGCCTGCTGCCGGTCGAATCCTTCGGGAATTGAACGGGCCCCGCTGCTGCCGAAAACGATCGTTCGGATTCCCACGGAAGCCGCGCGCCGGAAGGCAACTTCAGCATAGCGCAGAACCGTATCAGGACGGGCATCCGGACCGGTTACTTTCAGGGTTCCCGGCAGGAAGCCGTTACAGGCGATCACCGGAAGAAGGCAGGTATCAAATTCCGCCAGCTTTTTGGCAAATTCCTCGTCCGGCCTGCCGGGCATCAGATCGCGCCCCACGCTCCCCTCCACATATCCAAATCCGCTATCCTTGAGCCTGCCCGCATTGGCCATGGAGGTGCAGACCCCAAAGACCACGGGCTGCCCTGAGAGGTCGATATTGAGAAATTCACCTACAACCTCCTTCCATATATCATATCCCTTCCGGTTCAAGTGAAGTCCATCCTCAAAGAAAAGATCGCTTTTGGGTTTCCCATCAATGTCAATCATTTTGTTCCAGACATCTAAATAATAAACATTTGAATAGTTCAAAGTGAATTCTTTTAAAAGCTTATTAAAACTCGAATAAGTTTCCTTTAAATGCCATCGCGCGATGCTTGGTTTGGCCGAGATGAAGCAGATGGTTGATCCCGGCAACTTTTGCCGGATCAATTCAACCAGTTTGCCGGCAGAATCCAAAATCTCATCAGGCCCTTTCCCGGATGCGATGTCATTGTCGCCTTCATAAATAAAGATTTTTACTGGCCGGTACTGCAGGATTAATGTATCAACATAATACAGTAAATCGCTCATGTGTGATCCGCCAAACCCTCTGTTTAAAACAACCAGATCCGGAAAATCCTTCGGCAGATCAGTCCATATTCGCACGGTTGAACTGCCGGTGAACAGCACCAGCCTGTCTATGGCAGAATATTCTGTGGTGTCAGCTTTGAATTGATCTATCTCATTTTGAAACCGATCAGGATTCTGGCATAAAGCTGACTGGAGAAGAAAAATCCCAAATATAATTGCCAGGGCTAAGCGCTGCATAATTTTACACATTTTTCGGATTCCGTTAATCTTTGAAAATTACTACTTTTCTTTTCAAATTCTCCCTGGACTTTCTGATGTTAAAGTAACAAAATCCAATTTCATATCTGCCCCTGCTCATCCGTTTCAGTGAAGTCTATATCTTTAGATTATGAAATTACATCCCCTCCTCCCAATCCTCCTGCTGACAGCATCCTGCAGCATCGTGCCGGCGAAGAAGATCTATATATCTGCCGGGGGCGACGACCAACATAACGGTTCGAAAAATCAGCCTTTGCGAAGCTTTGAGGCGGTGCAGCAGGTGGTTCGAAAAATCCGGACGGAAAAGCCCAGCCGGAATATCAAAGTTATTTTTGGCGAAGGAACCTGGTATCTGACTAAACCACTGGCATTTACCGCAGAAGATGGTGGTTCCGGCAAATGTTCGGTCACTTGGGAGGGAGCTCCCGGCGGTAAAACCGTATTTTCCGGTGGAAAAATGATTGATGGCTTTCACGATGCCGGTTACGGAATCTGGTGGGCTAACGTGGACTCTACCATTTATTTCGAACAACTATATGTCGATGGGATCCGGGCTACCCGGGCACGAACACCGAACCGGACTGATTCACTCCCGCGGATCTATCTGAATAAATCAAGATGGGTGTATAACCCCGATTCATCCTTGCAGAACATCACGGTGGAAGTTAAGGATAGAGGGTATTTTACGGATTTGCCGCCAATCGGTGAATTTGAAATAGTGGTATTTAAGGACTGGACCACTTCCCGCTTTCGTGCAACCGGATTGAAAGCTGATCCGGCCGAAGTTTATCTGAAACCTCCCTTTGCATTATTCGATGGGCCATATAACTCCATTTTTGCCGGCAATGCCAACCGGTACAGTTGCTTTCTCGAGGGGGATCCCGCCTTTTTGGATGAGGCAGGCGAGTGGGCACTCGATCGAAAGGCTAACCGGCTCTATTATAGGCCACTACCGGGACAGCCTCCCGACAAGGTCCTTGTAATTGCAGCTTTGGTTCCAAGGTTGGTAGAACTCAAGGGTGAAAGAGGAAGACCAATTGAGAATTTTGAGTTCAGAAATATCAGGTTTGAAAATTGTGCGTACCGGTTGCCGGAGTTCAACCACGACGGGATGCAGGCGGCATTTTACTATCCGGGCAATACGGAAGCGGTGGGGGGAGCCGGACTGGTGAATCCGGCCATCGAAATGACATGGGCGGTGAATTGCAGGATTACCGGTTGCCGGATCAGCCATGCCGGAGGGAACGGTATCTATCTCCGGGAAGGATGCCGGGATAATCGCCTGGAACGCGTGGTTGCGGAAGATATCGGCGGTAACGGGGTGATGATCGGTCTGACCTATGATCCTAAAGAGGATTCCCTGCTTCTGCCCGTTAATAATTCGGTAGTGAGTAGCGAGGTCTGCAGGGCGGGTATTTCCTTCCAGGGTGCCGTTGGAATCTGGCTCGGATTCGGAGCCAATAATGAGGTATCAGCCAGCGAAATATACGATATGCCCTATACAGGCATCTCCGTGGGATGGCAATGGAATCCCCTGCCAACCTCTTCGCACGACAACCGTATTCTGAACAATAAGATCCATCACGTCATGCAGGTTCTTGGCGATGGCGGTGGTATCTATACCCTTGGATTTCAGCTCGGATCGGTGATATCGGGCAATGACATTCACGATATTCTCCGCAGTGAACTTAACCACGCCTCGCCCAACAACGGGATGTTTATCGATGAAGGCAGCAAAGGTTACCGGGTAGAGAACAATACGATACGCAACACCGCCCACACCTGCATCCGTGGGCATCGCACCGCCGGAGTTGAACTTACGGGCAACACCTTTTACACAACCGACCTGCCCGCCATCAGCCACACTCCACCCTACGATGCCATGATCTTTGCTAATAAAGACACTACCATCAGCTGGGCCAATCCCGGGTGGCCGAAGGAGTGGGGATACCC
>Ga0265292_1001517_pt1 | contig 20226 bp, 17 predicted proteins | sample Munlanlewell296A_FD_189080 | JGI IMG/M metagenome (GOLD analysis project Ga0265292, IMG submission 189080) | Leachate microbial communities from a municipal landfill in Southern Ontario, Canada - Leachate well 296A | ecosystem: Engineered > Solid waste > Landfill > Unclassified | place: Canada... | reverse complement strand
TGACGTTTTTTGTTTATGTTTTAGCGACGATGATTTCTTCGGAAATTAAGGGAAGGTTGTTTAAAAGTTCGTGGTTATTTATGTTGTGGGTAGGAATTGCCGGAGTAATTGGGATGATAACGATGGCAGGTTGGTAGGAGAGGTTGAGGGGCAGGTGAGTAGGGAAGTGGGGAGTGGCTTTTCACGGAATATCCTATAATTTTCACAAGTTAATATAAATATTATAGGATGTGTATGAGATATAGTTTGATATAGTCTGTGTGGAAAACTAGATTTGGGCTCAATAGCTCAGTGAAAGTGAGAGAAGTGATGGGTTGGGAAGGATATATAGAGTAAAAGAAGAATTAGTAATGAGACTGAGAGGGAGAATTGGCGATGGTAGTAGGTTTTGTCACCTCTTATCCCCTTGGGAAGAGAACGAATATTTGTTATGTCGCACAATGTATCTTTTGCGACTATGTAGTAGGAAGATTGCAGGGGAGGGGCAAAATTTAATTTTTAATTTCTAATTTATAATTTCTAATTTAATACTGAATAAGAAAAAAGAAACAGTTGAGTGATGAAATTAAAACGGGTTTTGGCTTCTCCGACGGCGGGATCCTTCAAAAACCGATTTGGCCTCAAAATTGGTATCTTGACTTCCCTGTCGTTAGTTTCTGGAGATAGTGAGCTATAAGTGTGGAAAGACAGGGTAAAATTAATACGGCTTCACCAGAGCTTTTGTGGTGAAAGATTGTGATAAAGACGATTGTAATATCGGTGAAAATGAGATAGCATTGGCCTGTGGTATCTGATTTAGCGGAGATGACAAGAAAATTTTTAGAACACTTGGAGGTGGAAAAGAATTGTTCCAAATTGACCATTAGAAACTACGAGCATTATTTGGGAGTATTGTGGAATTTTATAGTTTCGGAAGGCAAGAAGGAACCAACGATTTCAGATATTGATCAGGAGACGGTGAGAAAATGGAGACTTTTTTTGTCAAGGCAAAAAGGAACGGCCGGTGATATGAAGATTGTAACCCAAGGTTATTATGTAATTGCTTTACGGTCGTTTTTAAAGTGGCTGTTGAAAAATGATTACGTGGTAATGCAGCCGGAAAAGTTGGATGTGCCTAAAAGCAAGGACCATTCGTTGAAGTTTTTGGATGGAGATCAGGTCAATAGATTGTTAAATCAGCCGATTTTATCAACCAAAGTTGGTTTGCGGGACAGAGCAATTTTGGAACTGTTATTCTCAACCGGGCTACGGGTATCAGAACTGGTGGGCTTAAACCGGGATCAAATTGATTTAAAAACGCGGGAATTTGGAGTTATCGGCAAGGGTGGCAAGGCCAGAGTGGTTTTCATTACTAAAAGGGCCGAGGGCTGGCTGGATCGATACCTAAAGGGTCGAAACGATAAGTACCGACCGTTGTTTATTCGCTATGGAGGCAGAAAAGACATTACCCTATCGGATGAAAAATTAAGGCTAACGGCCAGATCGGTTCAGAGATTGGTCAAGCACTATGTCAGGTTGGCAAAATTGCCGGTGATGGCAACACCGCATACCCTTCGCCATTCGTTGGCAACTGATCTTTTAAGGGCCGGAGCGGATCTTCGGTCGGTACAGGAAATTTTGGGTCATAAAAACATATCCACTACGCAGATATATACCCATGTAACAGACTCAAGATTGCGTGAGGTTCATGAAAGATTTCATAGCGGCAACAAATAGTGCGTGGGTATGTATGTTCGGTGGCCTATAGTGGGGTGCTTTTGAGGCAAAAGAGCGTAATTTGATATATTTAGAAGTATTAACCGGACTTAATGTTGATATTTGGTCTATCTTGTGGGCAATTTAATTTCGGAAACCAGGTTAGCAGTCGTTATACTTTAATGCTAAAGAGGGCTAACCTATAACCGTAGTCCTATAATATAAGAGAAGTCCCCTACCCTGCTAGTTATTAGCTTTAACAAACGGGATCAGATGGGCAAAAAACGATAACTAATCTTATAATAATGAGGCTTTAGGTCCTATAGTAAATTAGGCAGAAGATAGGCCTTGGGGATTGTTGGCTTCGATAATAGTAGCGGTACTGACTTTATCTTCACCGGACTTGAACCGCATGAGGATAACGCCCTTGGTATTACGGTGCAGGATGGGGATGTTTTTCAAAGGTAGCTTGATAGTGACCGCTTTTTTGGAAATAAGAATGACTTGCTCGTGAATTTGAGAAACTACTTGGGCGATAGCAATATTGCCGGTTTTAGAGGAAAGATTAGCAACCTTGACACCGATACCGCCTCGTCTTTGAAGAGGATAAAGATAAACATCACTGCGCTTGCCGATACCATTTTCAGTTACAACAAAGAGATGACGGAAGTCGGTTTGTTTTTTATCCCGAGCGGCAATGGTTGGAGGAACAATGTCCATGCTGACCAGATAATCGCTTTCTTTGAGAAGAATGCCTCGAACACCGCGGGTGTGACGGCCCATGGGACGAATATCGGTTTCCTGGAAACGAATACATTTGCCGTGATGGGTAACCAAAAAGACCTGATCGTTGCCGGAAGTGGTTTTGGCGTAAGTAAGCTGATCCCCCGGATCAAGCTTAATGGCGGCTAAGCCGGTTTGACGAATGTTTTTGAAACGCTCGATAGAGGTTTTCTTAACAACACCGCTTTGAGTGGCTAAGATAATGAACTTTGAGTCGGTAACTTTGGAGACCGGCAGGGTGGTTTGAACAATTTCTCCCTGGAGAATGTTTATGAGATTGACAATAGCTTGACCTTTGGATTGACGGGAAGTTTCGGGAACATCCCAAACTTTGGTTTTGAAAACGCGACCTTTGTTGGTGAAGAAAAGAAGGTCATCGTGGGTGTTGACGGAAAGAATGTTTTCGACTTCATCTTCGGTTTTGGTGGCCATACCAACGACGCCAACGCCGCCGCGTTTTTGAATACGGTAAGTGTCTTTTTGAACCCGTTTAATATAACCGGTTTTAGTAATGGTGACCAGAGTCGGTTCGTTGGGAATAAGGTCTTCGTCGCTGAAATCTTCCAAGCCTTTGATGTAAATTTTAGTTTGACGGGGATCCTGATATTTTTCCCGAATCTCTTTGTTTTCAGCTTTAAGGACTGAAACCATTTCATCTGAATCAGTTAAAGTTTTAGTCAGATGAGCGATGATTTTTTGGACCTCCAAAAATTCATCATCAATTTTTTGACGTTCAAGGCCGGAAAGACGGCGAAGCTGAAGGTCCAAAATAGCTTGGGCCTGAAGATCGGTAAAGCCAAATTTTTCCATGAGACGAAGTTTTGGGTCTTCGTCAGCTTTGGTGGCCCGGATAGTTTTGATGACTTCTTCGATTAAGTCGAGAGCCTTACGGAAACCTTCGAGAATGTGATTGCGAAGATAGGCGGCTTTAAGGTCAAAAATCGATCGGCGGCGAATAATTGTTTCCCGATGACGTAAGAACAATAGAAGCATTTGGCGAAGATTGAGGGTTTGGGGAACACCGTTGACTAGAGCCAGAAGGTTGGCGGAGTAAGAGGATTGAAGGGCGGTGTATTTGAAAAGCTTATTAAGAATAGCTTTGGGCTTGCCCATTTTTTTAATTTCGACGACAATGCGGATGCCGTGACGATCAGATTCGTCCCGAAGATCGGAAATGCCGATGATTTTTTTGTCTTTGGCCAAATCGGCGATTTTTTTAACAAATTCGGATTTGTTGACTTGATATGGTAGTTCGGTAATGATGATTCGGATTCTACCGGACTTGGTTTCTTCGATGCTGGTTTTACCGCGGATACAAAATTTGCCCCGACCGGTGAGATACATTTCGATAATCCCCTTCTTGCCGTATATTTCTCCGGCAGTAGGAAAGTCGGGACCGGAAACAAATTTAATTAATTCTTCAACATTAGCGTTGGTTTCCAAAAGATACTTTTGTTTTTCCAAATCCAAAGCGGGCCTTAAAACCAATTCTTGAGTATTTTTTGGCTTAAGAATGGGAGTTATGGTAATTTCTTCTTCGGCTTTTTCCAGGTGGCAGTGGTCAAGAATGTAGTCAAGAGCATCACAGAGCTCTTTGAGGTTGTGGGGTGGAATCCGGGTGGCCATACCGACAGCAATACCGTCGGCGCCGTTTAATAGTAAGTTGGGAATACGGGAAGGCAAAACGGATGGTTCTTGAATTGTGGCGTCGAAATTGTCGACCATGTCAACGGTTTCTTTGCCTAGGTCGGTGATCATTTCCGGGGTAATTTTGGCCATTTTGACTTCGGTGTACCGCATAGCGGCCGGCGGATCGCCGTCGATAGAACCAAAATTGCCTTGACCATTGACCAGAGGATAGCGAAGGGAAAAGTTTTGAGCCATGCGAACCATCGAGCCGTAAACAGCCATGTCGCCGTGAGGATGATATTTACCCAAAACCTCACCAACAACCTTGGCGGATTTGGTAAAGCGACCACCCGGAGTTAGGCCCATTTGGTCCATGGCATAGAGGATCCGGCGGTGAACCGGCTTAAGACCATCGCGGACATCGGGTAGAGCCCGGGCGACGATGACTGACATGGCGTAGTCGAGATACGACTTTTCCATCTCGGGAACGATATCGACGGGAATAATCTTGCCGACAGCAGAAATGCGGTTTTCGTTGCGGGGTGGACTTGTATTTTTAGTTGTATCTTCGGGCATATTTAAATATCCAAATTAGCTAAATGGGCGTGGGTGACGATAAATTTTTTGCGGGGCGGAACATCTTCGCCCATGAGAATTCTAAAGACTTCGTCGGTTTTGGCGGCGTCGGCAATAGATACTCTTTTAAGTTGTCGGGTTTCCGGGTTCATGGTAGTATCCCAAAGTTGTTGAGGATTCATTTCACCCAAACCTTTGTAGCGTTGCATATCAAAACTTTTAGACGCATCGAGACTTTTAAGATAAGTGTCTTTTTCCTCGTCGGTGTAAACATATTTAATACTTTTATTTTGTTTGATGCGATATAAGGGCGGCATGGCAATATAAATATGGCCATGTTCGATTAGGCCCGGAAGATGGCGAAAAATAAAGGTCAAGAGAAGGGTGGCGATATGAGAACCGTCGACGTCAGCATCGGACATCAAAATAATGCGGTGATAACGAAGTTTTTCCAGATTAAAGGTATCCCCTATTCCCATACCCAGAGCAATAATGAAGTCCTTTAATTTGTCAGAACCAACAATTTTATCGAGACGCATGCCTTCGGTGTTGAGGGCTTTTCCCCAAAGAGGCAAAATGGCTTGGTATTTGCGGTCCCGGCCTTGCTTGGCCGAACCACCAGCCGAATCTCCTTCCACAATATAGATTTCACAATCGGCGGGATTTTTACTTTGACAGTCGGCTAATTTACCCGGAAGACCCAAAGAATCAAAAGCGCCCTTGCGCATGATGGCATCTTTGGCGGCCTTGGCGGCTTTGCGGACCTGAATGGACAAAATGGATTTGCCGACTATAACCCGGGCAATATCGGGGTGTTCTTCGAAGTACATTTCCAACTCTTCGCGGACGATTTTGGCAACAATCGGCTGAACTTCGGAATTGCCCAATTTCCCCTTGGTTTGACCTTCAAACTGGAGGTTCTTTGAGGGCATTTTAATGGACAAAACGGCGGTTAGGCCTTCGCGGACATCATCACCGGTGATAACATCGTCTTTTGATTTGAGCAATTCTTTTTTTTCGGAATAGTCTTTGATGACCTTGGTGAGAGCAGTTTTAAAGCCGGAAAGATGGGTGCCGCCTTCGACGGTATTGATGATATTGACGTAAGACGGGGTATTTTCCTGAAAGGTGTCGTTGTACTGGATGGCAATTTCGGTGTCGATGCCCAAGTCGACCCGGTGAAGGTAAATAGAGGGGTGGAGGGTAGTTTTGTTTTTATTAAGCTCGGCTAAAAGCGAAAGAATCCCGCCTTCAAAGTAGTAGTGATGTTCGGTGTGATTCCGTTCATCAAAAAAGTGAAAATAGATTTTGGAAGTAAGATACGCCCGGTCTTTGAGAGATTTTTGGATAATTTTGGGATCAAGTTCAATAGTTTCTTTGAAGATTTCCGGGTCGGGATGAAAGGTAACAGTAGTACCGGTGAGATGGTTGGGAATAATATCTTTCAGCTTTTTGACCTTAGTTTCGGGAATTTCGGTAAGTTTGGTTTTAACTTTACCGCGGATAAAATCGATATAATAGATTTTTTTGTCACGCCGGACTTCGATTTCGTAAAGATTGGAAAGAGCGTTAACACAAGCGGCACCAACACCGTGAAGGCCACCGGAAACTTTGTAGGCAGTGCCTTCGAACTTACCACCGGAATGCAAAGTGGTCATAACCACTTCGATAGCTGGTTTTTTGTACTTGGGCATGATGTCGACAGGAAATCCCCGCCCGTCATCAGCGACGGTGGCCGAATTGTCCGGATGAACGATGACCCAGATGTTTTTGGCGTAACCAGCCAAAGCTTCATCAATGGCATTATCAACAATTTCGGTAAGACAATGGTGAAGTCCGTGGATGTCGGTAGAGCCGATATACATGGCCGGACGTTTACGGACCGGTTCAAGGCCTTCTAAAACGATAATTTGGTTACTAGTGTAATTGTTATCTTGTGGCACGATTTGATGATAAATTTGAGCTAAATTGATTTTAACAGGTTAAAATAGCTTTACAATAGGCAAGATTAGTGGAAAGATAGGCAATATTAGTGGTATCAAAAGAGGTCAAAATAGATCAGATTTTAATCATTTTTTGCCTTTACTTAGGGCAGAAAATGAGACAACGGCGGTGGCGATGAGAACATTAAGGGATTTGTTGATGCCAAACATCGGGATTTCGACGGTTTGATCGACCAATTTTAGAACTTCCGGAGAAATGCCGTCGGTTTCGCTACCGGCGACAATGGCGATGGGAAAATTATATTTGGCCTTTTGATAATCCACACTTTTGGGTGATTGTTCGCAGGCAATAATTTGGTAGCCTTGTTGTTTGAGCTTTGTTAAGCAATCAGTGGCGTTGGCCGGATTTTCCCAATCGATGAATTTCCAGGTGCCGATAGAAGCACGATGGATTTTTATATTAGGAGGAGTGACAACGGGACCACAAAGATAAATCTTTTCAGCACCGATGGCGTCAGCCAGACGAAAAAAGGAACCGATATTGTAAGTGTCTAGAACATTGTCTAAGACTAAAACGATGGGGTTACGCTTGATGCCTTTTTGTAATTTTTGTGACTCCCCTACTCTACTTTTACGAAGTTGGTGGGAGTTAAGCTTGACCACAGTTAGTTACCCGCAACCACCGGCGGCGGGAGCTTGACCGGAAAGTTCGTTAAGAACGGTATTACATTCTTTTGGAGCTTTGTTGAAAGAGGCGCAGACGGCTTCTTTGATGACATTGGGAGTACGGTATTTGTCCTGAGTAGCAGTTTTAGTGCCAATCTTAAGAGTACCTTTGCCGTCTTGGGTGTAAGCGGCTTCGGGGGGAAACGGAAGACCATTGACCAGAACCGTGGGTGAACCACTGACTTGATATTGAGTGGTTAAGGCGATTTCTTTTTCAATCAAGCTTTGAGCGTCCTTATTGAAACATTCGGTAATTTTGGCGGTATCAAGACTGGCTTTTTTGGCCTGTTCTTCCCAACAAGTGTCGGCATTTTGAGCGGTGCAATTTTTATTGACGTTAGCGACAAAATCCCACCATTGCTTTTTGTCGGTGGTTTGATTCCAAGCACAGATTTCGCGGATATTTTGATTGGCTTCAACCCGGCCGTGAAGTGAGGTGTAAAAACTATCACTGATTTTGATGTAACTTTTTTCATCTACGCACTGGGCGAGATTGGTGGCAATGGTCTTTTTACATTCATCTTCGGTAGTAAAATATTTGTTGGTGACATAAGTGGCACATTGGGTAGGATCGCCGACCCGGGGCTTGCAATAATCGGCAAGACTACCGGTAACTTTGTCAAAAATATATTGAGGTTGGATGTCGGTTTTGTTGCCCAAAAGATCAAAGATAGGACGGAGAATGTCTTCCATTTGGTTGCCGTAGGGACAAAAGCTCATGACAAAAAACTGGAGCTTGGCTTTATCAGTTTTGGTGGTGGCAAAAGTAGCGGTAGCCGTTGCGGAGGTAGTTACGACAGAGCCCGATTTTAATTTGGTCCAGGCGATGCCGGCGTAAACAGAAACGACGACTAAAACTAAAGAAAAAAAGATGACGCCTAAAATGGGAACTTTGATATATTTTGGTGAAGTTTCTGGCATGATGTTTTAATTTCTAATTTATAATTTCTAATTTTTAATTTAATTTTCGACTTTGATGGCGTCAACCGGACAGGAAGAAATCGCGTCTTTGTCTTCTTGAGAAAGAACGGCCGGTTGATTTTTGAGGATGGCCTTGAAGGTGGTTTGATCAAGAGCAAAAGTATTTGGAGAAATCAGCGGGCAAGTATTGCAACCGATACACTTTTGGGAGTCAATGATTATTTTTGGCATAACAATTATCTTAGCAGAAGTTGATACATTGACAAGGGGTAGCGAGGTTATATGATGAGGATACGTTATGGAAATCGGAACATCTGATTTTGAAAAAAAAGAAGAAGAGCCTCCCAGTAATCTGGTATTTAAAATAAACCCGTATTTACGCAAGTTGGCGGGGGTTTCGGCGGCAGTGAAAAGACAGTTTTTTCCGTCGGCGGAAGAAAATGAAGTTTGTGATTTTTCGTCGGAGGACCCGCTTGATGAGGATAAAAATATTTTAGTAAAAGGATTAGTGCAGAAATATCCAAGAAGAGTACTTTTGGAATTGACAATGTCGTGTGCGGCATATTGCCGATTTTGTACCCGAAGAAGAATGGTGTCAGACATTAAAAAAGGGCAATTAGAAAAAAAAGATATCGAGAATGTAGTGGATTATTTGAAAAAACACGAAGACATTAATGAAGTGATAATTTCAGGCGGAGATCCGTTGATGGCTCAGGATATTTTGGTTTATGCTTTGGAAAAATTGAGTAAATTAAAACAATTAACAATATTACGGGTACATACCAGGGTGCCGGTATCTAATCCCCGATTGGTAGGGAAAAAGGTACTGGATGCGTTTGCCAGAATTAAAAAACAAGCGTTTTATTTGTCGATTCACTGTGAACATCCGGATGAAATTACCAAAGAAGTAACTTTGGCTATTAGTAAAATAAGAAAAACAGGAGCGGTGCTGTTGTCCCAAACGGTATTTTTGAAAGGGGTTAATGATTCGGTAGAGACTTTAAAAAATTTATTTACCAGATTAGTAGAGCTGGGAATCAGGCCGTATTATATTTACCGGTGCGATCCGGTTAAGGGAGCGGAACACTTTTTGGTGCCATTTGAAAGGGAAATTCAGATTATGACGGATTTGAAAAAAGAAGTTTCGGGTTTGGCATATCCAATGTATGTAATTGATGCTCCCGGTGGCAGCGGAAAGGTACCGGTTGGATTAAATTTTTGGAAAGGAGAAAAGAGAGCTTTTTGGGATTATGAAGGCAAGAGAATTGAAGTGGTAGGGCCTTAAAGATAAAAATCTTCCTGATTTTCGATGAGGCGATGGGATTTGGTGATGGCTTCCAAAACGGTTCTGATGCGGTCTTCGGCTTCGTCGCGGGTAAGATTTTTGAGATTGTTGGGAAAATAGTGAAAAATTTCATTTCGCCCATATTTCCAGGCATTCCAAAGAATTTCAGCCAGTTCCTCCCCTTTGGGGTGGATGTCCGCTAGCTTTTGAAAAATGGAAAAGCGTTTATAGCGAAGCGATGGATTGAGAGTTTTGCCAACCCGGAAACGGTCGCTTTGGTAACTTTCCTGATCGATGATGTGAAGCTCCAGAAAAAAATCTTTAAGATAACCTTCGTAAACTTTGGCGATAGGAGAGACTAAAAATGAATAATCATTAATGTGATCGAATTTTTCCAAACGGTCAAGAATTACTTCGGTGTCATTTAAGAACAGCCGTTGCTCCGGATTAAGACAGGGCTTGGCTTCCGAAAAAAGATTTTTAAGAGCGGGGTTCATGTTTTATTGATCAAAAGAAGAAAAAATATTAAAGCCAGAACGGAAAAAATAGCCAAATAATATTTTAGATATTTTTGGGGTAACTGTTTTTTTTCGCGGGCAAAAAGCCAATTTTGAAGATGAGACGGGTCCTGCCGATAATCAGTAATTTCGTCAACCAAAAGATGAACATTAAGAGCTAAGAGTAAGGAAGTAATAAAAATGCTTTGGCTGGAGGTAAAGGCAAAAAGAGAAACAACGACCAAAACCGATTGGAAGAAAAAATGGTGAAAAATAAGGCTGGTATGAGTTTTATGGGTGGCCTCTAAAATTTTTAAAACAGCCGTAAGGTTTTTATTTTTAACAGCAGTTTGGACCGATTGGCTTTCTTCGAGGTTGGGCTTTAGAAAGTACCAATAAAGGAAGTGATCAAGATCTAGTAAAAAAGCACCCCAAAGTAGGCCAAAAAGAAGATAAATAAAGTTGTACCAAGGATGATGACGAAAAATCCAAAATATCGCAGTAAAGATAAAAATTACTAGTAACGGGTAAAGGTGACGCTTGAGTTCTAACTTCACCATTAAATAATAGCAGAAAGAAATTATTCGTATCTTAGGGCTTCGATAGGAGATAATTTACTAGCTTTACGGGCGGGAGTGACACCAAAAATGATACCGACGGCTGAAGAAACGCCGAAAGCCAAGAGGACCGAAGAGAAAGTGACTTGGGCCGGAAAAAAGTTGTTGATTAAAAGTGAGCCTAAAAAGCCGAGAATAATGCCGATAGCGCCACCAAGGGCGGAGAGAATGACGGCTTCAATTAGAAACTGGATTAAAGTGGCCCGAGGATAGGCGCCGATGGCTTTGCGGAGACCGATTTCCCGGGTTCTTTCGGTAACGGTGACAAGCATAATATTCATAATGCCGATGAAAAATTTCATCGGGTGATTATACCGCAGTTTTGAGACTTTTTAACTTCCACATAAATAATTTTTTGGGCGACTTGACGGCACCGGGGATATGGTCTTTGACAAAATAACGGGCTTGATCAAGAATTTGACGGTCGACCTGTTTGGCCAGACGGATATAAAGAGAGCGATTTTCCCAGTCATGGAGTTCTTTGGCCAGCTCTAAGCCATAGGCCTGAAACTCATTTTTGACGTATTTTTGCCGACCAAAAAGCGTGCTTTGGAAATTACCGATAACGTCTTTGAAGGATTTGGGTTCGGTTTTTGTCACTAGAAGTATTTTACCTTGAAACAAGTCGGGGTGGACCCAGGCGGACTCGAATCCCGAAGTTGCTTCGCTCATCGGGACAGGCCGCCAACGAAGTGGACTCGCGGGGAATCCCTATCTCTCCCGATAAATCGGGATCGATACGGGACAGGTTGAACCCCTAAGTGGACCCAGGCGGACTCGAACCGCCAACAACTCAGTGCGACTGAGACGTTTTACCATTAGACTATGGGCCCAAAAGTTGATTGATTTCAGGGAGTATTTTAGCAATAGTTGTCGAAATAAGCATTTTTTCTTCGGGCGAGAAGGGCATAAGGACGTAGCTTTCGACGGGGGTAGAGTCGGTGGGGTGGCCGATACCGATGCGGATGCGGTTGAAAGATTGGGTGCCAAGATATTCAATAATAGACTCGATGCCTTTGTGGCCGGCGGGACCACGGTCAAATTGAAACCTATACTCCCCTACCGGAAGATCAAGATCGTCGTGAATGACATAAAGGTCCGAAGGGTTGATTTTGTAGAAGTTAAGAATTTTTTGAGCAGTGAGGCCGGAGTTGTTCATGTATTCGGTAGAAACGGCAAAAAGATTTTGATTCTGTTCGGTGAGTTGAGCGGATAACTTGTTTTTGTTGGTTAGAGGCGTATGGCAATACGCCTCTACAAGATGGTTTAGGACCATTTGGCCTAGATTATGGCGGGTAGCTTGGTATTTTTGATCAGGATTGCCTAAGCCGAGAAAGAGCTTCATGCTGTAGTATAAAGCATAATGAATTTTTGCCTATGTTAGTGATAAATTAAAAAAGAGATAGCGGTTAGCAGTCGATTGGGTTGAGTGCTAATACGCATTTAATGTGTCTCATAGAACTGATCAATAGAGAAAAAAAGAGGCTCGACGTGAAGGGTTAAAAGCCGGTCACATAGGGATTTTAAGGTGGTTTCTTCGGCGGTGGGGATGACGGGGATGGCCAGGGTGATTTGGACAATAGGAAGCTTCTTTCTGATAATGTCGGTGAACTCATTGTATTCCTGGGCGGAAGTTTGACCACTGTCAAGAATAATAACGTTTGGGGTAGCGGGGAGATTGGAAATAAGATCGGGAAGATAAGACAGGGGGAGATTAAGATTTTGAGCCACAAGCTGACAATACGGCTGATCGTCATGGTCGATGTAAACAAGCATGGGATTTTGAAGTTGTTCGGATTGAATTTTTTGAGCCAGAAGCGAGGCCGATTCAGAGTAGTTTTTGAAAATCATTTTCGGTGATAATTTTAATGTTTAATTTTTGAGCGGTTTTATATTTATCAGAGTTGGCCGGGGAGTTGGCGATGAGAAAGCTCGTGTTGCCGGAAACAGAGTTAACGAATTTGCCGCCATAACTTTCGATTAGCTCGATAAACTTGGGTCGGGATATGGACAAGTCGCCGGTGATGGTAAAAGATAAATCTTTTAATTTGGTGTTTTTTGGTAGAGACGTTGCGCGCAACGTCTCTACATTGTTTAAAATAGATTCGAGCCAATTTTTCCGGAGTTGAATCCCCTGCCAAACTTTGTCGGCTAAAGTTTTTTGAAAACCAGGCAGAGACTCGAGATTATTTTGAGAAATGTTTAATAGTTTTTCGGGAGTATCGAAACCGGCAGTAATGAGCTGTTGAATCCGGGCGGCACTGAAGTTGGGGATAATAGCGGCGTCGAAAACTTGTTTTAAAGTCAGATTTTTTTTGGATTGAATTTGATGAATAATATTTTTGGCTGATTTTTCACCTAAATTGTCAAGATTGCTGATATCTTCGACGGTTAATTTGTAAAAATCACCGGGGAGACGGATCTTGTCGGCCTGATAAAGCTTGGCGATAGTTTTGTCGGAAAGGCCTAAGATACCAAGGGTGTCACAAAAAAGACGAAGGGAGCCAAGAATTTGGGCTAAACAGTTTTTGGAGTTAGGACAGCGGAGAAATTTGTCTTCTTTGGTTAGCGGGGTGTGGCAACTGGGACAAATAGCGGGAATGTCGGTGTGGCCGGGAGTAATCTTGGTGATGATTTCTTCGACGTGAGGAATAACATCGCCGCGGCGGGAAATTTGGACAATGTCGCCGATATTGAGGTTTTTTTGAATGACTAAATCGTAATTACCAAGCGAAGCAAAAGTAATGACGGCACCGGATAGTTCGATTGGTTCGACTTTTGCAACCGGAGTAATGGTCCCTAAAGGACCAACCTGCCAGTCGATTTTTTTGATTTGGGTTTGATTGCTTTGGGCGGGAAATTTGTAGGCGACTTGAAATTTGGGCCGGTTGTTTTTAAAGCCGAGATCGTGAGTGATGCTTAAGTCGTTGATTTTGACAACCAGACCGTCAATTTCGAAAGGGTAAGAGAGACGATCTTTGGTTAAAAATTGTTGATAGATGGTTTCAATTTCGGTGAATGTTTGACAAGTAAAAGTGTCAACCGGGGTAAAGCCTAATGTTTTGAGCTCGGTGATTTTTTCGAGTTCGGTTGTATACGTAGAGACGTAGCGCGCTACGTCTCTACTAAAAATATCAACAGCTATTAAAGTGCAGAGTTCGGCAAACTTACCATCTAATCTTTGACTTAGGCCGGAAGCGGCATTGCGGGAGTTACTGTACGCAGCAAAATCCCTCTTCCCGATGTCGACTAAAGTCTCATCGGGGCTTCTCCCTTTGACAAGGGAGACTTTATTTAGTTTTTCGAAATCTTTTTTGGTTACTACGATTTCACAACGGACGGAGCCGGTAAAGTCCTTCGGCAGGCTCACCACAAGGTTTTTCATTTTGACGATGTTTTGAGTAACGACGTCGCCGATTTCACCGTCGCCGCGGGTAATGGCATCGACAAGCTGGCCGTTTTTATATTCGATTTCCAAAGATAAGCCGTCGCATTTAGGCTGAATCAAAAAAGTGGTATCGGGTGAAACCTTTTTTAGTTCAAAATAATGAACGAGGTCTTCGAATTTAGAGACTTTGTTTTGAGAAGTCATGAGGAAACTATGCTTTTTTTTATCAAAGCCGGTGTCAAAATTTGGGGTGCCGACTTTTTGGAAAAGCCGATGGTAGGGACTTTTTTGACGCAGGATATCTTCGAGAGTATCGTAAGTGTGGTCATCCATAATCGGCTTGCCGCCGGTGTAGTAGGCTTTTTTGGCTTCGATGAGAAGCTCGCCTAAATTTTGGGGAGAAATTTTCTGAAGATCGAGAGAGTCAAGAGTAACCATGGTCGTTTAGACGCTGGTGAGACAGTAATAGGCGCCTTTGGTGGAACCGTGTTTTTCGGCAACGCCGGATTCGGCCAATTTTTTAAGATCGCGCCAAATAGTATCATCACTGACCATGGGTAAAAGTTGTTGGGCGTCGGGCATACGGAGACCGCCGAATTGTTGCATATATTCAACTAATTTAATTTGTCGTTCGGTAAGATGGACTTGCTTGCCGCCGAGCTTTTGTTTGAGCTTAAGGTCGCGGGAAAGACTTTGGACCTTTTCTTTGACCCGATTGAGCTCGATTGCCAAAACTTCAGTGAAATATTCAATCCAAGCAGTCATGTCGCGCTTGAAAATATCGGTAGAAAGATTGTGAGTGGCCTGGAGAGTGTCGTAGTAATTTTCGGGATTACGGTCAAAATATTCTTCGGTGGAAAAAAGACGGCGGATGTCATAACCTTCGACGTAGAGAGGGAGCATGGCAAAAGCCCGGGAAACGCGGCCATTGCCTTCGATAAAGGGGTGGATGGCAACCAGAATGTATTGACTGATGGCCGAACGGATAGCCGGATGAATCTCTCTTGGAGCCACGTCATTCAGCCAATCGACAAAATCAGTGACTAAGTATGGAACTTCAATGGCCGGTGGGGGTCGATGGGCAATTTCGCCGGTTTTGGTATTTTTTAAAACAACCTGCTGGTGACGATATTTACCAAGATCAGCGTCGGGAATAATTTTTAAAGTGGTTAGTTCGTGAATACGTTTGATAACAGTTTCGCTGTAAAAAAATGGCCGGTGGTCAGAGGCATTAGCAGAAATCGGAGCCTTTTCTTCGGGAAGAGGCATGCCGGCGTCATAAAGGGACCAGAGTTCTTCAAGGTAAGAAATGACGTTGCGGTAGTTGATAACTTCCTGAACGTCGCGGTCCGAAGCGGTGACTTCCCGACCCTCAACTAATTTGGCCACTTCCTGAAAAGTCAGATCGTTGCCTTCGATGCGGGTGCCGAAGTGAACAGTGCGAATGACTGCTTCCTGTTGGAATTGTTTTTCATAAGTGGGAATAATCGGGGCTTCGTCGATGATGGCCTTGGCGGCTTCGACGATGCCGATATTTTTCAAAATACGATTATTGATTGAAAACATTGGCGAAAACATGAATAAGAGATTATAACATTTTTGGAATTAGTCAATAAGGGGAAAGTGCGGAGATACTTTACGACAAAAGAAAGTAGTCCAAAGCGGAGCGGGGATCAACATTTTGATTGATGAGGCGGATGGATTTGAGTAGTTTTTTAATAAGGTCGGCGGTTTTTGGGGAGGAGTCGGTGAGAAGCTGTCGATGGTAAAGAAAAAGTTGATTTTCCAAAAGTGGTAAAACGGCTTGTTTATCGGCGGAAAGCTGATCGGACACTTCCAAATTTTTTTGAAGGTCGGCAGAGCGGGCAAGAAGTTTTTGGTTGGAATCAGGAGAAACAAGAGAATGGTATCGGAGGGTTTGACATCGGGAAATAACGGTCGGAAGAAGAGAAAATGGTTTGCCGGTGACCAAAAGAAAATAATTGTTGAGCCCCGGTTCCTCTAACATTTTGAGAAGAGAGTTTTGAGATTCGGGAGTTAAATTTTCAGCTTGATTGATGAGGACAATTTTGTTTTGATGCTGAAAAGGCTTTCGGGAAAGAAAATGCCTAATTTTTCGAATAACATCTATCCCCCATCCCGACAGTTCGTCGACTAAAAAAAGATCCGGATTGTTGGGAGAAAAATTTTGATCAAGGGTGGTTAGGAGACTTTGAACTTGAGAAGTAGCGTCAATAGAGCTGGTGATAAGTAAAGTGGAAGGAAACATAGCAATTACATTTTACATCGCAATAGTTTAATATTTTATGTATGAGTGATGTTGCCCTGAAAGTGTATAGAAACTTGGCCGAGGTGTTGTTGGAAAGAAAACTGATTGACGAAAGCAAGAAAAAAGAAATTGAACTAAGGCAAGTGAAAGCCGGAGAAAGCGAAGAAGATATTGTCCGGTCGATGAGATTGGTTTCGGAGGATGAGTTTGTATCGGCGAAGGCGGCGTTTTTAAGGGTGCCGTATATCGATTTGGACGGGATTGGATTTTCACCGGAGGCATTGTCGCTGGTCCCGCAAAGTGTTGCCGAAAAATATCATTTGGTGCCTTATAAGCTGGACGCGAAAAACAGAAACTTGTATATTGCCATGGCCAATCCGTTGGATTTGGAAACGGTGGAATTTTTAGAGAAAAAATCAGGCTTTGCCGTCAAGACGGGAATGGGATCGGAGAAGAAAATAGACATGTTTGCCCGGGAGAAATACGAGAGGGAAAAAGGCATTACATCAGAAGTTGGTCGGGCATTGGATGAGAGAAAGGAAGAAGAAAAAATAATTGAGGAATCAGCTAAGAAAGTTTCGGCTGAAGCGCCGGTAGCGAAAATTGTGATGACGATTTTGGAATATGCGGTCAAGTCGAGAGCTTCAGATATTCACATTGAACCACAAGAGGACAATGTCCGGATTAGGTATCGGATAGATGGAATTTTGCAGGAAAAATATGTGTTGCCGCGGAATGTGTCGGAGGCGGTGGTTTCCAGAATTAAAATTTTAGCGAATTTGAAGATTGATGAGAAAAGAGTGCCGCAGGATGGCCGGTTTTATTTTCAAAGTGATAACAATGAGGTGGACTTGCGGATTTCAACTTTACCGGTAACTTATGGAGAGAAAGTGGTGATGAGATTGTTAAAAAAATCACAAAAAGTACCAACATTGCCGGATTTGGGATTAAGAGGATCGGCTTTGCGTAACTTAATGGATGCGATTGCCCGGCCACATGGAATTATTATTGTTTGTGGTCCGACTGGCTCCGGAAAAACAACAACTTTGTATTCGGTTTTGGATATTGTGGCCACCTCTAAGGTGAATGTAGTAACAGTAGAGGATCCGGTGGAGTATCAAATGAAAGGAGTCAATCAAGTTCAGGTAAATGTTCAGGCCGGGTTGACGTTTGCTTCAGCATTAAGATCATTTTTAAGACAAGATCCAAATATTATGATGGTCGGAGAAATCCGGGATTTGGAAACGGCAGAGCTGGCAGTAAATGCGTCACTGACCGGACATTTGGTGTTTTCAACTTTGCATACCAATGACGCTTCAGGGGTGCCGCCAAGGCTACTGGATATCGGAGTGGAACCATTTTTGCTGATATCGTCGCTTCATTGTGTGGTGGGGCAGCGGGTACTTCGGAAAACTTGTAAGGATTGTGTTCAAACGATGGAAATTCCGCCGGATAAGATCGAAGAATTGAAAGCAACTTTGGGGCCAATTTACCAAATGATTGAAGAAAGGTGGAGAAAGGATGGTAAGCCCATGACACTGCCTAAAATAGTTGGCTGTGAAAAATGCAACAACACCGGTTATTTGGGAAGAATAGCAATTTATGAGGTGATGCCGATAACGGAAAAGATCGGAAAATTGGTAGTGGAAAGAGCGTCAGCGGCGATGATTCAAAAACAAGCGGTGGAAGAAGGAATGTTAACGATGAAGCAGGATGGTTATGTCAAAGTTTTGGAAGGGGTGACAACTATGGAGGAGGTATTAAGGGTGGCGCAATATTAGTTTGATTTTTAGCGTTAAAGAGTTTAAAGTTTAAATATGAATACAAAAATTTCAGAAATATTAAAAATGGCGGTGGCCAATAAAGCTTCGGATGTTCATTTTATGGTGGGGTTGTTACCCAAAATCAGAATTTACGGGGAACTAACGGAAGTAACTAACTTTGATATTTCTAACCCGGCAGCTTATACGGAAATGATTATGTCGATTTTGACTGACGAGCAAAAGACGAGATTTATCAAAGAGAGGGAGTTTGATTTTTCCTTGGCGATTGATGAGGCGAGATTTAGAGTTAATATTTATTTTAGTAAAGGCTTGGTGGGGGCGGCATTGAGAACGATTACGTCGGAAATACCGACATTAGAGACTTTAAATTTGCCGTCAATATTGTCTTCTTTTGCTAATCAAAAGCAGGGTTTTATTCTGGTAACCGGGCCAACCGGTCACGGAAAATCGACCACGGTGGCTTCGCTTTTAAACGAAATTAATAAAAGCCAGAGTTGTCATTTAGTAACTGTTGAGGATCCGATTGAGTACCAAATTAAGCCAATTAGATCGCTTGTTTCCCAGAGGGAACTGGGATCGGATACTCTCAGTTTTTCGTTGGCGTTGAGGTCGGTATTGCGACAGGATCCAAATGTGGTATTTGTGGGAGAAATGCGGGATCTAGACACAATTCAGTCGGCAATAACTATTGCCGAAACCGGGCATTTGGTTTTTTCGACTTTGCATACCAATTCGGCCTCACAGACGATTGACAGAATAATTGATGTTTTTCCGGAAGGAGGCAAGGATCAGATTCGGGTGCAATTGGCGGAGGTAATTACGGCGGTAGTGTCCCAAAGATTATTGCCGGCAATTGATGGGGGTCGGGTGCCGGCGGTGGAGATATTGATTGCCACTCCGGCGGTTAAGAATATTGTCCGTGAAGGCAAGACTTTTATGTTGGATAATGTGATTCAAACCAGTGTTGATATGGGGATGATGAGCTTGGAAACGTCGTTGTCACGGTTAGTTAAACAGGGAAAGATCACTGAAGAAACAGCAATGGCTTATTGCCTGCGGCCGCAGGAGTTACAGAATTTGTTGAGGAATACGCGGATTCTATGACGAGATTTTTGTTTAAAGCTAAGGATTGGAATGGGAAAATGATTAAGGGCGCATTGGATTTGGGCAGTAAGGCGGAAGTGTTGACTTCAATTAAAGACAGCGGATTGGTGCCGATTTCAATTGAGAAGGAGCAGGTGGGGTTGTTGTCGGCTTTTTTTAAATCGGTTTTCGGAAAAGCCAGTTTTAAGGACGTGGTCAATTTTACCCGGCAATTGTCGACGATGATGACGGCAGGATTGCCGCTAACGGATGCTCTGTCGCTTTTAAAGAACCAAACTGAAGGAACGGGAATAATGTACGATATTTTAGATTATGCTTTGGCCACGGTTCGGGGAGGACAGCCATTGGGGAAAGCTTTGGAAAAATACAGTGATGTTTTCGGAGAGGCGTATATCGCTTCAATTGATGCCGGGGAACAAGGTGGAGTTTTGATAGAAGTATTACAGAAGTTAGCGGATAATTTGGAGAATGAAAATGAATTTCGGGGTAAGGTAAAAGGGGCAATGATTTATCCGGTTATTGTAGTAATTGGAATGGGAATAGTCGCTTTTGTGATGATGGTGTTTGTGATTCCAAAATTGTTGGCGCTTTATAAAGACTTTGGAACTTCGGCCAAAATGCCACAAGCAACTTTGATTTTGATGGCAGTTTCCAATTTTGCAGCCAAGTTTTGGTTTTTGTTGCCGTTACTGGTTTTTGGAGTTTATTCAATAATGAAAGCAGGTGCCCAAAATGATAATTTTAGACTGAAAAGGGACAGCCTGATTCTGAAGATTCCAATTGTGGGTAATTTGATAGAGAAAACGGTTATGGCCAATACCATCAGAACTTTGGCAATGCTTTTGGGAGCCGGAATACCGCTAGTAGATTGTTTAAAGATAGTGTCGAGGGTAGCCGGAAATGAAGTTTATTTTCAGGCATTTGTAAAAATCGGGGAAAAAGTGCAGAAAGGATTTTCGATTGCCAGTTGCTTTGAGGATACGGAAGTATTTCCGCCGATTGTTAACCA
>Ga0265292_1001516_pt1 | contig 20229 bp, 22 predicted proteins | sample Munlanlewell296A_FD_189080 | JGI IMG/M metagenome (GOLD analysis project Ga0265292, IMG submission 189080) | Leachate microbial communities from a municipal landfill in Southern Ontario, Canada - Leachate well 296A | ecosystem: Engineered > Solid waste > Landfill > Unclassified | place: Canada... | reverse complement strand
GGATTCGGGTATACAACAGCCATAAAATGAGGACATTCTGGACAATAAATATAAAATGTCTGACTCACAGTGCTCCCGCAGTTATTTGTTGCAGTCAGTGTTAAGTTATGATACCCCGGATTTCCCACCTGTATTCTTATTCGCGGCGGGTTGTCCTCCGTAGCCAAAACCTGGATATAATTTGAATGGCTCCAGCTAAATGACTCTGCTGTATTTAGCCCATTATTACTGGTCGCATCACCTTCATACCAATATGAAACATAGCACGAGATGTTTGAAGGTCCATCGATGGTTGGAGTTTTTGGTTTACCCGCCCAAATGTTTTTTTCATAATATTCGATCGTATCTGGGTCTACTCTGTACCCATTTGGTAGTCCATATACAACTTTATACTTTATTTTGGCATCTAAGCCATTAATATGTTTGGGATCAAGATTTGCAGTTGAACCATGTGACCAAACATTTTCCGAGGCATATCCATTGAAGGATGAATAAGGCTCTGGCTTATAGTTTATAAATCGGTGGCCTGAGGGAATGTTAGTGATGGCTTGTTGATTGTAAGCAAGGTCACCGCCATTAATCTGGACTGGCAGGTAGTCTAGGTAATAGGCGTTGCAATTTATCCCTAACGCATTATCGGTTGAAACTTTCAGGTAACCATTAGCGCCACCTCCTCCCCATAGACTTCCGTATGAATTCTTTACAATCCAGTACTCACCGTCTTGTTCAGTATAATTCCAGCCAACGATCACAACAGCATGGCGTTGTCCGAGGTCTTCTCCACAATCACCTTCATTGCCATATATAACCCATCCACTATAATGTTGATGTAGGTCAAGATCGTAAACCATTGTGGTCCAGAGAGGTCCAAAGGCAAATATTCTTGCTTTCATGGCAGATGCTGTGGTCGGACATTTTTCAAACCTTGTAAACCGATAGCGCTCACAAGGACTATAGGTATAAGTGGTATCCGGTGCATCTGGATCCCAAGGAAATTCACTTTCCTCGATAATCCCATTTGTGCAAAGCTTTTCTACTGGATCCTCCACATACTCATTATACCAACTCCTGAGTCCTTTGGTTCCTAACATTGAAAACCACTCGTATGGATTACCCCAGTAAGTAAAAGATCCGAAGAAAGCAATAAAAGCCTCACTAAAATTCTTACTATTACCTTGATCAACCGGTAAATTGTTCTGGTAATTCCAGACTGTCTCTGCTACACTCGAAGCGGCCATAGCATAACAGATACCATAGGAACCTTGATTTTCTGGGGTACGATCCCAGTCATGGCCGTCTGCACTATTCCAGTCAAAGGTTGGAGGAGTTATTGCATCGGTGCCAGGAGGATCGATGACAGGAGGAGAAACGATAGTTTCTGATACTGGCTGAGGGAGTGTATCCGGCAAGGGTGAATAAATTGAATTCTCATAAAGGGAAGAAAAGTCAGAATCCTCATACAGCATGGCTAGCAAGGTCTTACTGGGCTTACCTTTGGCATCACAGATAGGATACCGATTAACCGTACGACCTTTTTTAACTTCTTTGATTCGCAAATTGTATCCCTTTTTCGCGCAGTAGGAATATTCTTTACCAACATCCCCATGAAGAAAGTCCCATGGATTTACTTTTTCCCCATTGGGCAAAACACAAAGTTCTTGCTTCGATAGAGGATCCTCAATTATTTTATAACCAAGGCCTTTACAGTACTCCATAGCGGTGTTTTTAAATGCCGGAGTTTGGCCATAACCGCAAATTCCAAGGAGCAACAAAGCAATTAGATAGATTTTTTTCATAATGATAGTTTTTATGTCAATCTCTGAGTCAAATTATCTTTGATTGTTATTTGTAATTGGATTCAAAATCTGGATTAACTGTTTGTCGTTCGTTTTAACTTTGAAATCGAATTGACTTTACACCGTTTGGTTCAGTAATGGTATCAATCTGGATTATTACCGGTTTCGCTGAACTTTTTTCGCTTTTTTATTCAAGTTCCAGAATATCAATAAGAAAAAACCGCCACTCCATTACAGAGTGGCGGTATCAATTCATCAACCTATGCATACATTTAGTTAGAATCCGGTTTCCTTCAGTATCCTGGACTACGGTCATATAGCCGTAACCGTCGGCGATTTATTTAGTACTAAAAAGCTGAGGTTTAAAAATAATCATCAGATATCCAAAGTGTGAGAAGTCGGAGCCGCCTGCACTCAGGCCATTCAGAATCTCCATCGTGGCGGTGGGAAGCATGAATCCATAACCGGCTTCAAAAGATAAAGCCGGGGTTAGTTTTTGCTTGTATACCAGATCCACCTCATGACCCAGGAACTTATTTATGGGAATCTGGTCATTTATAACCGTTTGATTAGTAGTGAAAAAATGATACCATATCTGTACTGCTGACTGTTTGAACGCCTTTTCCAGTTTCAGGTAGGCATCCCCGAGGCCGCGGTTACCGGTCGACAGCGGAACATTACTGAAGTAGTCGTTAAACCCAAATACACTGTGCCGGTTACCATACAGGATGTCAAACAGGTGATCCTTCCCGGTCGTTTTCGAGGCATCCTGACCGGATAAGAGATCCACTCCGGCCATTATCTTTAACTGACTGAATTTTTGTTCGATACGGGCGGAAAGGAACCAGGCACTGACTGCCACGCCGCTTTTGTTCTGCCCAAACTGATAATAAGGTGTAACCCTCACAATAGTGTTCTTAAGGTTCAGGTCCAATCCGCCTCCAACGGTGTGTCGTAGGTAAATCGCCTCGGCATTCTCTTTCTGGAATCCGGCAGCAACATATAACAGGTTAATAACAAGTATTTTAACCGGACTCATTTTCCAGTACAGAAAATCAAGGGTTTTGATTTTGTCTTTGGTGTAGATGTTCCCGAATGAATTCTCTTTATCATTGTTCCAGGACAATCCAGCTGTGAGTGCCCCGAATTTGCTGGTCCACTCGGCCAGCAATCCATCATAGGTGATTCCTGTCTGATTCCAGTTACGTATGCTGATCAGCCTGGTATCATAGATATCCCATTCTTGCCGGCCAATTTTAAAACTTAGATTTTTTAACGGCGAATATTTCAGCCAGGCTTCATACAGATCAAGGCTGGCGGGATCTCCGGTAACGCCGGTGGAGGTGAATGAAGTTTCGTCGCCCCACACCCTCACATCCTGTGGGGTAATACGCAGCTCGGTTTTGTCGCCCGACCAGCCAAAAGCCAGACGGGTGCGCTGACTGATAAACCAGGCCGGAACTTTACCGGGTTCCGAAAGGGTCTTGTAGCCATCGCGCATTTCGGCACGCGGACGAAGCTCGGCATCCAGCCGGAACTGTGCATCGGCAATCACAGGAATCGCCAATATTAACAGGAGAAGTAAATTTCTTTTCATGAAAAGGAGTTTTTAATTCAGGTAAAGGCCCTTCAGATAGGCTTGTGTCATTTCTTTTTGCGGATTTTCGAACAACTCTTTGGCTGTTCCCTGCTCGACAACCTCGCCGAGATACATGAAAACAACATAATCGGCGATCCGCCGGGCCTGCCTGAGCACATGCGTAACCATCACGATACTGTACTCATCTTTCAGTTCACGGAATTTCTGTTCGATAGCCTCGCTGCTTATGGGGTCCAATGCTGAAGTGGGTTCATCGGCAAGGATAATCTCAGGATGCACGGCAAGGCCCCGCGCCAGGCACAGCCTCTGCTGCTGACCGATTGAGAGCCGCCCAGCCGGTTCTTTCAGCCGGTCCTTGACTTCCTCCCACAGGCTTACCTGCCGGAGCATTTCTTCCACCCTCTGATGCATCTCCTTGCGGGGGAGATCGCGGTTGATTCGCAACCCGTATGCCACGTTATTGAAAATATTCATCGGAAGTGGATAGGGCCGCTGCGAAAGCAAACCCGCTTTCCGCCGGATCTCGGTAACATCTGTCGAGGTATGCAGGATATCCTCGCCATGCATGATTATCGATCCTGTTATTTTAACCTGGGGATTCAGGTCGTTTAACCGGTTCAAACATCTCAGCAAGGTGGTTTTCCCGCATCCTGAAGGCCCCAGTATTATCGTTATTTTGTTCTTCGGAATATCCACATTGATATTCCTGAGGATGCTGCTGTTCCCGATACTGAGATTTAAATCTTTTATACTGATGATAGGCTCCATTTTTAATGCTTTATCTGATGTTTAATGAAACGGTTGGCAAGAATTCGCGATACTATACTGATAATTAGTATTATAACCATAAGGACAACCGCTGAGGCATAGGCCCGGTTCTGAACTTCGGGTATCGGCGATGAAAGCTGGAAAAAAATCGACAGGGGCAGGGTGGCCGATGGCTGGCTGAGGGAGGTCGGGATATGATCGGTATATCCTGTTGTAAATAGAATTGCTGCCGCGTCACCAATGGCCCGGCCGAATGAGAGGAGAACGGCAGTAACAATCCCCGGCAGGCATTGTTTCAGATACACTCGGTAAGAAACTTCTGAATAGGTGGATCCCAGTGAGATTGATGCTTCCAGTAATCCTCTCGGTGTGGTTTTGAGAATCTCGTCCATGCTACGCAGCATGATCGGGATGATAAACAGGGCAACGGTAATGATACCAGCCAGCAGGGAAGCTCTTATACCCAGCGCAATCATGATAGTAAAGGCAAAAGCACCATACACGATCGACGGAACACCCCACATCAGGTCCATCAGGAACCTGACAAATTCAGTTAACCGACCGTACCGGACCAGCTGAGTATTGAGGTATAGGGCAACCGGCAAACTGACCACCAGGGCCAGAACAGTTGAACCCAGAGCCAGGTAGAGTGAACCGATAATGGCATTGAGAATCCCACCCTCTTTGCCTAAATAGTAACCGCCTTTCGGAACCTGGGAGATCATTTCCCAGCTCAGGGCTGGCAATCCCTTCTTAAAAATGCTGTACAGGATGATGAACAGTATGGTTACGATCAGTATAGTGCACAGGAACATTACTGTTCGCATGAATATCTCATCAAATTTTAACCAGAACCTTCTCATTTTAGATGTATTTCTCCGAACCCCGGATAATTCTCCTGGCCAGAATATTGAATATCAGTATAATAAAAAACAGGATAAGAGCTGCAAACATGAGTGCCGAATCATATCTTGGTATCGATAACATTTCCCCGTAATTATTGGCAATCAGGGCCGGCAGAGGGTAAGCGGGATCGAAAATGCTTTTCGGAATCTTAATCACATTCCCAACCACCATAAGAACCGCAATGGTTTCACCAAAAGCCCGGGAAATTCCCAGACTGATGGCTGACAAGATTCCGGGCATTGTCTTTTTGAGTACCACTCGCTTGATGGTCTGCCATTTAGTGGCTCCAACCGATAAACTGGCATCAATCAGGTCGGGCGGAACGGTCCGGAACAGTTCGAGCAAAATGTTCAGAATAAATGGTATGATCATGACCGCCAGCACCAGACCGCCGGTCAGAAGACTGTAACCGGTTCCCGGATGCCCAAACAGTGGCCCGAGCACATGGGAAACCAGCGGAACCAGTACCAGGATACCCCAAACACCATAAACAACAGATGGAATTCCGGCCAGGATGTCGATCACTATCTGCATCACCTTGCTAACATACTGGTGGGCATAATAAGTGAGGTTTATGGCCGATAAAACGCAAACCGGACCGGCCAGTGATATGGCGATCACAGTTATCCATAAGCTGCTCACAATGAATGGCATAAACCCAAAGTGCCCTTCCTGGGGCCTCCAATCCGAGCTGAAGAGCATTCCCAGTCCACCGCCCTCGCGGAACAGCAGTCCCGATTTATAGCTTAGCCCCACCGCGAGTGCAAACGGGAGGATCAGGATGAGGATCAGGGCGATCATCATCCAGGTAAAATGGAATCCGGATTTTATTCTGCGGCTGGCTCTCACTAATCTTTCAACTTATCTAACTGTTCCCGGATCATATCAGGTGCGAGCTGAACGTATCCGGCTTGCCCGACATATTTCTGACCTTCAGTGAGGATCCATTTCAGAAAGAGGATCACCTCTTTTTTCTCTGGTTTGCCGTTGGCCACAAAATAGAGCGGCCTGGCCGGAGGCGATGGGTACTTTCCTTCAGCAATCCCTGCCATCACCTGATCCAGAGTTTCATAAATATTCTCCTCAGCAGAGATCTGCCCGTCTTCATTAATATCGATCGGTACAATCTCCATCCCTGACAGTTTTTTTCGGGTGGAGGCATCATAGGCATAACCGACATTGTTATAACCGATCCCAAGCCGGTCCTTTTTTACGGCATCGGCCATGCCCGGGTCACCGAATACCCCAATGCCCTTGAGGCTTTCCTGATTTTTACCAAGATATTTGCCCCAGATTTCAGCTGCTCCGCAGGCATCCGACCGGATAAAAACATGCATGTCGGCAACCACTTCAGGATAGATTTCCTTCCAGTTGTGGGCAGTATCGCTTAGGAAAATTCGCTGAAAATCCGTCTTTTTCATTCCACGAACTTTTAGTTGGGCCAGAGCGGGATTATCCGAATGGATGGTGCATAAAACCGCATCCTTGGTGACCGCAATCTTCCAGGCTCCCTTAGCAACTTCGGCTTCAGATACTTCACGGGAGAACATGCCAAGATCCACCATCCGGGCCAGGGCATCAGTCATTCCTTTACCGGCACCTCCTGCCGACACATCCACCCGGATTTTCGGATACTGCTTCTGAAACTCTTCCACCCATTTGGCCGTCATTGGATACAATGCAAATGCACCGGAAATGGAAATGGTGCCGCTGTCGGTCAAACCCGATTTTTTTCCGCCGGAACTGCAGGCGGCAAAAGAAACAATCATAATCATCGCTATGATGAACCTGGTTGGATGGTATAATGTTATCCTCATAAAATCAGTGCTTTAGATATTAAAATCATATTGTCAATCGACTGGATGAACAATTCTCGAAAATATTATAGTTTTGGATTGGATTAGTCAGTAGAAAGGCTCATTCAGATCTGAGATTTGTGCGGAAAAGGCAGGTAGGTATTAATGCATAGTCAATTATTCATCAATTAAACCGGGAAAGACGGAGGCTTTATCTGATTAAAAATCCGAAAGGTTTTTCTGACCATTCGGGATAAAACCAATGAAGTATTAAGCCAGACAACCCTTTTTGAACTGATTAGCTAAACCATAACAATCCATCAATGAAATTTACTGAACTGACCATTTCGAACCCCAATGACCTGATCTTCGGTGTTGCCCCAAAACCGGTTAAAACAAAAAGAGGACTGCTGATCGGCGGCGGCCTGGTTTATCCGGAGCTCAATTTTACCCTTCCGCCAGTTGAGGTGTCAAAAAATAATCTGGCTGAAGTCAGAACCCATTATTCCGATATTGTTACGGGTGCCTTAACCCGGGCTGTCGAGTTGAACAGCGAAGGTCTGATCCTGGAATTCGAAACGGTGGTGGAGATGACACTGACCCCGGATATTGGAGTGGAGCTGGTGCGGGTAATGAATGATATCTGTGAGAATTTTTATGCCCGGGAGGGTTTGAAAAGTGAAATCCGGCTGACTCCCAATGACCTGCGCGATTTCGACCGGCCACCGAGGCAGCGGACATCAAAATATCTGGATCCGATGATGGAGCTCTTTGAACGGGGAGCATTGGCCGGCGGAGATCTGCTTTCGATTGAATCCACAGGCGGGAAGGAGCTGTCGGACGATGCTTTAATGATGTGTGATATCCGGCAGTTTATATTTACTCAGGCCATTCTGGGTGTCAGGGATATGCAGATGTTATGGTCGAAGATTGTGGCGTTGGCCAATAAACTGGATAAGATCCCGGGGGGTGATACCGCCTGTGCGTTCGGCAATACGGCCATGGTTTTGGCCGAGAAGAAATTCATTCCCAAAGTTTTTGCGGCCATTGCCCGGGTGGCCACGGTTACCCGTTCGCTGGTGGCTTATGAACAGGGAGCCCGCGGACCCAATAAGGATTGCGGCTATGAAGGACCCTATCTGAAAGCCATTGCCGGTATTCCCATCTCGATGGAAGGAAAAACTGCCGCATGTGCCCATTTCAGCCCGGTTGGAAACATCACGGCTGCCTGCGCCGACCTGTGGAGCAATGAATCGGTCCAGAATATCAAACTGCTTGCCGGAATGGCCCCGACGGTCTCCTATGAACAGCTCGAATATGAAACACGGCTGATGAATGCAGCAACCAAACAAGGGAAAGCCTCAGCCCGGGTATTGAAAAGCCTGTATATCGATTCGGATATTTTCCATGATCCCCAGGCATTTGTGCTGGCACCGGAGAATGTGATCGAGATCGCCAAGGAAATTGTCTCCGGACGTAATTACCTGGAAAGCACCGTAAAAGGCTGTATAAAGGCAATATCGATGATTGAAATCGCCATGGCAGAAGGCCGCCTGAAGGATGATAAAAAGGAATCCGTCTGGATCGATAAAATCCGGCAGGATCTGGAATCCATTCCATCAGATGAAAATCAATTTATCGATGAAATGATCCCGTTTATCGATAGTGAAAAAATCATACTTTCGGAATATGGCTTATAGACCGGTATTAATATCCTTTTTGTTCTTCGCGATGCTTTCATGCACCGAGCGACCTGCCGGGAAAGCGATCAGTCAGGGGCCAGAATTGCCGGCAGATCCGGTTGATGAATCTAATGTGGGCGACGAATCCCATGCCGTTTACGCTCTGTTGGTTTCGCCGAAAAATCCCCAACCGGGACAGGCATTCCGCGTTCTGGCAGTGGGTGGGAAAAGCATACGGAAAGCACGGATTGTGGTCAGCGGCCCATCAGGTTCAACCGAATCACGGAAAAGCAGGAATGGCGATGGATTGCCTTTCTGGCGGATCGATGAGTTTGAAGCCGGATCAGCGGGAAAGTACCGGGTTAACCTTATTAACAATAAAAAGACCGTCAGTAATCAGGAATTCACCGTATCAGCCGGCAAGCCGTCTTTGCAATCCTCAGGAGTGATCTGGAAAACCGGGTGCGGGTGGGGGAGCGAAACGGAAGCACTCTATTCGGCCTGGATTAACGCACTGTTTTATGATGCTGACGAACGCTCTTCCTGGCCTGCACTGCATGAAGTAACCCAGAATCCGGAACGGAATATCCTGTACAACCATCTCTCACTGGGCGAGGATGACCCGGCCGGGAAAACCAAGGTCATCATGGAGCCGGACTGTGCCGATAATCCGTTTTATATGAGGGCCTATTTTGCCTGGAAGCTCGGCCTCCCCTTCGGTTACCATGAGTGCGACCGCGGTTACCTGGGGCGCGCTCCCCAAACCGGCCGATGGATCATGATTGAGTCGCCCACCTCGAAAACTCATCCGGTACTGGCATTCAATGCATTCCTGAGGAGGGTAATGGATGGCATCCATTCCGGCACGGCCCGCACGGCGCTAAAGGATGAAAGCTCCGACTATTACCCGGTTCCCCTCACCCGGGAGGCGCTGCGTCCCGGTGTTGTTTTTGCCGATCCGTACGGTCACACCCTGATACTTGTCCGTTGGGTACCGCAATCGCGCAACCGCCCGGGCGTGCTTCTCTCAGTGGATGCCCAGCCCGATGGCACGGTGGCAATTAAAAGATTCTGGAAGGGAAACTTCCTGTTTACCACAACCGAAGTGATCGGTGAGCCGGGATTCAAGGCCTTCCGCCCGATCGTTATTAAAAGCGGCCAGCCCCGTATGTTGAAAAATGAAGAGATATCCGCAGAGCCGGGATTGATACCCTTTTCCCTTCAGCAAAAAGGGATGACCGGTGATGCTTTTTATCATACGATGGAGCGAATCATCAACCCGAAGCCACTGGATCCGGAAACGGCCCTGCTCGACCTGATCCAGGCCCTGCACGAACAGCTAATTGTGAGGGTTACCTCGGTTGCCAATGGGGATGCTTACATGAAATCCCATCCCGGCGATGTGATCGCGATGCCGGGCCGGCCAGCCGGAGTGTTTCAGGCCGGTGGCAAATGGGAAGATTTTTCAACCCCGAACCGGGATCTTAGGCTCCTGATCGCTATGGATGCCATACTCGATTTCCCGGATAAGATCGTTCGCTCACCGGGGGACTACAAATTGTCCAAACTCAGCTCCCCCGAACAGGTTAAGAAAAAGCTAGAGGCCCTGTTAGCCAGGAAGGTAACCGAACTGTCCATAACCTATATCCGCACCAACGGCACCAAACAAACGCTGACGATCGAAGAGATCCTTAAAAGAAAAGACGCGTTTGAGATGGCCTATAACCCGAACGATGGTATCGAAATCCGCTGGGGAGCACCCGAAAACAGTGAGGAACGCTCCACCTGCCGTCGACATGTACCTGCCGGACAGCTGGAAAAGATGCGGTCGGTTCGCGTTTGGTTTCAGAAACGGCTGCATCCACCGACTTAGAGACGCATTTAATTAAGTTAAAGGGAAAGTTGGATGTGAATTTTGGAAGTATATTAATTAAATGATGAAGGCAAGTTTTCGTTTTGCGATAATATATTGATAATAATTAGAATTCAATTTTGGATCAAAAAATGGAATAAAGGAATCTCTAATAAAATGATCTGAATCTAAGTAAAAGAAAATGATATCATTTTTAATTATTGAAAATAACGAGATGATTTTTGAATTTGCCTTGAAAACATTTTCGATTGAATATTTTTTTGCGTATATTTTCATTTGTAACGAATCACTGAAGTTACTTATTATTCCCAAGTGCCTTTTTTTAATGGAATCTCCAATTTCAATAAAATCAGTTAAAGTATTCTCAATACAACTGCCACAATCCAATGATTTTATATAACAGTACAATACATCAGTAGTTGGCTCTGGTAAAGACGTATCATCAATTAAATATTCAACAAATTTGTCATTAATTGCTCTCATAATCGCTTGTTGAGTTAATTGATTGAATTCTTTTATTCCTTTTTCTTTATGGCTCAATTGCATATATCTGAATGTAAGAATACAAATAAATACCACTCCAAAAAGAACGGCAATTATTTTTAGTATGGTATTAGTTTTCTTCATCTTAATTTTTCAATTTAACCATTACTACTAATGGGTTATTGTTTTCGGTTAAGTTTAATAATAAAGTTGATGTGGATACCTTATGTTGTTTTTGATATGCAAGGACATCAAGAGCTGACAAACAATATACGAGTTGACCTTTATGAATGGATAGAGGAGAATTATAGGGTAAATTGTCCAGATCATTAATAATCGCTTTTGCTTGGTTCAATTCACCGGTCTCTGTATTTTGTACCACATAAATTATATTTCCATCATAGAAATAAATTAAAAAAATGTATTTACCTGTATCAAAATAATCATGAGGCGATGAGGCTCTCTTTTGCTTTTCCTGTAAACGGGCCATAAGCTCGGTTCTTTTGAGACTATAATATTCCTGTGGTACTCTTACTGATCCAAAGTTAAAATAGCAGTAGGGATTCATTTTATTGTCGGAAACTTTATAAATTGTATCATTAAAAAGTTCAAAAAAATAGATCGATTCGTTTGATTTTGAGAAAACAATGGGGAAATCGACGGGACCAGCATCATAATTCCTCAGATCAAATCGTAAACTATAATCAAATTCTTTAAAATTGATATCTGAGATCACAATTTTGGTTTCAAAAATACTTGTTGCTCCTTCGATGTAATTAGACCAACTCTTTTTAAAGGCAATTAAACTATCGGAGAAATATATTGCATGTGTCGCAAAAACCGGTAGTCCCTTTTTAGTTATGTACCTGCCATCCATACTATAGGTAAAAATTTCTGATCCAGTTAATAAATTTAAATGGTGGTTGTCATCGACAAAGAAATCCATTATTTTTTGATATTCACCAGGACCTTTCCCAATCTTATGAATTTTTGAAATGTATTTGCCTTTCTCGTTGAAAAGGAGAACCTGTTGTATTTTTTTATCAAGAATTAGCTATTATCGCCAAATCCGGTCATTTCACTATAATACAGGGCATTACCAAATTTAGTCTTGGCAAAAGTACCTGAAAACAATCTATTTTCAAATAAAAGATTTTTGAAATACATGAAACCATGACGTAGTATAGAAATAATTGTTTATCTTTGGTTGTTAATTCTATACAATGACAGCCATGAAAACGAATGAAACAGTTGATGTCCTGATTGCCTATTTTACAGTGGATTCACCAGTTCAAACCTTTGATGATTTGAGAATTAAATCCGGTTGCCAACCCCGGACTTTGCAGCGAAAAATCAAGTCCTGCAGCCTTTTAGCGTCCTATAACCAAAACGCCAGGTTCTATACCGCGCCAAATCTTTGTCATTTCAATCATTACGGAATTTGGAATTTCAAGCAAATCCTATTTTCAAAGTACGGGAATCTGTTTGAAACTATAATTACACTGATAGACAAAAGCATTGGTGGATATACCAGCAAGGAACTCTCCATTATTATAATGGTGAAAGCAGATGATGCCCTTCATGTGATGTGGCTAAAAGAACGGGTACGCCGACAAAAAACCGGAAGTACTCATGTTTACTTTTCCATACAGGAAGACCTGTTTAAGCAGCAACTTTCGGCAAGGGAACAGCAAACGCCCGCTGCAATGGAGACTTTGGCGTTGCCGGATTATCAAAGAACAATTGCTGTATTAGTAGAGATTATCCGGCAGGACAGCATTGTTGCGGAGAAATTACAGAAAGAGGCCGCAAAGCGAAATATTGAAATATCGATAGCCGAGATCGAGGCAGTAATAGAACACCATCAGTTAAAAAAAAGAGAAACAAATCTTAGCACTTGAATGCTTGCGTGGTTTACTCAAAGAGATCAACGATAACCACACCCTGCACAAGGTAATTGGCAACATACCGGGCCTGAACTTTTGTAGTGATATGAATACATGTGTAGAGTGTGGCACCGGACTGATCGTGGAAAAAGTAAAAACGAGAATAGTTTACACGGTGGCTTATGGCCAGATAGGTGCACGGGAAACCATAAAAATGTGTCCTGCTTGCCAGGCGAAATATCGTTCCGGGCAATTGCCCCAAATCGTAAAAAGCGGCAGCAATTATTCGTATGATTGTATGGTTGAAGCAGGAAAATTGCGTTATCATGAAAAGCGACAAATAGTTGAAATACAGGACATTTTCAGGAATAAACATCATGTATCGGTTTCAGCCACACAAATAAGACGGATGACTTATGGTTTTTTAAACTATTTGGGACGGCTGCATTATTCGAGCGCTGAAAAAATCAATGCAACTATTGACAGACAAGGCGGATATATCCTATATGTTGATTCCACGTGCGAAGGAAAGGCGCCACATTTGTTAACCTGTCTGGATGGCATAAGCGGTTTTGTTTTGTATAGCCAAAAGATACAGAGTGAAAACGCAACCAGTTTGCAGACAGCCTTCGAGAAGGTAAAAAAGCTTTTTGGCACCCCTTTTTGTTGTGTCCACGATATGGGACGAGGTATAATCAGTGCACTTGATCTGGTTTTTGCATTCGTAAACCATGTTATCTGCCACTTTCACCTGCTTCGCGACATTGGCAAAGACCTCTTGCAGGAACTGTACCGGAAGGTGCAAAAAACACTATCAAACAAAGAGATCTATGCCGAAATCCGGTATCAAACACAGGCATTGGAAAAAGCAGCAGGCGGAAAACAATTGGCGGAAAAATTATTTTACCAGGTGGCCGGGCAAGGCAAACTCACCTCAGAAGAATTACTGTTCGGGACCCTGTACGGATATTTGCTGAATTTGAAATCACACGAGAACAAAGGTGAAGGGTATGGGTTCCCCTTTGACCGGCCTAAGGTGCAATATTATAAGCAAATATGCTCGATATACAATGAACTTTTGCAAATAGATGCCCTGCACAATTTTGATGACGAAGTAAAAAAGACAACTCGCTTTTATAAAGTCAAAGAAGTCTTACGTAATATAGTAGAAGACCGGGAATTGAAATGGACAATCAAAGAATTAGATCAACAAATAGTTTACTTCGATCAGTTGCGCGATATTATGCGCATCGCTCTGCCGGAAAGCAAAAACGGATTAAATGACGAGGGTAAAATCAATAGCGAAAAGGAATTAAAATCAATGGGAAAGGAGTTGGTGGGTTATATCAAAACATTGAAAACGAAAATAGAAAATGAACCAAAGGGAAAGGAAAAATTACAAGGGGTAATCAAGCAATTAGAAAAATACTGGGATAAAATCTTCGCAAGTCCGATTAAAGTGATCGTAGATGGAGAAGAAAAAATAATCTTTCCCCACCGGACAAACAACCAGTCGGAGCAATTTTATCGTAAGCTCAAACATCTGTTCCGGCGTTTACACGGAAGACCAAGTGTAAGCAAGGATATTGATTATTTGCCTGAAGAAATAGCATTAATTGAAAACCTTAAAAATCAAGATTATATAAAAACCGTGTTGACGTCCATCGACAACCTGGCCTATGAATTTGCAAAACTAGACATTCTTAAAATAGAATTACCTTTTGAAAAAGATGATCTGAATTTGAAAGTCTCTCAAAAATTAATACGTACCTTGGAACGATTTGAACCTCTCAAAACAATTACAAGGATCGCATAAAAGAGGTCAAACAAGAATTAAACCAACCGGATTTGGCGGTAATAGAGAATTAGTATAGTATCACCACAAAAATCAATTTTATCAATAGCATTTAAAAAGCAATTTTCGCTTGTTTCTAATTGAATAACTTTTGTTGCATTGGCAAAATAGGACAAATTGATCTTCTCCGTGATCGTTTTGGTGGAAATATCAATCTCTTTAAATGAATCAGAAATCCGATTCTCCTTGTGCGAACAACCTGATAACAAAATGTTTATTAGGATGAAATAAAGTATTCTTTTCATGATACAATCAAATTAATTAAAGAACAGATGTATTAAGAAAGCACTTGGAACGATGCGTCAGTCTTCCAATATCAAGTATGAGATTATCAGGGATATACATGGATTGGATCCAAGCCATGTAGAGAGTGGGGTCACATTACCATCTTTACCAACCTTTTTTGGATACTGCCGGTTGTTCAACCGTTGCCCGGGCTGGGTGTTGTTATTGTCCTGCCAGGTTGATGATGGCAATCTCACGGAAGCAGAGTTCTTGGAGATGGTAAAAAACTGGGAGACCTATAATAGCATGGCGGAAATTAAAATAGAAGAGTTCGTAAAGATGGCCCGAAAAGGCATAAAAAGCCAGGCATTATGACTAACTGGTCAGAGGGTAAACGACCGATCGCTTATATCCGCCAGAGCACGGATGCAAATATGCGTCCCTACGGACCGCCCGGAAATTGGATTATAAATATTTTATACAATTAGGGAATCTGATTCCGAATTTGTATATTTGTGACTTGATACCAAGATTAGCAGCGATAGAATTAGAGGCTCTGGCCAGGCAATTTAAATCGGTTGCCGTGGTGGGACCCCGACAATCAGGTAAAACAACCCTGGTAAGGTACCTATTTGGTAATAAGCCTTATGTAAGTCTTGAGAACCCGGACTCCCGGAGATTTGCAATCGAAGATCCGCGGGGATTCCTTGGACAATACCCGGATGGAGCAGTTTTGGATGAAATCCAGCGGACCCCTGACTTGTTCTCTTATCTGCAACAGCGGTTGGATGAGAACCCGGCTCCGGGACAGTTTATTCTTACCGGATCCAATAATCTGCTCCTTCAGGAAAGTATATCCCAAAGCCTGGCCGGCCGGATTGCATACCTTTTTTTACTGCCTTTGTCTATTGATGAAATTGGAGCCGATGGATTGGAGAGTGCAGCAGATCTGATACTAAAGGGTAGTTATCCTCCAGTATATGATCAGCCGGTTGAACCACCAAGATGGTATGCCAACTATATCCGGACTTATATTGAAAGGGATGTAAGGCAACTAAAAAACATAACCGATCTGGATGCTTTCGAACGGGTTATTCGATTGTGTGCCGGCCGGACTGGTCAAATGCTGAATATGAGTAATTTGGCCATTGAAGCTGGTGTAGATGCGAAAACCATCGGCTCCTGGATCGGAATTCTGGAGCAAAGTTTTATTGTGCACCGGTTACAACCCCACCATCGCAATTTCAACAAGCGCGTGGTGAAAATGCCCAAGCTTTATTTCTATGATACCGGGTTGGCTTGCGCTCTCCTGGGAATTCAAACTCGTGAGCAACTAATCTGGCACCCGCTGTTTGGAAGCCTGTTTGAGAATCTGATGGTTAGTGAGCTGATAAAGAACCGGTTCAATAAATCAATGCCCGACAATTTATTTTTTTGGAGAGATAATAACGGTTCGGAGATTGATGTTCTCCTGGATACTCCGCAAGGACTTTTCCCGATTGAAATAAAATCCGGGCAAACCATTACGTCTGAATACTTTAAGGGCTTGCTCTTTTGGCAGAAACACACGGGCCAATCAGGTGGGATAATTCTTTATGCTGGAACTGCAAATGAAAAGCGCAGCAACGGAATTGAAATCTTACCCTGGAAACAGGTTGGAAAGGTCTAAGTCGAAATCGAAAATACCTTCTTGATCCGTTTACCCATATCGGGCTGATACAGGAAATAGAGGCGGTCATTCAGAAACCGGCATTTTTTGATGTGCTTGAAATCCCATACCATGAACCGGCGGATTTCCTGTCCGGATTCAGCGTTAATCTCAATGAAATGAGTGAAGAGCCCCTGCGGATATTCGAGATAGATCCTGCCTGTTGCGGCATCTTTGTGGACATCCTGAAAATAAATGCCATTTAGTTTGGTTATCATCCCCACTTCCCGTCAAAGCCGTCAAGAAATGCCTTCATGTCAAGACCGTTGCCACCTGGGGAAAACTTTATAGTAACCGGTACCCCGGCCTGGAGTTTCCAAATATCACGTACGGTTGCAGCCTGCGATTCTTTCATCATGCCTCCGGTTGAGTAAACGACCATGGCATTCTGGCTGTCACGGAGAGCAAAATGCAAAAACATTTCCCTGGCAATCCTGATACAATGAGTCGAGATTCTTGTAACTGTGGTTACTGATCATTTTCCCGGATAAATCGGCCAGCAATACTTCTTTCCGGAACTCATTTCCGTTCTTATAGCCTAAAGCCACGATTCGTTTACCAACAATCTTGAAATCAATAATAGCATACGGGTCTTTTTCGAAGAGGGTAGACCGGGCTTTTACCTGAACTTCAATAATTTGCACTGTACTTTTCTTTAAAAGAAATGCCCGGTTCTGATTTTTATAATCGAAAATAAACTGGTTTTCGCTTTCAATAACCACGGTATCACGAATATATCCCATGCATTGAATAAACAGCACCGCCGGAAAACCATTTAATTCAAACTTAAAACTCCCCTGATCACTGGAAGCGGTTCCGCGACCGCTGTTTTTCAGTATGATACTGACAGCGCTGATCGGTTCATGGGTTTCACTATCGCGGATGGTCCCTTCTAGCTGGAATTTCTGGCTAAAACCATGTAAGGAAATCGGCAGGAAAAGCAGAAGCAATAGACGCTTTTGAAGATTTATCATCAGGATCCTTAATTGATCGGGTTAAGATACAAAAAAGGGTTTTAAGAATCCCGCAGAAAATACTCGTAAACTTTCACGTATCGCTGTTGAATCGCCACGTAGGACCTGTTCAAGCCCTGCAGGCTTTGGGGTGGTGCCGGTTGACCTACGGTTTGGCTTCGCCACCAGAGGTTACTCAGGATTGGCCCATGCAGGGCTGCGTCTTTCGGAATTACAGTGGCCGGCCCCTACATTCCCTGAATCTCCAACTTCAGCATTCAAAATTCTGAATTCGAATCTCAACATTCTACCCGCCTCACTTCTCCGCGATTAGCGGCCTGGGCGCCATCTCCAGCACAATCTTTCCTCCTTCAGCAATGTCTTTATGGCTGAACCGGTAATTAGTCACCGGCTGTCCGTTAACCGTTACCCCAACAACGTATTTATCTTGAGCCTTAAGCCCTGAGCCTTGAGCCTTTATGTTTAATTCTTTCCCATTGCCCAGATCTATCGTTACTTCTTCGAATATCGGACTTCCGATCACATACTCCGGTTTTCCCGGTGTCATCGGGTAGAAGCCCATCGCGGAAAAAACATACCAGGAGGAGAGTGCACCGCCATCCTCATCGCCGCAGATTCCCATCGGCCTTTTTGGGCGACATGAACCCGGTGGCAAGATTGAATACGTTCTTATAGTTGCCCGCACGAGCGAGGAAAAGCTTTGCATCATCGGTCTGTTTGAGTTCGCCGGCAAGCTGGGCGAGGCACCAGTCGTCGTATGCATGCTCAAGCGTAACCGCAACCGCCTGGCGTTTTTCAAAGGAGCTTACCTGTTTTACCGTTTCAGGTTCGCCCGGTGCAAGGGCCGGGAACCAACCTTTGTCGCGGTAGAATTTATCGAGTTCGGTAGCAGGACCCTCCTGCCAGGGAATCATGGTTCCTTCCATCCCGGCCGTCGTTCACCACTTTATTGAAATCCCAGCCGGGGATCTCCTGCAAAAGGTTCCGTCCGGCCTGGGCCTCATCGATCCAGGATACCCCGATTGTTTTACCGGTCGGTTGAACCAGATATTCACATATTCACGGATCCCGTTAAACGCCTCGCTGCCAAACAGGTTCTGCTCATTTTTCAGATCGAAGCTGCCATCGTCGGTGGCCTGGAAAACCAGGACCAGATCGGTGGTCGATTCGGGTGAAAACTGATAAAAGCCGCATCTCTCGGTGGGTGTATAATCCACCGAGATATTATCATCCTCCAGCAAAACGGAATACTGGTAGGGTGTAACCTTCTCAAAATCATGATCAAAGGCGGAGCTCATATTGGATTTCTGAAGCGACTCTAATCCGGATACAGGTATCACTATAATGGCAGCACGCCCGCGGTGTTCAGGCCGGTTCAATGGAAATCCGTAAATCCGTCCGCCCAGGTAGGAATCGGAAATTCCGGGACTCGTCACCGGGTAGAACCGTACCATCCCGTAGGGCCTGTGTACCGTGGGAAACGTAGGCTTCAGCACATGGCTGATCCCGCCGATGCGGGGGTTGACCAGGTCGACGGGACTGGACAACTCTTGCGAATGCACCGGGTGGGGAAACAATAATGTTACGGCCAAAAAAATTGCACTGGGACTGAAAATTCGTTTCATTCTTTCCTGTTTTAGGGTGCAAAGATAGAGAACGCTGGGGTTAATTGTGATTGAGCAAAACGAACGGACATCTATTTTTTACATAAAATTGTAGATAATAATGACATACATGTCATTGCAAAGAACAGAAGAACCGATTATCTTTATCTGTCCCCAAGAACATAACACTTTCACAACATGGAAAAACTTACAGACCAATAAAAGAAACGTATTAAAGATACCCTCAGGATCATGCGGAAATCATCCGGTGAAAAGTACGAAATCGTTCGGGATCTCCACCGAATGGATCCAAACCATATTGAGATATGGAGAGTCCTTTCCAACACTATGTACGATCATGAATTACTGCCAGTTGTTTGGTATGTGTCCGGGTTGGCTGGTATTATTATCCTGCCAGGTTGATAAGGGAAAAATCAAGGAGGAAGAATTTTTCGAGATGATTAAAAACTGGAAATCCTATATGCAATTGGCAGAAATGAAAATCGATGAGTTTTTAAAGATGGCTCATGCTAGCATCGGTTGGAAACAGGTGTAAGGACAATAGGAACTGTAAGGACTCTATTCCGTATTGTTTCCCAGAAATCTATCCTTGATAAATTTTAAATACCATTTGGTATTATCGGTGTTCGCTTTGTCAGGAATAAACAGCAGTTTCGTTATGAAATCTCTGTCCAACCAAAATATGAAAGGCAATTCCGTATCACAAGCTGGAATTTCAATCTTGTTTAAGAGACAATAAAGCGGGTACTTATAGCGGTTATTTGCCAATTGTACAAGAATATCTCTATATCCATTTGCGGATGAAATAATCGCCAAATTTGAAGTGTCAGTACCCAAAATTTCGTTCATAAAAATGAATAAACTATCAAGGCAAACATTACAAGCATTTGGACTGATATAAAGAACCATTTTGGGATTCTCCGATAAGCTAATGAGGCTCAAAGTATCTTTATTTTCATTTATTAGCAATTGAGTTGGGTTCAACTTGAAATCCTCAGATAGTAACTCTGTCCTTCGTTGATTGTTGAGCACCAATACTTTCTTGCGTGTTA
>Ga0265292_1001515_pt1 | contig 20250 bp, 21 predicted proteins | sample Munlanlewell296A_FD_189080 | JGI IMG/M metagenome (GOLD analysis project Ga0265292, IMG submission 189080) | Leachate microbial communities from a municipal landfill in Southern Ontario, Canada - Leachate well 296A | ecosystem: Engineered > Solid waste > Landfill > Unclassified | place: Canada... | reverse complement strand
CTCGAATATTCGTGGGATGTGCTAAATATATTTTCTTGCTATCAGGCGACCAAGAAGATTGTCCCCACGACTCCCCTTCCGGGGTAATAGGTCGGATATTTTCTAATCTTATATTCGTTAAATGAGAGGGTATATTCCCTTTTAATTTTTCTTCAGCCGTAACAAATTGTGTAATACACAAAATTAATATTATCAGTAACCACCAGATTTTGTGTTTACTTTCTTTAGTACTCATCTCTACAACTCCCTTCTTCAATTTCAAGTAATATCTAAAAAATAAATTACAGATTTCAGTAGTATGTTTTTGTTTAATGTCTTCCCGTACAACAGCATTATGGCATTCTGGCTTTATCACAAAACCTTACCTGCTTCCGAGATTCCTGTGGTACAACGATTCAGTGAAGTATTTTGAATCTATGGTTTATATTAATAGCAGATATAATAATATTTGTTGCAATTTAGCATACTACTTTGACCCACCCTTTTCATCCAATATTGACTCTGCATGTATTTGAACTATCCGACGCTATAATTATATATACCCCCGGGTCATAATTCGATGTAAAAGACGGGTCAAATTGGGATGCAAACTCACACACGTCTATCTCTCTGCCGCATTTGTCACCTCTTTAATCAGCAAATACTGAAAGTATTGAAGTAGCGTTCCTAGTTCTATCCCAATATGCCTAAATGTCTGTGTAACCGAATCCTGTTTTCGTTGTGTTGTTTTATATTTTACAAAATTTATTTTGTTTCTTCCAAAAAATTGCCAGTGGTGTCGTATGTTCGTTTGTTAATCAACTTGCCTTCTTGGTAATTGCTTTCTTCTTTCAACTGTCCGGTTTCGTAATATTCTTTTGTTATTCCTTCACGCATGCCATGGCTATATTTATTATTACCTTCTGATTTCAGTTTGCCGGTTGTGTAATATGTTTTAAATATACCATCCAGCCTGCCATCTTTGTAATTACGTTCTTCCTTTAATTGTCCGGTTTCGTAGTATTCTTTTGTAATTCCTTCTTTAACAGGCAAGCCATACCTGCCATGAACAAGTTTCTCTTCTAATTTCAGTTGTCCCGACTTAAAATATGTTTTACTAATATGTATTGTTTCACCATCTGCATAATTGCATTCAGATTCCAACTCGCTCGTATCATAATATGATTTCGATATACCTTTCATAAAACCGGCTACGTAGTTTATTTCCCAACGCAACTGACCTGTATCGTAATAATATTTCGTTATACCTTCGCTATCACCATGTTTGCGATTTCCTTCCTCATGTAACCGTCCGTTCTCGTGATATTCTTTCTGTTTTCCTTCCATCTGTCCATCTATGTAATTGTAAACTGCTTGTAATTGTCCAGTAGCTAAATACCGTTTTGTTATGCCTTCTAGTTTGCCGGCTTTATAATTTTCTTCTGTTCCCAATTGTCCGTTCTCCCAATATATTTTCGATAGTCCATCAAGGTTCATGTTTTTATATTTCCAGATTGCCTTTAATTTCCCTGTATCAGCATAATATTCTTTCACTGTTCCGTTGGGAATTCTGCCTTCTATTTTGATTACTGCATTAGAACAATAATTTGTAACTATTTCAGCAATCTTTTTATTGTTATTATAAAACGTTTTTGTTTCTGTTCCTATTTTATTATCTCTTACTTGTATTATTGTGGTTTCAGTTTGGTGTAAAGCACAACTGTATAACATGGTCATTGTTGATATCACTATTATAATTAGCTTGTTGAATTTCATAATAAATCTGTTCTGAACATTTTTATTTCTTTATAGTTTCCATTATATGGACTGCAATTTAGCATCCTACTTTGCCCCACCCTTTTCATCCAATATTGACTCTGCGTGTATTTGAACTATCCGACGCTATAATTATATATACCCCTGGGTCATAATTCGATGTAAAAGACGGGTCAAATTGGGATGCAAACTCACACATTAGTATTTCCCTTGTATTTTTTCACTGGCTTTACTAATATATTCTCCAACAATTTCTGTTGAATCACCAATCTCTTTTTTCAACTCAAGCGATTCATTTAAGCATTTCAATGCCCTATGCCATTCATTGTGACTATAATATAGAATCCCTAGGTTCAAAAGAATTCTGCTTATCTCCTTTTTCTGCCCAATTTCTCTGTAGATATCCAATGACTGTTCATAAAATTGTTTTGCTTTAAAGTACTCGTTTAGATAAGAATACGCAACTGCGATATTAACCAGATTTGCTCCGGCATTTATTTTGTCCTCAACTGATTCGTACTGTTTCAATGCTTTTTCGCAATACTTAATTGCTTCACGATATTTTTGTAATTCAAGATACATAATTCCGATATTGCCGTAACATGCTGCAATACCATGTTTGTTTTTGGTTTTCTCAAAAATCTCTAAAGTTTTAGTATAATATCCTATTGCATCCTTACACTTTCCTTCTTGTTTATTTTTTACAGCTAAGTCAATAAATTGCTTTGCTTCGTCACTTTTGTTATGTAATCCAAAATTAAAAACTTTTGTTCGTGTACCTTTTATTATACCAACGCTGGCACTCTCAGATATTTGATAATTTTCTATACGGACATCAGGAAACTTTTCATTAATAATTTTTTTAATCGCAACCATTTGGTTTGCAATTTGTTTATCATCGTTGTATATATCGCTTGGAACCATCACGTCTATAGTCAGCTGTTTTGAGTTATGTATCTTAATCATTACTTTCGCATCTTTCAGGAAGAGGCTATTATTCAACTCACGCGAGATCTCGGTGGTTGGAAACGATTTAAGCGTTTTCACAGCAGTATTCGAATATAATTTGTAACCACAAAAGAGTAGAGATACTATTGCAAAATACAAAACAAATATCAAACTTTTTGCTTGTTTGTTTTTCTCTACCAAGCTTTCTTGATAAGTCCCTTTTCTAATAACAATTGTGCCGGTAATAAGGTCATGAAGCCCTCTTTTCGCTGGATGAAACGAAATAAGGAAAATGTATCCCACCGAAAAAAATATAAAAACGATAAGAGTTCCTATAAACAATAAATGTGTCCATTCAAGACATAGGATTCCTAACGTTGAGGTTATTATTATGTTTAAGAAAAAGGTCATCATCAAGACTAAACTTCTCAAAAACGACATCGGAAGTGACAACAAAGTGCCATCTAACTTCACAACTTGTATATTAAGTAATCGTTTGGCAATGCTTTGCCCCTGCCCCACCTTACTGTTTAGTATTCCAATATACAGAAATACTGTTATCAACAATACTGTGTTTGGCTCTGCTAAAAAGGGAACTCGTAGTAATTTAAACACATACGCAATTATTGCACTCACTATCCACAAAATGATAATGTCAATTATATCTGAAAGCAGCCTTATCCAAAATCCAGTCAACATTTCTTCCTACTCCAATTATATTTTATCGCGCGGGGGACGGATTATGCGAGCGGATTTTAATTCCGACGTTGCGTCGGAATTATGGAGCGAGCATCGCCGTGCCCCGCGCCACCACTCTAATCCCCGCAATGTTTCACGTGAAACAATTACTGTACGAATCCTTACTTCTCTGTTGACTTAACCCTAATATTCGGTAAACTAATGTTGTAGTATACCGCCCATAACCGAACGGCTAAAACTATTGCAATACCAATCATAACGCAGACCGAGAACCGTAACATCGCAATCCGCGCAAGTAACCACATCCCAACGATTCCGGTAATTGAAGCGAGCGCATAAATTTCTTTACGGAACACCAGAGGCACGTCATTCGCGAGAACATCACGTAATACGCCTCCACCAATACCGGACATTGTTCCCAGTAAAAGTACGGAGATAAAGTTTAATCCCGCATTCATCGCAGCTACTGCGCCTGTAATTGAAAAAAGGGCGAGCCCAATCGCATCAAATACGTTTATCCATAAGAAGTACTTATGTACCAACTGTATTGCCGGGATAGCAACAAGGCCGCCAGCGAGTGCAGCAGCGAAGTATGACGGTGAGTTTAAGCTTACCGGAAGACGGTTCATTAGAATGTCGCGAATAAAGCCGCCACCTAACGCAGTGATGATCGCCAATACTATAACACCGAAGATGTCCATTTCTTTCTCCACAGCTTTCATTGCGCCGGTAACCGCGAACGCTGCAATACCCAGTAGTTCGAGGATTATTAATAAATTATCAAACGTAAACATTGTATTTTTTTACCTCCAAAACGAATGAGCTAGGTCTTTGAGTTCTTGCAACCTTGTACCCATATCAACCCGCAGGAAATGGTATGCAGTATTGTTGTGCCATACAGGATCAGTGTTCGGCGGGAAGCCGCATTGCGCCCAGTCAGGTGTTCCCGGTATCGGTGAATACTCTACCAATATCGGTTCAATCCCCATTTTGCCGATATACTGAATAGTTCTTTTTACATCATCAAATCCTTCATACGGGAGCCCGGCTAGTACATATACTCCGATATCCTGCATAGGATATCCCGCAGTGATGAGGTTTTGTACTGCGTTCTCAAAATCAAAATTATTGATTTTATCCCCGCTGTTTTTTTGTGTGATCGGATTTGATGACTCAAAACTTAGCCTTGGCCGAATAAACCCTACGCGTTTCATAAGCAACGCTACGGATTTTGTTATCATCCTCGGTGCAAGGCCGTTTGGTGTGTGGTATTTATATCCGTCAAGTTTCGCAAGTACGAGTTCCGACAAAAATTCTTCCGCACGATTTGCGGACTGGAACAACGCGTCATCGTAGAACGCTACGTTCCTAACCTGGCGTTTGTATAACACCTGCCGGAGTTCATCCACCACGGTTTTATAAGCTTTTATCCTTGGAACTTTCGCAAGCTGGTTGACACCGCAGTACGTACAGCGGTTAATACAGCCAATAGACGTTCTGTATGCGATGTATAATAACGGGTCCATATACGCATCATACCACGGCGCAGGGTAGTTACGGAAGTCAGTATAATTTTCAGCATCCATCGGGGGTTCAATATCGTTTACGATATGCACTATTTTTATAAGTTCCGCGAGGTCACCGCCTTTATATACTTTTACCATACCGGATTCCAGGTTTGCTACTGCATGGTTATAACACAAAGTCGCGTAAGTACCACCGATGATAATAGTTTTACCGGGATACATTTTCTTGAGGACCTCAACAGTTTCTTTAACTCCCTGGTACCAATACGTCATCCCGCTGGTAACAAGGATAATATCGGGGGTCGAAACAGAGGATAAGGCTGATACAAACACGTTCTCCGGCATCCCAATACGGTGATACTTTCTGGGTATCTGTGCCAGGGTTGCAGGTTTATTTACTTCCACAGTATAGTACTGCCCGCAACCGTTATCTTCGGATTTCGGAGTGTAACCCTCTACAGCTTTCATCCCGGGATGGTGGCGGTCCATACAGTCTATAAGTGTAACATTATACCCGTACTTCTGGAGTATTCCTGCGATGTACAATAACCCCAACGGTTTCGCCCAGAGATCGTATGCCGTGAAGTCGTATATCCACGGGTTCACCAGTAAAACATTCAATTGTTTCACGTGAAACATTCGCTCCTTATAGCCCTACTCTTACACGGTACCGTAGTTTGGTTTCTTTAGTTACAACAACGTCAAACCGTAACGTAAACGCATCATGTTTTTTGAACGGATGAGACTTGCTAATGATCTCCCATGTGCCGTATACGGGTTCTATTATGCCAACATTGATATCAGTGTTTTCTTTGCGGTTACGGATAGTTACTTCCCATTCGTACTCATGCTGGCGGGATGAGATTTCTTTATAGTCAACTAGTTTGCGTTCACATACGATATCAAACGCTTCACCCACCCTTAATCTCACATCCTCATCTTTTGGTGTATGCTTAATACTGTCCTCACCAACAAACTGTAAACTTCCGGCAGAGTCTTTCTTGTACAACCTAACTGTCCCGGCGGGTAACGGCATTCCGAGGTTTGACTCTTTATTATTCTTTAAACTTACGTAAACATTAACCGGTTGTTTTTGTGTGTCATCGTTATGATAACCGCGGTAGTACCGCTGGCCATAGGTAAGGTATTCTTTTTTTGTGCCGACATCCATAGCTTCAAGTAAACTTACCTGTTTTGTTTGGTTATTCTTTATGGTAGTCTTCCTCTGGAGGTCGTATATGTGATACTCAAAAAACTCTTTTTCTTCAAACTGCGGAGCTGGCATACTGGCGGCTTTCATCTTCGAATAACCAGCAAACGCTACCATATCGCGATCATTGTCATTTACGCGGTTAACTTCCCCGGCAACAAGTTTCAGTGTTGCGTCTTTGTACATCGCACCGCTGCGGTTATCGACGGTAACCCAGCCTGCAAGATCAGCTGAAGTATCGTCTTTATTTAGTGTAAGTACATAATCCGCCTTCCACGAAATCCCCGAGGTAAGGTATGATACTTCAATATTATGGATAGAAGCCGTTTTGTTGTTGTATAACCACATAAGTGTTGGTTTTGCAACAAAGTTTTCGGGTAAATCCGGGACTACCTTATACCCGGGATAACCAAGATATATTTCGTCATTAATTTTGTATATCGGCCCGTCGTTGTTACTCAATAGTTCGGCTTCAGTAACAGTTTTTCTATCCTGAAACTCGTTCCATGTGATGATCTTAATCTTTTTACCTATATATTTATCCAACAACTTCTTTGAATTGATAAGGTCGTACTCAAAGTTTTGTTCAATAACATTGAAGTCAGTTGGCAGGTTCAACGATTTTGCTCTCACAGTTACAGGCATAATACCTGAGGCTACGTCTGAAAAACGTAGTTCACCGGTACCAACCGGTAGGTTGAGCTTACGAAGGTCTTTTACTAATCCGAGGTTGGAATTGTATACCGTAACCGAGACCTCCGCCTGGTCATTCAATGTACTGATGAGCGTATTACCGGCGTAGGAAGGTGATATAACAAAAATAACTGAGAACACGACGGTAAATAATGAATAAATACTGTTTTTCATCGATAAAAGATCCTCCGATATTATTGAGAATATACTACAATAACTGCTTTAGTTCTTCAAACTTGTCAATGACAATATCCGCGCGGGCTGTCTCTAACCGTTTCCTGGGAAAACTTGTGGTGATTGCGATACAGTACATCCCTGCGGTTTTCGCGGATTCCACACCCGCAAGAGAGTCTTCAACTGCAACGCATTTATACGGTGGTAGCCCGAGTTTTTTGGATGCTAATAAGTACACATCCGGTTCGGGTTTATGTTTTTTTACATCCTCTTTCCCGAGCATAAACTCAAGTTTTTGCAGTATCCCGGTTGAAGTCAGTACGAGTTCCACGGCGTCACGGTTTGTCGACGAGGCAGCACAGAGTTTATACCGCAGTTTTAGGTTGTCAAGGATAGCGTTGGTTCTGCTGTCCGGCTTGATTTTTTCTTTTATTATATCCAGATACGCATCCCATTTTTCGTGCATAATGTTTACCAGTTCTTTTGGTTTTAACGACGGGAATGTCATTTTTAGGTAGTCCATATCAGGTATACCGATCCCGGGATAAAGATCACCGGTTTTCGTTTCGTCTTTCAAGCCATGTTTCGCGAATACGCGGCACCATGATTCGTAGTGTAGGTGTTCGCTCATTACCAATACATTATCGACGTCAAATACAACGGCGGATATCCGCGGTTTTATTTCCTTAAATGTTGCCATAATTATATATTATAGCACATAATCAGAGTATAAGAGATTGTTTTGTTTAAAACTCGAAGATGAAAGTTAACGCTGTGGTGTTAAAAGTTTGAGAAGGGATGTATATTGCTGCGATTATGCCTTTATAATTATAGTATAGAACTTGATGGGATAATTTTATGGAGAGACTATCAGAAATGTGTTGTTTCAACTCCAGGACTGTATTAAACGAATCATAATCATAACTTACCGCATACTTTCCTTTCGCACCTAAAACAGTACCCGTTGGGAAGTTGTAGTCCGCTCTGCCAGCTAAATCGTATCCTATTTTCCAAAAAGGATTACTTAGCCAGTCAGTGTCAATATTATAATATAATACACTGCCGCTTAGGTTGGCATATACCCTGTTTTTGTTATACGTTGCAGCAATTCTTGCACCACCCGCTGTTTTATTTCTCCACGCCAAATCGTCGTCATAATTATAAAAAGCGCTTAGTTGTAAATTAACCGGTGATGTTTTATAAATTGTACAAAAGGGTTCAAAAACAATGTTGTTAATTACCTGCTGATAAACCATTTCGTGGGGTTCATACTCAATATCATTCACCGCAACCTTGACTCCCGTAACAATATCGTCGGATGTTTTGTGTTCCAGCTTTATACTTGAAACAAACATATCGTTGTTCAAGTAAGGTTCTAGTAGTGTAAGATACCGTTCTTTACCCTGGTCAGGATCTATTGTTTTACCATACGCAAAGTATATTTCAGTATCTAAACTATCACCCCATGTTTTGGTAAATATAGAACAAAAATTTGCGGTCCCAAACCCGTATTTTTGTTTTGCTTCAAAACAAGCCGAGCCTGAAGTGTAAGACTGTGATGTCCCGGCTTCCCACCGTGACCGGAAATTCCATCCGTCGAGAACAGTGTTTTCACCAGGTTTTATCCCGTGAGACTGCAATACATGCCGTCCCGCTGCGTGGCCGAGTACCGCGCCGGCAACAACATCCGCCGGCCAGTGTGAGTGCTGGTACATCCTGCTGATACCTGTTAATACAGCAATTGTGTAGTACAGCCACGGTGTGCCGTACACTTCGGATAGTACCGTCGCTACAGAAAATATGTTACTCGTATGCCCCGATGGAAATGAGTCATTTCTGAACGGGTACGTATCGTCAATTCCCATGTGTACAGGCTGAAACGGGCGGTTGTATCCTGTTATAATCTTTAACTCATTTACTTGTATACCTGACAATAGTATTGCTTCTGTCATCATCCTCGCGGTAAGTTTTTCGCGGTCATTACCCGTAACCATTCCTAAAGTGTATAACCCTGACGCTAAACCCAGGTGGAACCATCCGTCACCAAGGAATGTTATATACGGGCTTACAGCGGTGATTGTATCATTCCGCAGATTGAGATCAAACGTGTTAAATACCGTTTTGTTATTGCGCATAAGCGCTGCGGTTGTTAATGTAGACAACGCAAATCCGTGTGATGACAATTGCTGCGGTAAATTACTGAATGTTAGCCCGGGTAAAAGCCAGTAGTCGTACCATTTAAGCTGTGTTTGCGCGGGTTGAACCGGTACCTTCGGGATAACGTGTTTATTTATCCCCTCGTTTTCCTGTACAAAAAAAAGATTCTCCGCTGCAATATCCCATGCATAACTTTGTGTAATACTAAAAATCGAGGCTATCATGTATAAGCAACAAATAAGTGTTTTTTTCATTTAAACAAAGTCTTACCGTTTAATTCCGGAAACCGTGAATACTCGCGGAGTTTGTCAAATTCAGGGACATTTTCACGGCATAAGCCCAAAACTTTTCTTTGGATAACTTCAAACCTGTGTTTATCCCCCGTTTTATTTCCGGAAATAAGGATATTGTTAGCGCAAAGATTTGTGATTTCTCCTGTTTTTTCGTTCACCGCTGTTTTGAATGAGGATGTTAGTACCGAATTTATGCGGTTCAGGCGTATAATAGCGTCGGAGTAACGTTTTTCATCCGCACGGCGCATTGCGTTTTGGTAAAGGTCGGTAATAATGTGTCCCGCAGGTGAGGTATGCGCAAGTTCATGTAAAAACCTTATGTTTTGGAGTACAGTACGTTTGATTTTGTAGCTTACAAGCAAAGTATCGTTGCGGTAGTTCAGTAGTATACCCAGAGCTTCATTCCATACAAAATTATCCCACCGGAAATAAGCGTGTGCTAACCCTTTCTCAAACTCAAGCCCTGCGGGATTAGCGGGTGGAGAGGAGTTCATACACAAACTTTGCAATGTTTTCCGCAGCAAAGGGGTTTGACAACTTTTTTGCACCGTTCTGCAACGCTACAGCTTTTGCCGGGTTATCCACGATTTCTTTTACGAAAGCTAACATTTTGTTTATATTAGGCTGAAGATATCCGGCGTTGTATTTTAGTAATAACGCACTGTTACCCTGTTCCTGATACGGGCTGAACTCGGGGTTAAGGATAGGTTTCCCCGCGGCAATGCTTTCCATAACAATCGCACCGCCGGATTTTGAGATCACAATATCGCTTAGACGCAGGAAATCGTACATTTTATCGGTCCACCCGATTATTTTTACCGGGATATCGTACTTCCGTGCGGAAAGTTGTTTGTATATATCATCGCGTTTTCCGCAGATAGCGATTACCTGCACTTTTTTGTCTTTCTGTGTGACAATAAACTCAAATAATTTACGGATATTTCCTATCTCCCCAAGGCCGAAGTTTACCATAAACGTTGTGCGTTCGGCTTGTAAGCCAAGGTCAGCCAGCATCTTTATTTTGTCGACGGGTTTGCCCAGTAACGTATTTACAGGGAAGCCGTAGGTGCGGATAATATTATCCGGGACATCTTTTTTTATCATTACTTCCTTAGTTTCTTCATTCGGGACGATATAAAAATCCGGCATCTGAAGATACCACGAACAGTGGACTGCTATGGAATCAGTAACGATTTCAATAAGCCTGTGTTCTTTCCCGTACTTAGCGTTGTACTTAGTAATAAACGGTGTCCAGTATGGATGGACTGACACAAAGATATCAGGTTTTTTTTGTTCTAATACTTCTTCCATATCACCATACGATGCGTGTGAGATCATATCAAAAAACCGTGTAGCGCCCTGGAAAGTATCAGTAAAATGCAGGAGAGAGTCCCATAAGCGTATATATCTGAGCATTGCTGTCTCGTATAAAGACATCCATAGTTTTGTAGCTTTGGGGTTACCTACTTTTGTGAGGTCAATGATTTCAGCGTCAATCTCATTCGGGAAAACGTCGCCAAATGCTTTGAGTAAACCCTTTGCTGCGGCATTATGCCCGCTGCCGTAACTGGCTGTCAGTATTAACACTTTTTTCTTGGTATTTTCCATATAACTGTTATCCTTTCATCTGTCCAAGCTCGCGCAGGCGGGTGTATTCCCGTGCTGCGCGCTGCGTATCACCGACGGTATTAAACATTTGCACAAGCCATCTGTGCGCTTCAACGCTACGCGTTATATCATATACAAAAATTGTATTTCCTACAACAGTTAACGGCACAATTTTTTTTGCCCATGCATATAATTCCTTATCAGCGAAGTACACTGCTTGCAAATTTGTTGCTGAGATTGCAACGAGTTCCTTCTTACCGTTTGGAAGGTTTACCGACGTATGCGGGCGGTCAAGTGAGGATACAAAACCGGTATTAACATACTTTATTCCATAATACCCGGGATTCGCGGTGCCAAAGTAAGAAAGGTATATGTCATCAACATTTTGTGTTTTAAGGTACACGCTTAAACGTTTAAGATCCTGGCCCCAGTCAAGGTTTGAGTCTACAAGGTATTTATACCCGTTCTTTGGCCCGCCAACGAGTTCATTAAAATACGTTATATAGTACGGCCGTATGTTTACCGTCGAGAATATCATCCACGCGAGTAAAGGTAGTATTACCAGCAAATGTCTTGTGTCCGGTTTATCCCCCCGCGGGTTGTCATGCATTAATATTCCTGAAACCCAGAGGTATAATAGAGGATAGGCCGGTAAAATATGCCGTATGCCAATATTAAGTTTTTGAGTTAACGCGCTTGCGGTGAATAGCAGTAACGGGATCAGGATAAGCCATTCTTCACGGTAATGTATACCCCGCGGTTTTTGGGTAAACAACGTAACAATTCTGTAAATTAAGAGTATCATCACAGGTATAGGTGTCTTCCAAAAAAATGCTAGCAGGAAATAGTACCACCACCCGGCAGTGGAGTACTGCCCTGCAAGGAAGGATGAACGCCCTCTTGAAGAAATATCACTGAATACACGGGTAAGGCCGTCAATATATAGCTGGGTTTGAGTAAAACCGTAGCACACTGAGATTGTTAACCCTGTAAATATTGTGAATAAAAGTATATGCCAGAAAATCTTTGGTTTCACGTCAGCCGCGTTACTACGGGGGGGAAAGAATAGTAAGAGTATGAACAGTGCAGGGAAGATAATAATATTTGAAAACTTAGACGCTAATGCCAACCCTGCCATTATCCCGGTTAATCCTGCACTAATATTCGTTTGCCGGCGGTAGTATAAGTATAAAAAGTAAAATGTTGATACAAAAAACAGTGTACCCGGCAGGTCAGTTGTTACTAAATGCCCGTGGGTAAGCATATTTGGGCAAAAAAGGTATAGCGTACCAGCTAAAATACCGGCATACGTGCCGTATAGTTGGCTTGACCATAGGACAAGTATTGTCGCAAGTAAGGCGCTTAACCCGACTACTGCCATACGGGTGGGGAAAAGTATATTTTCTGCCGGTAGAGTGTTTTTATACACAAACTCGTCGGATACCGTATACTGCATTTTGTTTATCCATGCGTAACTATCTTCCGGAAAACCAGGCTGCGGGGTTATGAGTTTCAACGGTAAAGTTGTGATCATCTCGCCGAACGGCGGGTGGTCGTATATGTTTAACCTCAAAATACCGGTATGCCAGTATGAATATCCTGCGGTTATATGTATAGTTTCATCATAAGTTGCGCTTTCCTCAATAACCGCGGGGTATACCAGAAAGTACATACAAATCCAGAGTAATGGAATAAAAATGATGAGTTCCAGTGGAAAAGCGAGGTTAAACTTAAAATTAAGGTGTATTTTATGCTTGTATACGCGTTTATCGGTGTTGATACGCTCCTCAGTGTTATCTATTTCTTCCTGATAACCTTGTTCTTATTATTAACTACTAATATAACAGGTTTATGTTTATGCGCTTCATCATCAGATACTAACGCGTAGCTAAGTATAATAATTTTGTCTCCGGGTTGCGCGCTGCGTGCTGCGGGGCCGTTGAGGCATATCTCGCCGGTACCCGCTTTTCCTTTAATAACATACGTTTCTATACGCCCGCCGGTGTTGAGGTTTAATACATGCACCTGTTCATTTGGTAGAATACCGCTTTGTGTTAATAACAACGGATCTATGGCAATACTTCCTTCATATTCCAGTACCGTACCTGTAACGGTTGCTCTATGTATTTTTGATTTCAACATTATCCTGTACATCTTAATTCTTTTAACTCCTGTTTCTATATTTTCACAAAAAGTACAGTTAATTATAACATATTTTTGTATGGGGTTACAACTAAAGGAGAGAGTAAAAAAAAGGTAGAGCAGGATGAACTGTGTAGCCTATTATTTGTATTTAATGGCCATGAATCAGTACCCTGACTCTACCTTATTAATCAAACATTATTTAATAAATTTTTCTTCGATGATTTTAACGGCTCTTTCGCGTAAGTGCTCGTTATTTATTTCATGTGCATAAGAGTATGCTACATCTGAATTGTCTGTGCCAGTAGCCACAACGAAGTACGCGATGTCTTTTGTTTGATATTTATCAGTGATTTCCCTGATCTCTTTTTCGTCCATAGTAATGTAACAAATACCTGTGTTGGCACAAGCTTCCTTTCACTCTTGTCGGCAACCTGGCAAACATATTGTCAGGAACGTTTCCGTATAACCTAACAACTTAGTCCCAACCGGTTTTGCAGCCCCCTGCTTTCGCTAGGGTTTGCCTTTGTCGATAATAAACATCGCGTATACCTGTTCATATTAATAGCCAAGAATCTTTGAAAAGTCAAGTTTTTGATTATTGACATTTATCTTCACGATGTGTTATTATAAAACTATGGAAATTAATGACAACAAAAATAGTGCGGTTAAGGAAGATAGGTTAAAAAGTTTATTGAACAGCCTGCCGAAAATCAATACGGCCGATACCCAGGAAATTAACCGTAAACTCGTGCATTTACTCGGTGTGGTCTATATCTTAGCCTATGCTATAATACCGCGAAATATTGTGATCAGCGTCATGGGCTCGATTCTTGCGGCAATATTGATAGTAGAATTTTTACGGCTGACCAATCCTGCGGTAAACCGTTTTGTGTTAGGATTACTTAAAGGCCAGTGGCGCCGTAATGAAGTCCGTCAGCCATCAGGGTTAACCTACACATTCTCCGGAGCGTTGCTAACAATGTTGTTATTCAAAAATACGCCGTTGATACTCGCAGCGCTGTGGTTCCAGGTTTTTGGCGACGCAATGGCTGCAATTGTTGGGATGAACTACGGGAGAATACGTATCGGCAAAAAGTCGGTTGAAGGAAGCCTCGCGTGTTTTATTGTATGCCTGGCGTTTGGATTATTGTTTTTTGATTACCGTGTCGCGTTTTTAGGCGCTGCGGCGGCTACGTTGATTGAACTTTTTCCGTTCCCCAAACCGTTTGACAATTTTTTGTTGCCAATAATCTCTGCGGTTGTGTTGAAGTACTTAATAAAACTTCTCCCGCCGATGTGATTTCATATATAATAATTTGTAAACCCAAATGACACTTCAGAACAAACACTTACCCGCTGCGAAGCGGTTGCGTAAAGTCAGTAATAAAACAATTACGCCGTCTGATATCATCCGCGCGGATGAAAATACATTGTTTTCCGGGAAAAGTTTTTATGGGACAATTTTGTTTGCTGACATTGTTATGTGTTCCGAAATATCCAATAATTCATCAATTGAAGATTATGCGTATATAATTCATCAGTTTCACTGTTGCGCCGGGACGGTTTATGATTTGTTAAACCTAGACAAAAAAAATAGTACCGCCGCTGGGGTGGAGATTGCAATGCAAGGCGATGAAGCGTGTTTAAAACTTCATACCCAGGAGTTGGATGAAGGATTCGAGGCTAATGTATGTAACGACGTAAGGAATGCTATTCTATACGGTACTGCTATAAAAATTCTTTGGAGATTCACGGACTATAACCGTCAACGTATGAAACAAGGGCTTTTCCCGCGGGATGTTGCCGTTGGGATAAACCAGGGGCCGGTATTTCTTTATGATAACAAAAATTTTAATGGCAGAGCCAGTGTCCCTCAAACTTCTGTCGGGTACGCGATTAATCTTGCTAAACGGATTGAAACAGAATCACGTACAGGGGAATATACCAAAATTTATGTATCAAACACCGTGAAGTACTGGACTGAAAAACAAAACCTTGGGCTAGCATACCGCCAGCGTGATGCGCGGAGTTTAAAGGGGATATCAGAGACCACGGCGTTATACGAAATTTCTGAGATCGGGCACCAGCTTTACAGCTGGCTTGAAGGTATTGTCGCAAGGATACGGCTTGACCGTAAAGAATGGGCTACCTTTGAACGTATCGGCGAGATGAACCCCCACGATTTTTGGACAAAACTTATTGTTGACGTAAAAAAAAATAAGGAACGCAACGAGGCATGGGTTAATCCCGTAAGTAAGTTTGATAAACCCGCAAAAAAAGTGGAGGTAACAACTCTGTTCAGTAATGCGTATCAGGAATATATCGCGGGGAATTATCTAACTGCCACAAAAATCCTGGGATTAGTGATAAAGAATAACCCAAAACTTGCGGAAGCGTACTTCAACCGCGGGAACGCGTATATGCGGATGAAAGAGTATGAACGCGCGATTGAGGATTATACACAGGTACTGGAGTTGGAAGACAAAAATGTTAGTGCGTATACCAACCGGGGTAACGCGCGGTTTTTGATGAATAAATATGATGAGGCAATACAGGATTATGATCACGCACTGGTATTATCGCCGGGGAATGCCGCGGCGTATACCAACCGCGGAAATGCCTACTGCAAACTGCAGCAGTACAGTATTGCCGTTGAAAATTACCGTAAAGCAATCGAGCTTGAACCAAAGGATGAGGTTGCATATGAAAATTTGGTGGAAACATTATTGATGACTATGCGGTTTGACGACGCAATGGCGGTATGTATTCCCGCTAAGGATGATACAAACTCGTCTATGCGCGCAAAATTATTGGCAGTTTATGTAGAGTTTTTGTATAAAATAGTGAAACACCTGCCATATGAAAGCCAGGTTGAGTGTATCACCGAAAAAGTCGGGTTGTCAGATACAGTATCGCTTGTAGGGCTGGACTTCAATGCGATTGAGTCAATAGTGTTACTTAAAAACGCAGGAGCTGAACCAATGCGCGTATTAAAACTGGTACATCTTCTTGTTTCCAGGAAGATTGCGGTTGAGAAGTTTATTAGTTTAACCTGAAAAAATAATGATATTGACAATAAATGTGTATATATGTAATATATCCACTAAGTTTTCAGGGGCTTTAAAGTTACACCGCTACGCGGGATAGCAATAAACCGTGTTATGTGGTGAATACTTTTTTTATCCCAAATGAATAGGTATGGAGGTATTTTAAAAGTTAAATTATGGTAGTAAAAATTCGGTTCCAACGCTATGGGGCGCCAAAAAAACCGTTCTATCGGCTGGTCGTAATTGACGGCAGAAAAAAACGTGATGGAAAATCGATTGACGTTATTGGATTTTATGATCCACGCAAAAAAAGCGGGCAGATTGATACCGCAAAACTTGACCTCTGGGTTTCCAAGGGCGCGCAGTTATCACAGACAGCGTATTCAGTTGTAAAAAAGTGGAAGAAACAACAGCAGAAAACGGTTGATGCGCCTGCCGCGGTTCCTGTACCGGAAAAACCGGTAGTAGTTACACCTGAACCGCCTGCATCGACAAGTAATGCATAACAAAAAATCGTTTATTTAGTAAAATACAAAAATGGGACTTTTGGTAAATGGTTAGCAGGAGGATGAGAAAATGAAGGAATTGGTATTGTACATCGTAAAAGAACTGGTAGACAACCCGAATAACGTTGAAATAAACGAAATCACGGGTGAAAAAACGCAGATCGTTGAAATCAAAGTTGAACCCGGTGATCGCGGTAAGGTTATTGGAAAAGAAGGACGGATAATAAAGTCTATCCGCACCATAGTTAACGCAGCAGCAGCGAAAGATGGGAAACGGGTAAGCGTAGAGTTGGTTGAGTGATAAGCAGTAACACTGATAATAATAATAAAGAAATTAAGTTTGTCCGGGTTGGGGTTATACTCAAACCCAGGGGTATTAAAGGCGAAGTAGTAGCGTCACTACTGTTGCCGTTACCGAAGAAGAAGTTAACAGAATTGTTTATCGGTTCAACTACTGGCGATTCTACAAAATATTCCGTAGAAACCTTAGTTCCTTCCGGTAACTATATGGTACTAAAATTCTTGGGGATAAATACCCGGGATGACGCTGAGGCGTTGAGGTCGTTAACGATTTGGACTGAACGGTTCAAACTACCGGAAAACGTATATTACATAAATGAAATTAAAGGTTTGGAAGTACGTACGTTGGATGGAAAGGTTTTGGGTAAGCTTGAGAGAGTGATACCCACCCCGGGAAATGACGTGTTTGTTGTGCGTAATGATAAAAAAGAAGTGTTAGTACCGGCACTGAAAAAGGTGGTACTGGAGATAAATAAGGAAACAATTATTGTCAATCCCGGCTTCGGGTTAATAGAAGCTACGGAATCAAATGAGGATTGATATATTAACACTGTTTCCAATGTTCTTTGACAGCCCGCTTAAGGTAAGTATTATTAACCGTGCGGTAGAACACCGCAAGGTGGAACTCAACGTTGTAAATATCCGGCAGTACGCCAAGGGTAGGCATAAAACCTGTGATGACAGGCCGTTTGGCGGAGGGCCCGGGATGGTAATGATAGCTGAACCGGTATATAAAGCATTAAAGGCAGTACGTAAAAATAAAGATACCGCTGTTGTTCTCCTAACCCCGCAGGGTGAAGTTTATACTCAACACCATGCCCGGATGTTTACACAAAAAAATCAGGTAGTTCTTATCTGCGGGCATTATGAAGGTATTGATGATAGGATAAGAAAGTATGTTACCCACGAAATTTCAGTGGGTGACTATATCCTTTCCGGCGGGGAATCCGCGGCATTAGCCGTAGCAGATAGTATTATCCGCCTGATTCCCGGTGTGGTGAGTAATAAAGAGTCGGTAGTTCATGAGTCTTTCACTGATACAACACTTGATTGGCCGCAGTACACGCGCCCGCGGAAATGGCGGGGGGTAAGTGTACCAAAAGTGTTGTTGTCAGGTAACCATAAGCATATAGAAACTTGGAGAAAGAAGGTTAGTTTGGAGTTAACCCATGACCGCCGGCCTGAATTATTAAAAAAGAAAAGTTATAAAAATATTAAATAGGTTTAATAACAAATAAATGAGAGGTGTACAAAAATGAACACAACAGAAATTATGAAACATGTCGAACAATCGTATCTACGGAAAAACGCTCCGGACTTCCGTGCCGGTGATACCGTGCGGGTATGGACAAAAATTATTGAAGGCGATGCACAGCGGTTACAGCCATTTGAAGGAATTATTATACGCCGTAAGGGCAGTGGGATGAAAGAAACTTTTTCTGTCCGCAAAATATCGTATGGTATTGGCGTGGAACGCACGTTTAACCTGTCTTCCCCGATGATTGATAAAATAGAACTTATAAAACACGGGAAAGTGCGCCGTGCAAAACTGTATTATCTGCGTAATGTAGTCGGCCGTGCGGCAAAAATTAATAGTACCGAAGCTGAAAAACAAGAACCCGCTGCAACTGCAGAGGCAGGTACGGGAAGATCGGTTGTACCAGTTGAAGCAGCAACCGTACAGGCGGTAGTCCCGGAAAAACCGGAAGAACCTAAAAAATAAAATAACTGATTCTGTCATATTTATATATTCGTACGCGTATTCGGGTGAGATTAAAATCGGGAGACTTCGCGGTTTATGTGCGGGGATACAAGAAAACAGTTTGGGAATTTAGGTGAATCCAAAGCCGTAGAATACCTTGTCTCCATCGGGTATACTGTTATACAACGTAATTTCAGGATTAGAACCGGCGAGATTGATATCATAGCGAAAGATCATTCCTGCGGCGGATACCTTGTGTTCATAGAAATAAAATCGCGGAGAAGTAATTCTAAAGGCTTACCCCAGGAATCTGTTAACTCATTAAAACAATATCGTATAATCAAAGCTGCAGTTGCGTATATCAACAAAACCAAGTGCCATAACATATCCTACCGGTTTGACGTTATTGCCATACACCCCGGTGGCGGGATTGAACACATAAAAAACGCGTTCACCATTCCCCCGGGAACATACTTTTTTTGAAACACTTTTAGGTTTTGTCATACAAAATATAGTAAAATTGTTTATATACAAAGTTAAGGTGGCATTTTTTGTTGAGAGGAGAAAAGGTTGTATCATGAACATTGACAAAGTAAAAACTTGTGTAGTATTTGCCGCGCATCCCGATGACGAAATTATTGGCCCCGGGGGGACTATCATTAGGTTAACCGAGCAAGGCGCAAAGGTTGTGGTTGTACTGTTCACCCTCGGAGGGACAGGCTATGCGAATGTTGCGGATAAAGATAAGATCATGAAAATCCGGGAGAAAGAACTTACGCGGTCACAAAAAATATTGGGTTACCAGGAACGCGTGATACTTGACAAACCATGCCAGGGCGTGTGTGACGACCGGGATACCTATCATCAGTGTATGAAGATTATTAGAAAATACAAACCGCAACTGATTTTAACACATTATTTTGAGGATAAACACCGTGACCACCGTGCAATCTCGGATGTAACCACCGAAGCATGGTGGAAAGCTTCGGAAAACCTTATGCACGACATCGGGAAACCCTGGCGCGCACCGGAACTATACTACTACGAAGGCGGCGAGTATATCACTCATCCTTCCGTTATTGTGGATATAACAAAAACGATTAATAAAAAAGTTAAGGCTATGAGCATTAACACATCACAACTTGATGTCCTGGGCAGCGTGGTTGAACGTGTAAAAGGTTTGGCAGTAGCCCGCGGCTGGCTTGGTGACTGCGACTACGGCGAAGCTTTCATACGGTCAAACTTTATGGCAACAAAGATCTAAACCAAAAAAGGTTAATGTGCCAAAGTTGTTGAACATATTTTTTTCAGTATTGTACGGTATAACACTTCTTACGGTGTTACCTGCAGATATATTCTCTGCGGAACATGTGGTATTCAATCAACAAGCTGGGTTTTATAAAGACGGTAATAGGTTCGGGTATATCAAAGTAAAGATTATTGATTCTACAACCGTAATTGCGGGGGAAGAAGTGTATGCCTGTACA
>Ga0265292_1001513_pt1 | contig 20267 bp, 23 predicted proteins | sample Munlanlewell296A_FD_189080 | JGI IMG/M metagenome (GOLD analysis project Ga0265292, IMG submission 189080) | Leachate microbial communities from a municipal landfill in Southern Ontario, Canada - Leachate well 296A | ecosystem: Engineered > Solid waste > Landfill > Unclassified | place: Canada... | reverse complement strand
CCGGGATCGTCGCCTTCATCGCAATCCATCTCTTTTACCAGACGCTCTTTCTTCCGGTCGATCTCGATCTGCTGAGGCCCGCTGTCCAGATAGAACTGGTAGTCAATGACATCGTGAAGAGCGTGGCCGTCGAGCGACAGCACGATGTCGCCGGCGGCGATTCCCGCATACGCCGCGGGGCTGTCCGAGACCACGGATTCGACGCGGCCGCCGATTACTCTGTCATTGTTTTCGTTTTTATCAATCATGATGGATTAACCGCGCCGCCCTCGTAACGCGTGTGCCGCAGCCGGCGCCGGCTGACAAACAGATCATACAGGACCATAGACCAGGTTGAAGCTGATCAGGCGCCGGGATAGGCGCCCGGGATGGCATATTCGGTTCCGCAGGCATCCTTCGAGGTCACAAAGGTTATGGACCTGAAGGAGGCGACGCTTGACGGCACGACATATTTTATCGTCAGGGACAGGCAGCCTGAAGTACCGCCGGGTATGTCTCCAAGCGACATCGGCATCACTGACGCCGGAAAGACGCTGCCCGTATTTATGCTGCCGACGACCTTGATGTCATAGGCCCCGGTGCCGCCTGTATCACACATCGCATAGCTCACCGAAAGCTCGCGGGCCAGATAATCCGGATAGCTGCCCCAGAAAGACCGCGGCGTTCCAAGGGTGATCTGGGGAGCGCCGCAAATGATGGTAAACGAACCACTTATCGTACCTGAATTACCAGCGTTGTCGGCCACCGAACCGCCGATCGCGTGCGTACCCGCCTGAAGGTTGCTAGCCGGACAGCTCACATACGTCCCGGTGATGGCACAGCCGGCAAGTCCGGCGCCATCGAGCGTGACCTGAACTGATGATGTATTGATGCCACTGCCGGTGTCAGCGTAATAGGCGCTCACAACCGCCGAGTTTGAGTAGATGTTACCGGATGGGCTGACACCTGTTATAACGGGCGCCGCAAAATCGGGGGCCATTCCAAGCGCCAGTTTACCGCTGCCGTATACGTTATCCTTGCCCGACGCTCCCAGGTCGGTGACCCTTGATTCGAGGAAACCCTGCACCTGCGCCGGCGTATATGCGAAATTTGCGCCTTTGACAAGCGCACCTGCCCCGGCCACGTGGGGAGCCGCTGCCGACGTTCCCCAGAAACCAGCCGGCCCATATGTAAAGGTGGAGACCCGGTCAGGCGCGACGATATCGGGTTTCACACGGCCGTCGATGGTCGGTCCGCGCGAGCTGAAAGCTTCGATGCTGGAGTTGTTTACCGGTACCGCTCCAACGATCATCGCATCCGCGGAGTCAGCGGGCTGGCCGCCGAGGCTGCCTGCGGCCACCTGGTGCTGGACTGTCTTTGGATATGTATAGAGCTGGAAAACTGCGTCGCCCGCGGCGCTGTAATTCTTGATGACGATCCAGTAGTTACCGCTACGACCTGACGGGACCGTGTAATGTATTTCCTCTACTGGAGGCTGTGTGCCTGACTGCCAGCTATCGGATGCGGCCACTGTCGTGTTCGGCTGCCCCTCCCAGACAAGATACATGTCGTAATCCTGATCGGTAGCCGGCCAGCGGTTCCACGCGAGGTAGATGTCCAGCTGCTCGCCCGACTGGGCCGAGACCGTGTTGTGTTCGTCGGCGCCGGAAAACTCGTTCCATGTGTCGTTGTCGCTGTCGGTGAACGGGCCGCTCCAGTGAGACTGGGCCGCGTTGCCGGCGGCGTTCGACCAGAAGATGCCGGCATTCCTGGCCTGCAGAACCATGTCGTCAACCTGGCCCTGGCCGTCGCCGCGGAAGGAGCCGAAAAAGCCCCAGGATGCGGAGACGACTGTTACTCCCTGCGTGGCCAGGTAATCGACGGCGTTGCCCAGTTCGACGTCAGTGCTGAAATTGACCAGGTACAGCTGGGCCCCGGGCGCGACGTCATGTACGATCTCGGCGCACGCAGTGCCATGGACTTCTCCGCCACCGGTGATGTCGGCGTCCGAGCGGAATGATCTCGTGATCACATTCGCGGGAAGGTCTCCGGAAGAGATAGCCTGCTGATAGCTGGCGAATCCGGGGTCGAGGATGGCTATCTTGACACCGGCGCCGCTGTATCCCGAAGCCTGCCAGCTCGTGGCGCCGATGTCGGCTGAGCCTTCCCCGATAGTGGCAAAAGCCGTCGGGCGGGAGGGTTCCCTTATGTATTTTACGGTAGAGTCCGCGGACAGGCCGGCGAGGCCTTCTACTGGAACGGATGCCTGGATGAGATCGCCATGCGAAGTCTGAATCCGGCCGCCAGCTGCAGTGACCGCGGCCGTTGCGTCGGAGCCAGGTGCGGCTTCCACTACTATCGTGACGCCACCGTCTTTAATCTCAAGATCGTGCCGGGAAGCAAACTCCGCTGCCGCGGCCGCACCCAGTGCTTCCTGAACCGCAGCCAGTTCATTGATGGAGGACTGCACCTTGGGATTTGTCTTTCCGCCGGTGGATGCGTCGGCGATGTCGTGTGACTGGGACTGGCCGTTTTCCGGCTCCGCGGGCGACTCGTTTATGTCGGCGTCGGAAACGCCGGCGGCAGGCCCGCGTTCAGCAGCCGCTTCGGTCGAAACCATAGTGGAACTGCCGACTTCGTTCCCGCGCCCATTAAAAACAATAAAAATCCCCGCCACGGCCAGCGCGAGCAGCGCCAGTACCAGAATAACAACCACTAAAAGACTTCTCGTTCTCATACTCTAAGTTTACCTCGGATCTTGTCTTTTTACCCTTCCCAGCGCAAATCCTACTTAAATAATTACATTTTCTGAATAAATAAATTGTAACAGCGCAGCATACGCTTGCATAGACGTCATCAATCGGCGTTTAGTCGACCAAATGCAGGTAATACTAAATAGACAGAGTCCTATCGTTAAACTGGAGAATCGAAATGAAGATTTCAACCGGCAGGGAAATAATCATCGTCCGGCCACCAGATAGCATTTTCCAGGCTGATGGCAGGGTCGAGAACGGCACATTTCACGGGCACTGGCATTTTTCCTTCGACAATTACTACGACCGCGAATACACACATTTCGGCACGCTGCGGGTCTTCAACGATGACACCCTGTCGCCGGGAGCGACATGGCCGCTGCATCCGCACCGGAACATCGAGGTCGTGACATACTGCGCGGGAGGCGTTTTTCGCCACGAGGATGAGAACGGACGCGGTGACATCCTGCGAAAGGGCTGGGTGCAGCACACGACGGTCGGCCGGGGGATGTGGCATTCGGAGATAAACGACCGGGCTGACGAGCCCATGAGGTTCATCCAGATGTGGTTCCTGCCGGCGATATCCGACCTGGAACCAGCCCTTCAGCACAAACATGTAGATAAGGAAGAGCGGCTGAACCGCCTGATGGCACTGGTCTCGAACGACGACCCCGAAGCGTTGCCGATCGCATCCGACGCTCGGGTCTTTTCCAGCAGCCTGGAATCAGGCAATAAACTTGTTTACGGACTCGAGGCCGGCAGGGGTGCATATCTGTATGTGGTCGAAGGCGGACCGCTGAGGCTGAACGGGCACGAGATTCCGGCTCTGGGCTCGGCGAAGATCATCGGAAGCAAGGAAGTGGACATCGTGGCTGAAGAAGATGTGGAGCTGCTGCTCGTCGAGGTTCCGCTTGCGGTCAACAACCGGATGTCATGAATGTGCGATAAATAACAATCCCGCATCCTGACGCCCTGCTGTTACGGGTTTACCGCGATTTGCGTCAGTGCTTTTTGACCCACTCGCCCGCCGCCTCCATCTGCTCTGAAGGTGTCGACGCGCCTGCTGTGATGGCAACCGTCCGGGCGCCCTCGAACCATTCCGGTTTCAGCTCGGCGATATCCTCGATGTGATATGTCCGCTCCTGGACCTCGCGGCATAACTGCGCCAGCCTGGTAGTGTTGGCACTGTTGCGGCCGCCGATGACTATGACCGCGTCGGCCTTACAGGCCAGATCGAGCGCCTCCTCCTGGCATTTCTGGGTGGCGTTGCACATGGTGTTATGGATGAGCAGCTCCCGGCAGGCGGGCGCGAGTAGCGAAGCCAGCGCCGAGAGGTTTGCGCTTGCCTGGGTGGTCTGCACGACTACTCCGACTTTTTTCCCTTTTACCAGATCCATGTCAAGCTCTTCGATCTTCTCGACCACGATGGCCCTTTTGCCAGCGTGAGCGGCAAGCGCGACAACTTCAGGATGCTCATGCTCGCCGAGGATTATTGGCAGGTAGCCTTCCTCCTTCAGCGCCGCGGCCTTTTCCTGGGCGACCTTCACATACGGGCAGGTGGCATCGACGATTTTCAGGCCGCGGGATGATGCTTCCGCGATCACCTGGGGCGTAACTCCGTGAGTCCTGAGAATTATGATGCCTCGCTCCACACCCGCGAGGTCATCGACCGGAGACACACCGGCATCGGCAAGCTCGCGCACTACACCCGGGTTGTGGATGATGGGACCGAGTGTATGGATCGGCTCATCTGAACCCTCGGCGGCCTCGTTGGCTATCTTCAGGGCGCGCTCGACGCCGTAACAATATCCGCCGCGTTTTGAGATTAGGATCTTCAAATAATCACTTCGATTCGCTCAGGAAGACTTCGCGTCGATAATATCCGAAACCCTGTCGACGACCTTGTCGATCCCGAGATCGGTCGTATCGAGGTTCACCGCATCGTCAGCGGCCTTGAGCGGTGAGACCTTGCGGCTGGAATCGTACTCGTCACGGGCCGAGATATCCTGTTCCATCTTCTCCTGCGGGACATCTATACCCTTCGCCTCCAGCTCCAGCCTGCGCCTGCGGGCCCGCTCGGAATTGGAAGCCGTCAGGAATATCTTGACTTCGGCGTTCGGGCACACGACGGTACCGATGTCCCTGCCGTCGACGACCACATCTCCGACAGCCGTCATAGCACGCTGCATCTCAACCATCGCCTCCCTCACGGAAGCGTGCGCCGAGACTTCCGAAACAGCGGCCGTGACCCCGGGGCTGCGTATCTCTTCGGTCACCTCGCGGCAGCCGGCAAAAACGCGCGGTAAGCCGTCCGGCCCCGGCTGGAAACTCATTTCGATATTGTTCGACAACTGCCCCAGCTCGTCAGCCGCGCCGGGATCCATTCCCTGCTCAAGCGCCAGCAGCGTAACCGTGCGATACATGGCTCCGGTGTCGAGATACGTCCATCCGCGGCGCGCCGCGATCATACGCGCGATCGTGCTCTTGCCGGCTCCCGCCGGCCCGTCGATGGCTACGATCATGTTCTTCTTCCCCTGCAATCTTTCAATGTCGCGGACACAGTTTCAGTCATTGGACGCTTCCTCCAAGGGATTCCATGACCTCAAGAAAATTCGGGAAGGAGACCTCGACGCAGTCAAAACCGGCCACTTCCACCCCGTCGCGCGAAGCCGCGCCGGCGATCGCGCCCAGCATGGCCATGCGATGATCACCACGGCTTTCAAATCTTCCCCCCGTCACGCCACCGCCCTGAACCGAAAAACCGTCATCACGGACCTCGATATCAACGCCTCCCGCCGTCATGCTGGCAACCAGACCGTCGATGCGGTCCGACTCCTTTACCTTGAGCTCGGCCGCGCCGCGCACGACCGTTCCACCCTGCGCGAATGCGCCCAGCAACGCCACGAGCGGCAGTTCGTCGATGGCGCGCCCGGATATATCAGCGTCGACCTCGATGCCTTTCAGGGCGGCTGACCGCACGACCAGGTCGGCGACAGGCTCTCCACCGGCAAACCGCTGATTCTCTATTTTGATATCCGCTCCCATCTGTAACATGATATCCAGCAGCCCCGTCCGGGTCGGATTGACGCCCACACCCGTCAGCGTTACTTCTGAGCCGGGAATGACTGTTGCCGCTACCAGGAAAAAAGCGGCCGATGAGAAATCTCCCGGTATGTCGACTTCGCCCAACTCGAGGTCCGTGGCTGGAAAAATCCTTGTGAGAGTGCCCTCTTTCTCGATCCGCGCGCCTGAGTGAGCCAGCATTATCTCGGTGTGGTCGCGGCAGACGGCGGGCTCGACGACCTCGACCGGTCCATCCGCATACAGGCCTGCCAGCAAGACGGCCGACTTCACCTGCGCGCTGGCCACGGGCATCTCATAGTGGTAGCCGTGCACACAGCCGCCTTCGACCGTGAGCGGCGCGAAACGCCCTTCGCGGGCCTCAATCGCGACGCCCATCTCCAGCAGTGGCATCACGATCCGGTCCATTGGTCGACGGCGGATACTCTCGTCGCCGTCCAGCGTGAACGTGCCGACCTGCCCGGAGAAGATCCCGGGAAGAAGACGGATAGACGTCCCGGAATTGCCGATATCGATGACTCCGGCGGGAGGCTTAAGACCGCGAAGCCCGGCGCCGTGGACGACCAGACCGCTGCCCGCGCCGCCTTCTTCGACCCTTACACCACAGGCCTGGATAGCGCGCAAAGTAGACATGGTGTCCGCCGCGCGCAGAAAATCGCGTATCTTGACCGGGGAACCGCAGATGGCGGCGATCATCGCCGCCCGGTGAGAGATGGACTTGTCGGCTGGAACCGCGAGGCTGCCGCGCAGGCCGCCGGTCGCGGGCATGAACTTCACGATACCATCCTTCTCAGGCGTGCCCGCCAACTAACCCGCCCCGGCGCCGGAGAACGGTACTGCGACGGCGTCGTAACCCAGCCCTTTCAAAATCCCGACAGCCTGATCTCCTGTTTCGCCGCCCGAGACGACCAGCGACAAAACGCCCCCCTGCTCGACGCTGATCCTGTGGAACGCCAGGTCCACGATATTGATCCCGGCGTTACCCAGCGCCACGGTCACCTGGCTGAAAACGCCCGGCTTGTCAAAGACAGGGACCTTAACCACGAAAAGTTCGGTGGGAGCAAGCCGCTCGGCCTCGAGCATCCGGTTACGGTTGCCGGCGGCAGCCTCTATCATTTCCCTGAGGAATCTTTCATCGCCCGATCTTACCGCCTCCAGGATCAGCTTCATGCTGGTAATGTGCTCCTTGAGCGCCTCTCCCAACCAATGCCTGTTCTCCATGAAAATGTCGGTCCAGACGCGCGGGTTGCTGCCCGCCACCCTGGTCAGGTCGTTAAAGCTCGGCCCGGCGGACAGAAGCGCCTCGCGTCCGTCCAGGTTCACGCCGCCCACCTGGTTGACAGCCGAATTTGAAAGGACGTGCGGCAGGTGGCTGACGAGCGCCATGATGCGGTCATGGGCGTCAGGGTCGATGGCAGTGGGTTTAGCGCCGATTCCGGCTATGAAGCCATGAAGCTTTTCATAATTTGACGGCTCGACTCCCTTGCCGGATGTCAAGAACCAGGTGGCGTTATCAAAAAGGTCTTCGCGGGAATTGCCGACGCCGGCGGTCTCCGAACCGCAAACGGGATGCCCTCCGATGAAACGCTTCTCCTCCGACGGTGACAGCGAGGACATCAGGCTCGATTTGGTGCTTCCCATGTCAGTGGCTATACAGCCCGGGCCGGAAGCGGCCATCGCGCGCCGGGAAATCTCGAGAATCATTCGCACCGGGGTCGCCACGAAACAGATGTCCGCGCCCGCGGCGGCCTCTTCGACACTGCCGGCCTTGTCGGTGATGGCGCCCAGGTCGAGGGCCTGCTGCAGGGAGCGTTCGGTGCGGCTGAACCCGATGACGCGCCTAACGCCAAGACGTTCCTGCGCGGCCAGGCCCAGGGAGCCTCCCATGAGGCCGACCCCGATAATTGCGATTGATGTTTCGGAGAAATCAGGCATGGCTGAACCTGGCGGCTGCCTTCCCTTCTTCCCTTAGGAAATCTGTTTGCCCGTCATCTCCACGTAGCGGCGAACCTCGGCCGCATAGGCCATGAACTCATCCGAAGGCAGCGACTGCGAACCGTCACAGAGTGCTTCCTCAGGCGCAGGATGCATCTCCACGATCAGCCCGTCGGCGCCCACGGCAACCGAGGCCAGTGAAAGCGGCAGGACCAGTTCACGCTTGCCGGCGGAATGACTGGGATCGACAATGATCGGCAGGTGACTCTGCTTCTTGATGATGGGGATGGCCGAGATGTCGAGCGTGAAGCGGGTCGCGGTCTCAAACGTGCGGATACCGCGCTCGCAGAGGATGACGTCGGAGTTGCCTTCTTTTAAAACATATTCCGCCGCCATGAGCAGCTCTTCGATCGTGGCGCTCATGCCGCGCTTGAGCAGCACCGGCCGCTCTACCTTGCCTACCTCGGAAAGCAGCTGGAAGTTCTGCATGTTGCGGGTGCCGATCTGGATGACGTCGGCGTACTTCAGCACTACCTCAACATCGCGCGGGTCCATCAGCTCGGTCACAATGGGAAGCCCGGTCTCCTCGCGGGCGGCGGCCATGATCTTCAGCCCTTCCTCACCCATTCCCTGAAAACTGTAAGGCGAAGTCCTGGGTTTGAAAGCGCCGCCGCGGAGCATTGTAGCGCCGGCATCCCTTGCCTGTCTTGCCGCGGTCATGTACTGGTCTTCGCTCTCCACCGAGCACGGCCCGGCGATCAACGCGAAGTTATTGCCGCCCAGCGCGCGGTCGCGAACCTGTACGACTGTGTCCTCAGGATGTGCCTGGCGGCTGGCCAGTTTGTAAGGCTTGAGAATCGGCATGACCTTGTCGACACCGGCCATGGCATCCAGCGGCAGGGCGGAAATCTGCTCCCGGTCTCCGATGGCTCCGATGATCGTCACTATCTCACCTTTGGAGACATGCGCTTTGGCGCCGACACTCTCCAGCCTGCTTACAACATGCTGGATCTGCTCCTCGGTCGCATCGGTTTTCATGACTATCATCATCGCGGTATTACCTCCACCAGGTTATGGTCAAAAAGGAAAAGTCGGAAGCCATAAGGCACCGACAGCCTGTAATTCTATCATTCTGGCGGCGGAAGGAAAAACGAGGGTATAACGAAGCCCCAAGAAACCTTCAGATTTCCGGTTTCCAGCCTGTAGTTTTCACTACCCGAGGCTTTCCTTCCGCCTCTTCCTTGCTGGATCCCTTGATCCTTTGACTCCTTGGGGCTCTTGTCCCTCAACGACTTGATCTTTTTCGATCTTTTTCGATCTGTTTCAATCTACTCTGATCTTAATTTGATCTCATCGTTGAGTGATCTAGTGGGATTATACCCTGTCATGGATTTATTAAACCTGGATTCCAGAAATTAATATAGTCCGCCGCGGGCGAAAAAAATCCCCCGGGAAAGGGGTCCCGGGGGATCAAACTCAGCCACCCGGCAGACAGCTCCCCAGCTGCCGCTGCCGGGTGGTTCAGGATGCAGAAAGACGAACCGTCCCGCTCTGCATCAAGCCTTAATCGTCATTTTCATGTCGTGTGGATTTTGCAGCGTGGTTGGTCGCTCCAGTGTTTCCTGCATTTGTGACCGAACCTGCGCCTGCATGCCGCGTTTCATTATCACTCTCACCGGAATCATGGCCGGAAGACTGCGTGCCTGTCAAAGGATTTGCGGAATCCGACCCGTTTACATGCCGGTCCGATTCATGATCGTTCTCCTGGTCGCCGACCTCGTCCGCGTCGTCGTTGATGTCATCGGCTTCGTCATCCATGTCGTCCATGTCGTCCGCTTCATCCTGATCGTCATCGGAATACTGGTCTTCCGAGGCGTCGTCATCCGCTTCGGTATCAGGGCCATACTGATTTCCGGCTGCATCCGAAAGCTCGTCTGATGCCGAATCGGGAGATTCCGTTCCGCCGGAGCCGTTCTGAACACTGATATTGTCGCCTGCCGAACCGGACACCTGGCCTGACGCCAATGCCACTCCTGCAACACCAAGGAGCAGGACTACGGCGATGGCCAATATTTTTACTTTAAGCATGAACACCAACCTCTCTTGCAACACTTAAGCTTGCCGTTAATGGTCTAGCGTTCTAAGCTCTAGAAAGTTACGCACGATATAGATATTTACAGGATCTTCTCTTTTTTCATGGTTTTAATGTTTCGATCTGATGCGATATCAATAGAAAAAACGACTTGTCATCGGAATCACGAGGTTCCCGACCCGTATCGAAAATGCCCCGTATTACGCTAAATAAAATAGGTGCATCACTTTGACCGAGAAGCGCGAGCTGGCGCGGCTTGTCAGACGGGCCCGTAAAGGAGACGCGGACGCGTTCGGCGAGATTTACGACCGTTACCATGACAAGGTCTATGCCTATGTACTCCACCAGGTCGGCACGCCGGCGGACGCGGAGGACATCACAGCAGGGGTCTTTCTGGATGTTCTCGAGAAGATCGAGGGCTTTACATGGCAGGGCGCGGGTTTCTCGGCGTGGCTGTTTCGAATAGCCCGGAACGATGTACTGGACTTTTTTCGCCGGCGGGGACGCAAGTCGAGAGAAATAACCATCACGGACGAGATTCTGGAATTGCCGGCCAGGGAAAACGTGGAGGGGCAGGCCGAGACGGCCGAGGATGAAAGGAAGCTTTTGGCAGCCATAGGAACGCTATCTGAAGATCAGCAGCAGGTTGTCCTGCTGAAACTGCTGGCAAACTTAAGCAACCGGCAGGTCGGTGATGTCGTATCCAAGAATGAAGGCGCGGTCAAGGCGCTGCAGCACAGGGCTTTGATCTCGTTGAGAAAATTCATGGAAGAAGAGCGGTACAGGGATAAGTGAAAGCAGAACGAGAGATACGATGACTGAGCAACTGGAAAACATACTCGATGAATGTATTGAGTCGGTACTCGCGGGACGCGATACCATTGATTCCTGCTGCTCCAGGTATCCACAAATCGAGGCTGACCTGAGGCCGCTGCTCGATGTTGCGCAGATGAGCCGCGCTGCCCTGAAGACAGATATGCCCGATGCCGCCAGCGCAGCCACTCGTGAAATAATCATTTCCAGGGCGATGGCGCGCAGGAACGCATCGATGAAAGAGCATCCGCTTCGCACCCGTCTTTTCGGCCGCCAGGTATTTCTGCGCCCGGTTGCGCTGGGCGCCGGCCTGATATTTCTGCTTTCCGCCGGGACCGCGCTGGCAGCCACAAGCGCAGATCCTGACAGTCTGATCTACCCGCTGGAGCAGAGCCTGGAAAACGCCCGCACGGCTCTGACAATTCAGAAGCTCGATAAAGCCAGGGTGGAGATCGCGCACGCCAACGAACGGCTGGATGAGACGGAACGCATGGCTGCCGCCGGCAAACCTGAATATATTCCCGACCTGATGTCAAGGTTCGACAACCACATGGACAATGCGACGGGGCTGTTGGAAGAAGCAGTCAACGAAGGTGAAGACGGCAGCGAGATCGAACAGATGATCCGCTCCACGCGCGAACGCCTGGGCAAAGTCGTCGCCGATATCAAGGACAGGATTCCTGACGAGTTGCGCGATTCAGTCAGGGAGGCTGCTGATGAATCTGACAGGGACACCTACGGCCCCGGGACGGGAGCATCTTCAGGAACTACTGAGAACGACGACTCGATGGATATGCCAGGCAGTACGAACGGCGGCATCGAAACTCACAGCGGTGATTCAGGTGGGGCCGTAGAAAACCATGACCCGGGCACCAGCGGCGGGACTTCTGAACCTCCGCACCAGGATCCGCCCTCTTCCGAGCCGCCGCACTCTGAGACGCCTTCTTCCGATCCGCCGCACTCTGAGACGCCGCACGAGGATTCTCACAGCAGCGAAGAGCCTGAAGCGACGGTCTTACATGACAGTCTCATGCGTCATTAAAAGCCAGTATCACATTCAGCCATAATTCCCGAAGCTGAGTGGCTTCAGCCTCACTGGATGAAAATATCACAGAAATAAAAAGACCCCGCGGCGCGGGGTCTTCCCCTTTAAGCCCTGCTTCCAGGGCAATGGTTTTGAAATCCGTTATCGTAAATCATTGAGCATTTGCAGGAACAATTCATTTTCTTCCGAAGTTCCGACGCTGACGCGGATATAGCCCGGACAGGCCAGCGGGCGTCCGGGGCGTACGATGACCCCCAGGCGTGCGAGCTTCTCCGGCACGTCGGCGGCGGCGACGGTCAGGCCGCTGACATCCACAAGCATGAAATTACTCTGCGTTTTTATATATTTGATTCCCAGCCGCTCGAATCCCTCGTAGAGCTGGCGCCGTCCAGCGTGTGTCTGGGCGCGTCGTTCCGCCAGCCTGCTCTCGAGGCTGAGCGCCTTGAGCGCGGCCGCCTGGGCCAGCATGTTGACGTTGAAAGGTTGCCTCACCTTGTCGATAGCCTCGCGTACCGGACGCGGACAGAGGCCGTAACCGACCCGCAGGCCGCACAGGCCGTATATCTTGGAGAAAGTCCTTGTGAGCACAACGTTATCCATCCGGCGGAAAAGATCGATGCCGGCCTGGGAGTCAGGCTCCTCGACATACTCGTTGTATGCCTCGTCGAGAACCAGAAGGCAGTCACCCGGAAGTCCTTCTGCAAATGCCGCGATATCGGCTGCGGGCAGATATGCGCCGGTGGGATTGTGCGGATTGGTAAGGAAGACGATGCGCGTCTTTTCGTTGACCGCAGCCGCCATGGCGTCGAGATCGTTAGCGAATTCCTTCAGGGGGACTTTCACAGGCGTGGCGCCTCGCCCCAATGTGACTTCCTCGTAGACCAGGAAGGTCGGATCGGAAAAGACTGCCTCGGTCCCCGGTTCCAGCATTATCAGGCTAAGCCAGATGAGCAGCTCACAGGAGCCGTTGCCTGCGATGATCTCTTCCGGCGTGACGTTATAGCGCTCCGCCAGCGCCGCCCGAAGGTCACGGCACTCAGAGTCGGGATAGCGGTTCAGGTCAGGAAATTTCTCCGTGATTACGTCGAGGACCTCGGGAAACGGCGGCAGCGGCGATTCGTTTGAAGCAAGTTTGATGACCTTCTCGAGGCCGTAACGCTTCGCCACGACCTCGATGGGCGTGCCGGCGACGTATGGTGTGATGTTTTCCAGTTGAGAGACGAATTTCATTTTTTACCTCGGGAGCAGTTGTAACCTTCAACGACCGGGCGAGCGGAATGAGACAGCTTTATTCCGGCAGGTCTGTCCGCAGCTGCTTTGCGCCATGAAGATAGACGTGCCGGATATCTTCGTTGCGGCGTCCGTTTTTTCGCATTGTGTAAAAGTGCACCAGCACCCGGATGCATTTCTCGACGCCGCCCGTCACCGGGATCTCCTGGGAGCAGAGCAACGGCACATCCGACAACCCCATACCACGCGCCGCCACCGCCGGGAAATCCGAGACCAGGTCATGCGTGGCCGTGAATATTATGCTCACGATATCGTCCAGGCCGATGCCGTTGCGTTCCATTATCGTCTCCAGGACCTCGGCGGTCCTTTCCCTGATCTGATCGGCCGTGTCGGCCTCAACGGTGGTCGCGCCGCGGACGGCAGCCAGCCGCCATTCGCCCTCTTTCATTCTGATCCTCCAGATGCCAGTTTTTTCAACGCCAGGACTTCCTCTTCAGTCAGAGACCTGAAATCGCCAGGCTCAAGACCATCGTCGGTCAGAATCGCATATTTTTCCCTGTGCAGCTTCATAACATGATTACCCGTAACCTGCATCATGCGGCGCACCTGGCGCTTGCGGCCCTCGTGGATCGTTATCTTGAGGATGTCGCCGTTCCTGTTACTTCCGGCAACCTGCACATCGGCCGGAGAGGTGACGCCATCCTCAAGCTCCACCCCGCCACGTAATCGCCTCAGCACCGCTGGTGACACTTCACCGCGAACCTCTACCCGATATACTTTATCAACCTCGAAGCGGGGATGCATCAAACCGTTGGCCAGGGGGCCGTCATTGGTCAGGAGGAGCAGGCCTGTAGTGTCCATGTCCAGCCGACCGACGGGAAAGAGCCGGGCATTGGCGGGAACCAGGCTGACAACGGTTTCGTAGCGCTCGTCGCTGACGGCGCTGACTACGCCGGCCGGCTTGTTTAAAAGGTAGTACTCCAGGGACTCGGGCAGCACCGGCTCACCGTCGAGAACGACTTCGTCACCCGGAAAAACCCGTGCGCCGTGCTCGGTGACGGTGGCGCCGTTGACCTTCACCCGGCCCGCGAGGATCAATTCCTCGCATTTGCGCCGCGAAGCGATGCCGGCCCGCGCCAGATACTTCTGCAGGCGTTCACCTGCGGCCGCATTTCCTGGTTGCCCCAAAATAAAGCTCGTTTCTATTGCCGCTTTTCAGCCGCCAGATGCAACTTCTCCCGCAGCTCCCCGACATCCTGAGCCGTTGCCTCAAACCCGTCCAGGGACGGCATCGCCGCCAGACCCGACAGGCCGAATAGTTTTTCAAAAGCGGAGGTCGTGCGATACCTGACCGCGCCCGTCTGCTTGTTGCGCCCGGCTTCTTCCACCAGGCTCTTGTCCAGAAGATTCGCCACTACCGTGTCGGCGCCGACCCCCCTGATGCGGGCAATCTCGGGACGGGTGATCGGCTGCAGGTAGGCGATGATGGCGATCGTCTCCATGGCCGCCGGCGAAAGCGAATAATCGACCGGGCGGCGGCAGAAGTTCTCGACCGCCTCGCGCGCCAGGTCTCCGGTGCGGAACGTGTAGCCGCCCGCCAGCTCCGAAAACATTATGCCGCCATCGGGATCTGAATATTTCTCGCGTACCGCCTCGACCGCATGTGCGAGTCCCTCGCCCTCGACCCCGGCCACTTCCGCCAGCACCTCAAGCGTCACCGGCTCGGAAGAGATAAACAGCACCGCCTCGATATCGCGGGCGATGTCACGAACGTCACGCTCGGGAGCATGCCACGCCGGATCTTCGATCTGAGTCTCGTGCGTTTCGGTGGCGAGATTCGCGGTTTCGGAGGCCAGAACTCCGGGAGTCACATCCCCGGGGATCTCACTTTCAAGATTCTCCGCGGCCAGGGTTTCAGACGCGGAGGTATCCGCCTCGCAAGTCTCAGCCTCGGACTCATGAGCGTCATCAGACTGGCCCGCGTCCTGACTGTTGTCCTCAGGATCCCGGTTCAAATTTTCTTCTTCACGGTTTTCCATACTTTCCTCCCGCTCCGGTAATAACCTCAAGCAATCAACTTGTTATTCTTCTGTGCCTCATAAATAAGTATCTGCCCGAACAGGCGCTCCTGCTCTATCTCAAGCTCGCCCGAGTTGAACATCTCCAGCAGCGCGAAAAACGTGACCGCCTGCGTGACGCGGTCGGCGTCACCCACGATATCCTCGAAGGAGACCTTCGCCTGGTGGCGAACCGCCGTACGAATGGCCTTCATCTGCTCCCAGACGTTGGCGGTGACGCGGGTTATGTGGTCCGTCCTGATCTCGGGCGGCTCAGCCAGTAACACGCGCAGCGCGTCGGTCAACTTCACAGGATCGTATTTGTGGGGGACTTCTTCCTCCGCCGTCCGCGTAACGATCTTCGGCAGCGGCGCGGCGCGATAATGCCAGTGGCGCGTGACGTCGTAATGCGCCCGGAGCCATGCCGCCGCTTCCTTGAACTTCTTGTAGGTGATGAGCCGGATGACCAGTTCCTCGCGGGCCTCTTCCGGCGTCAGCTCTTCAAGATCGAGTTCCTCAGGTTTGGGTAGCAGCTGCGCCGACTTGATCTCCAGCAGCGCGCTCATGAGGATGAGGAACTCGCTGGCGGCCTCGAGATCGAGCTCCTCCTCGGCCTCCAGTTTCTGCAGGTAGGAAATGACGATGTCGGAGAGAGAAACCTCGAAGATGCTGATCTCTTCCTTGAGAATGAGCGTCAGCAGCAGGTCGAACGGCCCCTGGAAGACTTCCAGATCGAGGTCGAGAAACTCGAGGTCCCAGTCGTGCGCCATTAAAAATCCCTCATTCTATTCCGATTGCGCGGCATGCTTCATCCAGCACTTCCGTGGCCACGACCTGGGCCCGCGCGCGGCCGTCTTTGAGAATCGCTTCCATGCGCCCGGGCTCGGCCAGCAGTGCCTCGCGCTTCTCGCGGATGGGGTCGAGCCGCGCCATTATGCGGTCCGCGAGCCTCCCCTTGCATTCAGTGCAACCGATGGTGGCGGCACGGCAGGCGACGTCGATCTCATCCTGCTCGGCTTCAGGCGCGTCGAAAAATTGATGGTATGAGAAAACATTGCACTTGTCCGGATGCCCGGGGTCCTTGAGCCGCTGGCGCGCCGGGTCGGTGAACATGGAAGAAATCTTCTTGCGGATGGACTCTGGGTCTTCCGCGATATCGATGGTGTTGCCGTACGACTTGCTCATCTTGCGACCGTCGAGCCCGAGAAGCCGTGGCGTCTGTGTGAGAAGCGCCTTGGGTTCCGGGAAGACCGGCCCGTAGAGGCCATTGAAGCGCCGCACGATCTCTCGCGCCAGCTCCAGATGCGCCAGCTGGTCCTCACCCACGGGCACGCGGCCCGCCTTGTAGAGGATGATGTCGGCGGTCTGAAGGACGGGATAGCCGAGGAAGCCGAGGGTGGCGACGCGTTCGCCAAGCTCGGTGACCATCTCTTTATAGGAAGGCACCCGCGTCAGCCATGAGACCGGCACCAGCATGCCCAGCAGCAGGGCCAGCTCACTGTGTTCCTTGACCTCGGACTGGCGGAAGATGACGCTGCGCTCCGGGTCGATGCCGGCGGCGATCCAGTCGGCGACCATCTCGATGCCGTCCTGCTTCATGCCCGCGACGTTGTCGTAACGGGTGGTCAGCGCGTGCAGGTCGGCGACACAGTAGTAGCAGTCGTAGTCGTCCTGGAGTTCTACCCAGTTGGGGAGGGCGCCGAGGAGGTGACCAAGATGCAGGCGGCCGGTCGGCCGCATTCCGGAGAAGACACGCTCGCGGGTGGGTAGGTTTGGTTCCTTGGGTTGTGCAGGCATGGGTGGATTTTATCGGAGGGCGGGGGGAATTGCACGCCATCAGAATCACACGCTCTCCCCTGAATCCCCGCCGCCTTATCTCTACGGTACAACCGTCCTGAGTTTCAGGTACTTTTCCATCGGATCGAAGTCCCTGTCGCTATGCAAAAGAAGAATGTGGTTATGAATGCAGAAGGTGCCGATCATCACGTCGATGGTTTTCCTGACTGTGACCCCCTTCTTTCTGAGTAACCGGTAGCTCATCGCGCTTTTGATGGCCATCTCCTGGCCCCCCATCTCCATGACCGGGAAGGTCAGGAGCAGTTTTTTTGCGGTATTGAAGTCCTTGTCGCTTTGGAACCCCTGCAGAACCTCAGTGAGGATGATATCCCCTGTTACCAGTTGCTCGCTTCCCAGCGCCGCATCGAGCCAATCGGTTCCGGCTGTTTTTCTGCCATTGAAGTAATCGATCCAGACGGACGAATCCACCAGGATCATTTATCGGTCCGCATCTCATCGAGGTTGCCGGACCACTTGAGCTTGCCCCGGAACGCCTTGGCTTGTGACTGGCGGCCAAGCTCCACCAGCAATCGGAGCCCTTCTTCTATTACAGCCCTTTTTGTCTTTAGCCCGGACTGCTTAAGAGCCGATTTCATCAAATCATCATCGATCACGACGTTTGTTCGCATGATGCCTCCGGTGTGTATAGATTAATCTTATTATACACATTGTAGACGGGCTTCGGGAAATATGCGGTTAACACTTTACGCTTGCGTAACAAATCGTCTTGTGATGCGGCAGGGCTGATCCTGTTAAGTCTCTTAAACTGAGGAGCAGCTTGCCGATGAGATCTCGCGTGAGCTAACTGGTATTGCGCTTTTTGTTGCCGGTGGAGCGCCTGGTTGGCCGATATTCTGGTAGCTCCTCCCTGATCACCTGGCGCAACAGGGACTCTGTTACCGGCTGTTCACTCTTTCCCAAATAGGCCTTAAGCGCCTCATTCATCATTGTCTGATAGCCGGTGCCTGCACGCTCCGCGCGGGCGCGAAACTCATCCAGGACAGCATTATCGATGTAGATGGTAATGCGCGTCTTGCCTTTTTGGGCGACTATCGCACCCCGCTTGCCTTTTGAAAAATCATATTCAGCTTTCATATTGCTTCACCTCACGTCGTGTAGCGCGACGAGCAGAGATCAGGCGGATCTCCTTACCGCGATGCGTGTAGATAACAACTACAACCAGTCCCGCGCTGCCAATTCCAACGGCAACAAACCGCTCTTCGTCCTCACAATCGGTGTCCTGTTGATGCAACGCCAGCGGATCGTAAAATATCCCTTCCGCGTCCGCGAAAGAAACGTCGTGCTTCTTTTTATTGCTTTTGGCTTTTAAGGGATCGAACTGGAAGCGCACTTACCGATTATATGTATTTTATACATATATTTCAAGCGGTTATTTATGTCACGCCTAACGACGGAGTTCAGCCGCCGCCGGATGTGGCATATGCGCCCCGCCGAAGCAGTTCGATGCAAGGAAGAATACACTGAATCGCGGCGCGGCAGGCGATCGGCTGCAACAACAGGTTGGCCCGCTTAACGTTGCTGACCATGGTTTGCCGGAACATCAATTATCAAAAGCGTTGTGCCTGATGAATCATCCGGGTCGCCAGGATACGATTCAAAAACAATCTTTTTTCCATCGGGAGACCAGGCCGGAGCACCGTCGTATCCTTCATAATGCGTTATTCTGATGGCATTTCCCCCTGAAGCTGGTGTGATGAACAAATTGGCAAACGCAAGCCCGGGTTCATTTGAACTATATAAGATCCATTGTCCGTCAGGGGAGAAAGAAGCATCGGTTTTATCGCCTGAGCCACTTGTGACCTTTTGATGATTTGTACCATCTATATTCATTATCCAGATCTCCCACTGACCATCATCGACTTTCTGATAGAGTATTTTATCGCCGGCCGGTGACCAGTTGGACTGTCGGCAATCTTCGCCCGGGTTGGTCAGATTCTGGTATGGTATCGTTCCATCCAGCATGTATTTGACGATGATTCCATTGTCATCAACATCTAATTCGTGCGATTCAAAAACAACCCATTGACCATCAGGGGACAGAGAAGGCTCATACGCCACCATGTTTGCTCGGTTGGTAATTTTGACTTCGTCACCAGGACTGCCATGATCACCAATAATGTATATTTCGTCGTGCGGCTCACGAGATGACGAAAAAACTATTCTTTCGGTGAGAGGATTCCAGCTGGAACCTGGCAGATTAACATTTCCACTTCCATCCGAAATAAGCGCTCTTATGCCACTTGAGCTCAGGTCAACCGTAAAGAGGTCGGCAGGTTCTGCATTGTAGCCATTCCTAAACCTTGTAAAAAGGAGTGAATTACTATCAGGAGACCAGGCAGGATTTTGCAGACTTCCGTCCATGGGGATGTTCACTCTGCGCGCCCCATCTTCCCTTTTAACATCAGGAAGTGTTGTATTTGTTATTATTGGCACAGTTGTCGGAGCGGGCAACTCTCCCTGATTGGGAGGTACTGTTTGACATCCCACCACGACTAGAAGTGCGGTCAAAAAGGAGCAAAATGCTGCGACTGTTATTCTCATAGTGAACTCAGCTTTCGATAAGCGGCCTAACAGTGTTTATACCTATCCATATAACAACCCCAACCCTGCAAATCCTGTCAGTATAAAACCCTATCCATTCATTTGATATTCTCACAATTGCTGGAAGAACATATTTTGACCTGGCGTCTTAGACTGATCCTGTTAATCCTCCATCACCCCGAGAAACCTGTCAATTGGACACTTAAGCTGTCGATGGTCGTTTTCCCAGTCAAACCAAAATCGGCGTTAGCTTCAATCACTCTTTCGAAATTTATCAACCCTCAGGCCGTGCGACACGCTCTACAGCTCAAGAAGCTTCGAACCGTGGACCACTCTCAATATATAAATATCACTTTTATCAATGCGATAGATAACTCTGTATTTTCCGTGTATCAACTGCCGGTAATCCGTGCCAAAAAAAATATTTTCAGGAATGTGCGATGCCCGTTCAGGCATGGTTGAAAGGGAATTTATTTTCTCCTCCAGCTCAGAGACAAACACCTTTGCGTTACTTACATTGTCTTCAGCGATGTAGGAGAAAATATGTCTGAGGTCATCCTGCGCATTCTGGGTAATGAATACCTTAAATGCCTTTTTCACGCTTTAACTCCTCAAAAAAACCTTTGGCCTCGGTGTAGCGGCCCTCTTTGATGTCCTCCTCGGCCGGCAGGAGAAGCTTGAGCATGTTAAAGGCAATTGTTATTTTCTCATATTCTTTTGCGTCAACAATTACAGCCTCCGCCTTACCGTTCACCGTCAGGACGACAGGGCGCTTGGTTTTATGGAGTTGATCCAGCACGGAGTTTGTATTTCTTTTCAGGTCAGTGATCGATCGGATGTCTTCGGTGATACTGAGCGTCATGGTCTGCCTCCAAGCATTTAAT
>Ga0265292_1001512_pt1 | contig 20289 bp, 16 predicted proteins | sample Munlanlewell296A_FD_189080 | JGI IMG/M metagenome (GOLD analysis project Ga0265292, IMG submission 189080) | Leachate microbial communities from a municipal landfill in Southern Ontario, Canada - Leachate well 296A | ecosystem: Engineered > Solid waste > Landfill > Unclassified | place: Canada... | reverse complement strand
AAATATTCATTCTTTTTACCAACGATTGGCAACTCAAAGATAATGGATTCATGAACAACTTCTTTATAGTCTTCAGTTAACATTTCATGCTGTGAGATTGCGGTCTGGCATCTGGGACACCAGGGGACAGATTCATGACCTTTATATATCCAACCGTTATCAAAGCATTTTTTCAAAAAAAGCCAGATCATATAGTTGTTTTCGTCGCTCATGGTGAAGTAAGAATTTTCCCAATCAGCAAAGTAACCTAGGCGTTTTGACTGTGCCGTCTGAATACCGGAATATTTGATGACTCTGTCTTTGCAAAGCTGGACAAATTTAGCAATTGAAGCTTTAGTATCGCCTGGAATTAAATTCTCTATATCTTTTTTTGATTTAAGCTTTAACTCTTTTTCTACCTCAACCTCAACCCAAAGTCCCTGACAGTCAAAACCGTTTTGGAATTTTTGCTGATAACCTAAAAGGTTGAAAAATTTCCTCCATAGATCTTTGTAGGTTCTTCCCCAGGCGTGGTGAACCCCCATAGGATTATTGGCGGTGATAGGACCGTCTATAAAAGAAAAATATTTTTTTGACCGATTGTTTTTATGAAGATATTTATCAACAATCCCGTTTTTATACCAATTATCAAGCAGTTTTTTTTCCAGTTCAGGAAAATTCGGATTTTGTTCCACCGGTTTAAACATAAAGAATATTCTAACAACATCTTGGAGATAATTCAATTATCGGTTGATTTATTTATCTTTGGTGAGGTTAGAGTATGACCATAAAGTTAAATCAACATTTCCAGCAATAGCTCATCACAATATTTATCCCCAAACTTTAATTCCTTTTCCAATCTTCCAACCACTTTCAAACCACAGCTTAAATAAAGTTTTAAAGCCTGAATGTTTTCGGCGTTAACTCCTAATTTTATTTTCTTAAATTGAGGGTTCTTTTTGATTTCAGTAATTATTTCATCCATTAATCTTTTACCGATTCCTTGACCGCGGTAAGCCGGATTAACAAATACGCCAAAGACTTCAGCGATATGTTTAGTAACTGGTTTGTTGGTCCAATAAGCGCCATTCATGCCGATTACTTTATCCCCGTCAAAAGCAAAAAGGAAATAATTTTCATCTTTTTTCTCGCTTTGTTTCATTTGCTTTTGCCATTTTTCATCAGGATATTTAGCTATATCTTCATAAGTATTGGAAAATGCGGTTGGATTGGTTTTTAATGCCTCTAACCTTATTTCCTTAAACTTCTGCCAATCTTTTACCGGCAATTGTGCTATAACAATTTGTCCCATAAGATGATTATATCAAGACTTAAAGATTAATTTTTTATGATAGCATTAATTTATGGCTACCAACACATTATTTCTGCCCCAAATCAAAAAGGAAATTGCCCTACTTTTGATTAGAAAAACTTGCGATCAAGAATTAGATGAAAATCATTGTTCAAAAATTGCAAAACAGGTCCTTGAATTATTTCCAGAAGATATTGACATAGAATTACTAGAAAAAACCCTTCCAAAATTAAAAGAAATATATTCCGAACTAACACCACTTATTATTAAGTATTTAGGACTCATTAATAATGATAAAAGCAAAGAACAAGTTGGGTAAATAAAACAGAAAATTAATCATATCTTATATGGATCCAATACCAGAAGCTAAGCCACCTGTTCAGGTAGAGCAAAAACCATCAACTTTATCTCAGTTAACAACAAAGGGGGTAGAAGCTATTAAAAAAGTTTTACCTGAAAAAACACGTACATTGTTACTTAACGCAACTCAAATGCTGCAACGGGGAAAAGGAAGAAAAGCTTTAGAAATTCTTATTGAGCCCGTAACAACTTTAGAAGCTGGTGAAAAAAAAGACACTCTTCTTTCTGATAATTTACCAGTTGAAAAATCAGATATTAATCTCCGATATCAAAAGCTACAAAGTCGTATATCAGAGATTAAAGAGAAAACTAACTCAATCATAAAGGTTAAAAAAAGTATATTTGACATTGTTAAAATAAAATCATCAATAGAAAAACAGCAACTAACTATTTTGGAAGAAATAAAACAGAGTCTTATAGAAATAAGAAAAGAACACATCGCTTTTATTAATGAAGCTCTTCAGGATAAACAGTTATTGTCAGAAGTGAGAGAAGCTTATATAGAAGATTTTATTACTCCAGAAATTGATAGGTCAATGGATGAAACAAAAAAACAGGATTTTTTGAAAACGCTTAGAGCTTCCTTTGATATGGAAAGTCTTCCTGAAGATCAACAAAAACTTTTAGAACAGAAAATGGATAAATTTCTTGGTTATGATGGTGGTTTTTATGATTTGAGCAACGAAGTCAAGCAAAATTTTTTGGGTGATGGAAAATTTATTTTAAGACAAATTTTAAATGACCAAGCCGCGAATAATTTTAAAGATTTTGAGGAGAGTTTAAATCTTGAAGGAAACCAAAGTATTAAGCAGAGCCAGGTTCACCAAATGACTCAGGAAATTATGGATTTAGCAGAAGTTGATGAACGCCATAGTTATATAAACGAGTCTCAAATAAAAAAATTAGATATAGAAAGAAGAGCTAAATCAACTGTATTTATAAAGTGGCTCAAGTCGATGAAAAAATCTCAATCATTAGCCACTGATTATGGTGAATTGTTAAATGAGATTGATAATAAAATCTATCAAACAGCTTTAGACAAATCTCTTTCAGATACAGATGGAGGTTATATTGATTCGCTTGTTTACTATCCCACTCCAGATGCCATAAGGAATTTGGTAGTAATAGCAGCTGCTGATCAGTCAGGAAATCGGACTTTTCGTTCTAACGGGAGCTTGATTAATTTAGCAAAAAGAAGCGATTGGCCACAAATCCTTGATGAAGTGGAAAAAAAATATCCTACCTTGAAAAAAACCCGAACAATATTGGAGCATTGGAATTTTAATGACAACTATTACAACCAGCCAGATATTAGGGAAGCGGCTAATGATTTTACCTTTGGTATTTTTACTGAAGAAGGGAACAATCCAAGATTAACGGTAATTGCTTCAGAGGCTTTAGCTAACTCTTCAATGTTTAATGTACTTGTTAACCGTGGTTTAATTACAGATACGGAGGTTAAACTAATAGAATCTGCTCAAGAAAAAACTCACATAATGGAACGTGATCAAAATTTAAGAGATCAAGATATTCAGATATGTGATTATGATCTCAGTGGCGAAATTCAAAATAGCTGCCGGCCTTTGATGGAAAAACAAAGTAAAGGATTACAAATAGAAACTAACATTAACAGGTTAAAACACTTAGCTATCCTTAGCCAAGAAATTATTGATTGTCAGGACCCAAAGATTATTAATATTTTATCATCCGATTCTATTGTTAATTTAGTGTCTGGTTGCCGGCTTTCAGGAGAAAAAACCACCTTATTTATCAGAGCTCTTACTAAGTTTACCAGTGAAGGAATTACATCACTCAATCCTCTTTCAGACTTAATCCTAGGTGAAGGCGTTTTCCAAGCTGGAGACAAAGATAATTATGCCATTAAATTAATAAGCGGTGCAATGTCAAAACAGATTAATGAAATGATTGATCATTTAAGTCCGGAAAATCCCACGCTTAAAATTAATGATGAAAATTGGCAGTCGTTATTGTCCTCTTATATTATTATTCAAACTAATAACCAGGATGGAACCGAGTATTTTTCAAAACAAGCCGAAAAATTAATCCCAGCTCTTTTTCAAAATGATGAGGCTAAAGACTTTTGTCTAAATAAACTCAATGGTCTTTGGCACGATTATTTAACTAATGGAACTCCAGGAATAGTTCCACTTTCTTTATCTATGGTACCGGAATTAATCAGTTTTTGTCATGGAGCCGGACCCTTAAGTCAAATTGAATCTTTAGGATTAATGATAAAAGCTGTTAATCAAGCTGATATTCAACAGACAACAGCGGAACGAACTAAGGGAGAATTATTTACCGGTCTGCGCCAAATAGAAGATAGGTTTATCAAAGAAAAATGGTCGAATGAAGATAAGTCTGATTTTTATAATATTTCTAGAGATATACTAAATACGTCTCCTAGTATCTTTTCTGATTTTCTCAATCTTTTTCAGAATCTAAATCCATCAGAAATACGCCGTTTTACTAAAGACCTATATCCTCTATATCGAGCCAAATTAGCTCTTATCGAACAAACGGATAAATCAACAGGAATAAAGACTTTTACTAAAGAACAGTTGATGGCTTTAAGAACTGATATTAGAAGTTTTAGTGATTCTTTAAAAAAAACAGATAAGTCATTTGAAGTTCAAAAAACAAAATTATTAGAAGAGATAAGGTCTGTTTTTCAAGAGCGATTTGGGATTACAAAAATTCCTGAAGACTTTACTAGCGAGAATTCACGTTCATTTATAAATATTACCATGTATTTAGCTAATCTCCATGATAGAAAACCAGAAAAAGAAAATGTTCTGGGTTTTTATCTAGCTCTTAAGATTAATAATCGTTGGGATGATTTTAGAAAGGGAGCGGAAATTAATCCGGCTGAATATCTAACTACGGAGAAGAGCGAAACAATTAGAACATTTTTATCTAATCGTCAAATACTAAATCCATTAAAGCCAGAAACTTTGGGGATTACCCAAGAAGAGTTACCGGAATTTTATCGGCTTTTACAGCAAGAGTCTCAAAGTATTACAGTTGGTAATATTGAGACCATTGATGTAAAACTAAATAACGTCATTATCAACCTTCGTGGTCTTGAAGACTTGGATTTATACCCTGAACCATTAGATAAACAGCGAATGAAACTTCTAATTGATTTTGGTAATAAAAAAGTCGGCTCGGTGGTCGCTCGTATATATCAACAACTAAATGATTCTAAAAAACAGTTCCAGTTTTCAGAAGAAGAACTCCAGATAAAAAATCAAATAGAAACAATTATTACTGAAAATAATCTTCAGCTTAATTCTGAGACGATAAAAAAACAGTTTCAAGACGGTCTTAAACCGCTGGCAACTGTTATTAATCTTCTCTCGTTTACTCAAGATACCCAAGCAGAACAAGAAGTAAGCTCATTACGGCAGCTACTTCAACCTAAACCAGAAATAATTGATGTATTTAATCGCTTAGGAGAAGATTTTAAATCAGGTTCGGGGGCATTGGCCCTTTCCCAGGATTTGAGTTATCTCGACAATCTAGTTGTAAAAAGAGAAGATGAGATCAAGCCCGGAGAAAAAATTCTTCTTGCGGAATACATTGGCAGTATACGGCAACAAATGATTAAATTACAAACCATTTATGACCAAGTTAAAAATAAATTTACAGCAATGGAACAAGGTTATACAAATATTAGTAACGACCAATTAAAAGACAAAATGGGTCAAATAAGTCAGATAATCAATGCTCAGACAACTCAACAAACAATTACCAGCACAGTCACCAATGATCTTAACGTAATTATTGAAAATATCAGAGAATGTCTTTCTTGTGTCAGAGAAGGAAGTAATAATGACACTAATTTAACCTTTGGTGACGTTAACAAGTTTTATTTATATAGTCAGACAGAAGCTGGAAAAAAAGGAAGTTTGTCTGATGAAGTTGTTTTTGTTGAACCAATTACCCATAAAGATGGTAAACAGGAAATTACTTTTGTCTTAGATAAGGTTTATGGCACTAATACGCCAACAATATTAATTAATCAAATAGGCGCTGTACTTAAAAAATATCAGTCAATAAAGCAAAAATTTCCGAATATTAAGCTCTCTGTTTTTGTTTCTGGTTCAGCTATTTCTAGCAGTGGTTTGTCAACAGATTTATTAATACAAAATTTAAGAGAGAAGAATATTTTGGCTCAAGCAGAAGAAAATGTTGAAGTAAATCTTGCCGAATCAGCGGCTGGCGACCATTATGCGGAATTTGGAGGATCTCCTAGGACTTTTGGTGAAAGAACCGTGAATGGAGTAACGATTAGATAATTAATCACGATAATATCATTCATTCACTTTTTCCTTAGGAAGGCTGGAATGTCCCTTCGACTTCGGAACGTCTAACGTTCCTTCGCTCAGGGTAAACTTCTCCATTCCCTACTTTTTACGTAGAAATGCGGGAATGTCGAACTCTGAATCTTTAATCAACTCTTCATCATCAATATCGTCAGTCTCATCAATTATTTTTTTTTCTTCAGCTTCAGCTTTCATAGTTTCTTTCTCTTCTGTTTTTTCTTCTTTTCTAAAACGGAATAGTTTTAACTTCCCTTCATCAAATTTTGTTGCAATTAGCGTTACTTTAATCTGATCCATCATATTTTCGTCGATCACAGCGCCAAATTTTATATCCGCATCAGGATCAACAGTCTTGGCAATAATTGTCGCAGCTTCGTCAACTTCACTCATTGTAAGGTCTGGTCCTCCAACAATATTAAAAAGAACGCCTTTGGCTCCATCTATTGAAACATCAAGAAGAGGTGAAGAAATCGCCTGCTTGATAGCCGCCATAGCACGCTTATCACCGCTGCCAACACCAATACCCATTAAAGCGGTTCCGGCATTGGACATAATTGTTCGAACATCGGCAAAATCAACATTAATCAAACCCGGTGTAGTGATAAGTTCAGCGATTCCCTTGACGCCTTGATGAAGAACTGAATCTATTTTTTTAAAAGCTTCCGTAATCGGCGTTTTTTTATCAATCACTTGAAGGATTTTTTGATTGGGGACAACGATCAAAGTGTCAACTTTCTCTTTAAGTTTAGCGGCACCATCATCAGCGGCAATTTTCCTTTTTGTTCCTTCAAAATCAAAAGGCTTGGTGACAACCGCTACTGTTAATATGCCGAGTTCTTTGGTGATTTCGGCAATTATCGGCGATGCCCCTGATCCGGTTCCGCCCCCTTCTCCACAGGTGATAAAAATCATGTCGGCGCCCGACAACTCCTCTTTAAGTTGTTCTCTTGATTCCTCGGCTGCCTGGCGTCCGGTCTCAGGATCGCCTCCAGAACCTAATCCCTTTGTCAGGTTTTCACCGATTTGAATTTTTATTTGCGCTTTGTTATGGAGAAGCGCTTGGGCGTCGGTATTAACAGCTATAAAATCAACTCCGGATATTCCACCTTCGGAGATCATTGAGGAAATAGCGTTGCCTCCACCTCCACCAATACCGACTACTTTTATTCTGGCTGCTAATCCGGCCTTAGGTTTAATTAACATATTTCATACTAGTTCGTGACTAATTCAAGATTATGGAATGAACTGTTTAAAAAAATTTTTCATTTTTCCAATCGTTCCTCCCATGGAAAAATCCCGAAAAATCCGGTTAAAATTTTTGAAACTGGTTTCTTCTTTAGAATCGCTTTTCATACCATACAAGATAAGACCGACTGTTGAGGAAAACTGAGGATCGATAATCTCGTCGATCAAACCACTAATTTTATCCGGTACTCCTATCCTCATCGGCAAACCTACTATTCTTTTTCCCGTTTCAAGCATTCCGACAGTCAACGCGCCGCCGCCGGTAATTACCAGTCCTGAGGGAATTTCGTTAGAAAACCCGCTTTTTTCGATTTCCTCGCCGATGAATTTATAAATTTCTTCAAGACGAGGAGCGACAATCCCATCAACTAAGGTTTTTAAAGATACCTCTGTTAGGTTCTCGGGAAGATTAAGGTCAATTAATCTTAATTCATCTGTCTTCTTTTTATTTTTTTCTTGTTGATTTAAGGCGTCGTTTAAAAAAATCTTTATTTTTTCCGCCGAGTCCAAAGATACTCTCAAACCAACGGCGATATCATTGGTTATATGACGAGCTCCAACAGCAATGGACGATGAATAAGAAAGAGATCCGTCAACAAACAAAGTTATATCGATTTTCCCACCGCCAATGTCAACTACGCCAACTCCTAGTTCTTTTTCTGTATCGGTCAAAACTGCCTCGCTTGATGCTATTCCGGAAAAAATAAATCCGCTGTTAGCAATTCCAAGATCAGCAATACATCTTTCAATATTTTTTAGGTTTGTTTGTGAAGCAGTCACTAAATGAGTTTCGACTTCAAGTCTGACTCCACTCATTCCAATCGGATTACGAATTCCTGCCTGACCGTCAACAATAAAATCCCTTGGCGCCACTTCTATGATCTGTCTGGTCGTTGACAAAGAAATCGCCCTAGCCGCCTCAACCACCCGATCAACATCTTCTTCGCTAATTTCTCCTTGAGGATGGGAAACCGCCACCACTCCATGGGAGTTTAATGATGAAATATGAGGGCCACCAACTGACAAAAATGCTTGGTTAATTTTATGTCCTGCCATCCGTTCGGCTCTGGTAACGCTTTCTTCAACCGACTTGGTCACTTTATCAATATCGACAATCAAACCTTTTTTTACACCGTGAGACGGTGTCGAATTAAAACCAATTATTCGCAGTTCCTCATTATTCTGCGATTGAAGTCCGACAATTGTTGCTACTTTCGAACTACCAATATCGATACCGCAAATTAGTTTATCTGCCATAATTTTTCAACTAAAACGTTACGATCGGTTTATCAAATCTAAAATCTATTTTTTTAAAATCCCGTCCGGCAATTTTAAATTGTTTGATAATCGTCTCAAACTGATAAAGCTGGCTATTTTTTTCTTTGTTCAATGAAAAAACTATCTCTTTATCTTTTAATTTTAATGCTAGCATATCTTCACCGCTAATATCAAGACTATTAATGGGTAGACCTAAAGACAGGCCTTTGTTTAAGTAGTTTAATCCTAATTTTAAATCAGTGAATGAGATTGTTTGACCAGAGTTAAATGAAGAAAAATCGATTTTTTGATAGTAGTTGATTGCCGGTAACTGCTTAACGTCAGCCTTGACTTTACTTATTACCCTACCATCTTCTCCTAAAAGAAAAAAACCGCTAATCGTTTTTAAGCTTGCGATCGGCTCTTGTACTTCAACATAAATTATTAACTTTTCGGGATATTTTTTTTTGATATTTATTTTTTTAAGTTGAGGATTTGCCTCAAATAGCAAAGAAGCCAGTTTTTTTTCATCAAAAAACACTATATTGGTTTTGTAAATATTATTTAAACCCTTGAGATTAATTCCTTCCGGGCCGCTAATTTCAATTTTTTTTATTGATAAAAAACTATCGCCAATAAATGAAAGCGTAAAAAAAATCAAGACCGTTAATAAAATAAAAAATATTTGGCTTTTAGCTCTCGAAGATCTCTTTAATAATAATTTGAGATGCATTTTTTCTTATTAAAAATTTTGTTTTAGTAAAGTTTTTTTTATAAAAATCTAGATTATTAATCATTTTATCAATTAATTCTAATAATTCCCCACTTGAATTACCTTGGGAAAATATTTCGCCTATCTTTAATTTTTTAAATATTTCTGCTTGTTTTTGCTGTTCCCCTCCGGCCGACCAAGGAAGAGGTATAAAAATTGTCGGCTTTTCCAAAGCTAACAGTTCAAAAAAACTATTAGCTCCGGCCCGACTGATAACTAAATCAGACTTATCGTAAATCGATCCAATCTCCTCGTCAAAAAAATGCTTGACTAACAAATAGCGCATTTTTCTATCTGCAGGTAATTGATTCCTGATATCATTAAGCATTTCAAAATCTCGATATTCCTGCGTGTCTCCGGACTGGTGAATAACAATGTATTTTCCCAAAAGATCGTTGATAATTTCCTTAATGATAAGGTTTATACCATGGGATCCAAGAGAACCGCCAGTTATATAAATAACCGGTTTGTCTTTCTGAAAATTGAGAGGATTGGCCGACTTATTGAAAACCGATTTCCTGATTGGATTTCCGGTTAGGACTGTTTTTTTACCGGGAAATTGTTTTAAGCTCTTCTCAAACGAACAAAAAACTTTTTTGGCAAATAAGGCGATTATCTTGTTAGTCAGCCCGGGATTAATTGTCTGTTCATGGGTATAAACTGGTATTCCCAGAAAAAACCCAATTATAGATACGGGCAAGGCAATGTAACCACCAAAACTTAAAATCACATCAGGTTTTTCTTTTTTTAAAATACAAAGCGCCTGAAAAAAACCGATGGGAGTTTTAATAACGTTAATAATTGATCTTAAGGATAAAAATCTTGTTAACCGGCCGGCTTCAAAGGAAATAAATCGGATTTTACGTTTATTAAGCTCTTTATAATCTAGAGAAATTGTTTTCTCTCCTCCAAGCGGATACTTTCGACCTACATAGACAATCTCTGTTTTTTCTTTTAAAAGAGAGTCATTGATACTATCAATTAAGGCTATGGCTGGAGTCGAATGAACACCGGTTATTAATAACTTCATAACTTATGCCGCCAGTCTAGATTTTCTGGCAATATTTATTAAAATTCCCATCATAGAAAAACATACCAAAAGATTTGATCCGCCGTAAGAGATGAACGGCAAGGGTATTCCGGTTAATGGAACCAAGTTTACCATGCTGGCTAAGTTTATTATAATCTGCAGATTAAAGAATGCAAAAATTCCGCCGGAAAGCAGCCTCCCGAACCGATCAGAACTTGAATTCACCACCGCCAAAAGTTTATAAATTAAAACTAAATAAGCAACAATTAGAAGAAAACTACCAATAAAACCTATTTCTTCACCAATAATGGCGAAAATCGAATCAGTATGAGCCTCTGGAAGGAAAAGGAATTTTTGTCTTGAAGCGCCCAAACCCTGGCCTAACAAACCGCCGTTTGATAAAGAAATCATAATTTGATTAATATGGTATGTAATTCCCAAGGGGTCTAAGCTCGGATTGAAAAAAGCCAACAATCGCTTAAAACGGTATGGGGATACTTTGATTAAAAAAAGAAAACCGAAAAAAGACGCCGGTAATAGAAAAATAAGATAATGAAGTTCGATTCCGGCTAAATAATACATTATAATGCTCAGAAGAAAAATTATCGTGGCCGTACCCATATCCGGCTGAAGAAAAATTAAAAACATCAAAAGACATAGAAGGATCAGAAAGGAAAAAAATCTTTTTCTTTCCCGGCTGATAAACCAAGAAGATAGATAAATCACTACCGATATTTTCGCTAATTCGGTCGGCTGTAGGGCAATTATTCCCAAATCCAGCCAACGCCGAGCACCGCCGATTTTATTTCCCACCCCGGGAATCAAAACTAAAAAAAGCAAAGCGATCGTCGACAGCATTAAAATAAATGATAGATAATAAAGCTTGTGATAATCAAAAAAAGAGAAAAATACCATTGCGATAAGACCTAAAATTATCCAAATGAATTGATATTTAAGATAATAAAAACTGTTGCCTGTTTCAGTGAAACTCCTGACTGATGATGATTCAAAAACAAAAATCAAGCCTATCAGGGAAATTAAAACGGGCAAAAAAAATAATAAAGTGATTGATTTATTTTTTTTATTGAGATGACTAGTTCTTCTTTTCATTTCCAAGAGTTTTAATAAAAAATTGAAATAAATCTCCTTTTTCCTCAAAGTTTTTCCAGATACTATAACTTGGCGATGCCGTTGACAGTAAACAAACTGTCCCTTTTGGAGTATGTTGGTAGGCGAATTTAACCGCTTCTTCCATGTTTCTTGTCAATAAAATTCGCCTTTTATTTTTTTCATTTTCGGGAAGTAATTTTAAAATCCTTATTCCCGTTTCCGGAAAAAAAACTATGTTGGGAATCTTATATTCAATGATATTTTTCACCAGATCAGAAAAATTATATCCTCTATCCAGACCGCCTAAAAATATTGTCCCGATATTTTTTAAAGTCTTTACGGCAAAGATTGTTGATTCCGGAGTAGTAGAAATGGCATCGTCATAAAAGATTATTTCGTTAAAACTGCCGACTAGCTGGAGTCTGTGACGCAGCGGTTTAAAGTTTTTTATTGCTTTTGATATGACATCGTCGCTGATTTTTAAAATGTGAGAAACCGTGACGGCCGCTCTAATATTATCCAGATTATGTTCACCTATAAGCGGTATTTCTTTTTCACTTAATAGAATCTTTGTTTCATACGGAATAGTCTGACAAATTGTTTGCTTTGACCATAATTCCAACTGGCTGAACTTAGGATTAAAAACAAAGTAATCGCTTTTTTTAACGAATTTTAAAATGTTCTTTTTTGCTTGGTAATATGCCTCGACTGTTCCGTGATAATCCATGTGTTCGGGATATAAATCTAGAATAACTGAAATCCGCGGAGAATAATTTATATCATCTAATTGATAACTGGAAAACTCACAGACAAATATATCGTCGTCATTTATCGGATTAAGCAATATTTCTAAGGCCGGCTGGCCGATGTTGCCGACAAGAAAAGACTTTTTGCCGGCCGCGACTATGATTGAATGAATTAAACTGGCAGTTGTGCTTTTTCCTTTTGTGCCGGTGAGACCAATTACAGTATTGTTGACATTAGCTAAAAAAATATTTGAGGCAGTGGTATACGGTATTTGAACCAATTTTTTCGGAATCCCCGGAGTTTTAATTACTAAATCATAACTTTTTTGTTTGTCTAAATATCCTGATCCATCTTTAATATCTGCAATACCGATTTCACATTCAGGGACAAATTTTTTTAGGAACTTTTCCGTTGCCGCTCCTTCTCTACCATAACCGAGTATCAGTATTTTTTTATATTGTTTAAGTTGATCAATTTTCATGTTTTTAAATCTAAATTTAGATTTTTAATAATAATATCTTCATTAAATTCTCCCTTGCTAATAACTAAACTTAGTGCTTCATTGGCTTCCTTAAACGTTCCAACACAGTCAAACGGCTTCATCTGTCCCCTCCCTAAAAGATCTTTATATAATGGCAGAAGCGACTCATCAGCAAACAGATTTTTTCCAAAAATCTTTATTATTTTATCTTTAGGTAGATAAGCCGCCAATGTTAGAAAAACAAAGGCGCATTTCGCACACTGCCCGCACCAAAGTTTATCTATTTTATTATTTATTTTGCTATTTTTATTGCAACTGGAAAAAACGGAAAAATATTTTTCTTGTTTGGCGAATTCTTTAATGATTTCCAGCTCCGAATACTTTCTCAGAATCGAATAAGTCGTAACCTCCGAGGTTACGAAGCGTTTTACATAGCGCTGAAACATCTGTTCAAACTCTTCGGACTTGCTCCATTGATGGTTGATCGTTTCACCTAAATACTTAACATTCCCCTCATTAGCACTTTTTTCTTGGGCTAAAATAACTTCGGAAAAACCATAAATCAGAGCTAAAAATAAACCGGTAAAAGCATAAATTGCTGAAATTGGTACATGACCGTTAAAGCTTCCTGGTTTTTTATTTAAATTAAATAATTTTTTGTCCATTTCCCGCTCGACCACTAAATAATCTATCCTCATTAATTCTAAAACTTTTTTCTGGATGGCAAAGTCGCTATTTTTATTTTTTAAAACATAACCCGTAATATTTTTCCTTTGTTCCTTAAGTAATTCCGCCATCACAATCGAATCCTTCCCTCCACCAATTCCAATTAACGTTTTATCTTTTTCTTTTTTAAACGTGGAGCCCTGTATCGTAGATCGTTCACGACTTTCTGGTACTGGGCCAAAATCTACTAATCCTAATCCACGAAAATCTATCTTATTTTTATAGAAAAATTCTCCCAATCCTTTGGTGTAAACAGTATTCCAAAAATTAATCTGTTCTTCTGTTAAAAAATATTGAGTATTAATATTTCTCGGACAGTAAAGCTTGTAATAGCTTATGCCAAGAATTAAATGAAGATTTTCCAATACTTTGTTCAATAAATTTGAAGAAACTGTCGAAGGAATTGCTTGCGGAAGAAAGATTTTTTCAATAAAATCAAGCTTTTTTCCATCCTTAAATATCAGTTGATAAATAAAATCAATAGCGGTTCTATCTTTACTTATTTGATATTTTTTGAATTCGAATGAATCGGCTTGCCATTCCATATATAAAATTATATCTTATTATCGGTGTTTTTCATTTCATAAACGCCAGCATCAAACCAAAGATGGTGAAGATGATTGAAATAAGCCAAAGACGCATAACAATTTTTGGCTCCTCCCAGCCTTTTAGCTGAAGCCAGAGATGAAACGGAGAAACAGGAAATATTTTCTTTTTAAAGTATTTTTTTCCTATTAGCTGAATAAAGGAACTGGCTATCTCGATAACAAAAACTCCGCCTATTATCGGTAGTGCAAATGATTTACCCAATATCAGACCTATAACCGCATAGGCAGCTCCGAAAGATAGTGCGCCGGCATCACCAAGCATAATTCTTGCCGGATAAATATTAAAGTATAAAAAAGCAATTAAGCCGCCCAACCAGACAGCGATAAAAATAGATGACGGAACATCGAGAAAGGTTCGAGAGATTGCCCAAAATCCAGCCAGCGCGATCATCATAACCCCGGATGCTAATCCATCAAGTCCGTCGGTGATATTTACGGCGTTGGCAAAGGCGGTGATTACAAAGGTGGCAAATGGAATATAAATAAACGGTGTTTTAATAAGCCCGATAAAAGGAATGTGTATGATATCAATCTTTAAATCTGAGTATAACCACCATGCGGCAATAGAGGCAAGAATTATTTGAAGAATTAATTTATGTCTGAGCCTGAGACCAAAAAAAGGTTTCTTTTTCCAAAAAAAAATTTTATTTAGGTCATCATATACGCCAAGAAGGGCAAATCCCAGGAAAGTAAACAGTATGATTTTTACTTCAGCAAAAATTGAAGGATAGTTAGAACTGATGGACCGGTTGAAAATAATAAAAAGAAAAATAAAAAACGAAAATAAAAGTATTGTCGTTGAAGTTATTAAGATGCCTCCGCCAATTGGCGTCCCGGTTTTATGTTGATTATATTTATCAAAAATCGGGGTCGGCTTATTAAAAGCATCTCTGGTTTCCTGATGTCTTCTCTGTAGTTTTAATTTATATAAAAAATTAATAAAGGGGATCATGAGAAAGAAATTGGTTATAAAAGAAACAACTGTCGCAAATAAAAAAATCGACATAAATAAATATTAAATTAAAAAAATAAAATTGAAATTTTTGGTATGAATATAATACCGGCAATGATAAAGGCGCCTATTGCGAAAAATAGCATGGATCCGGCGGCGATATCTTTTGCCAAGCCAATATCTTTTCTTTTTTCAAGATCTATCGCGTCATTTGTTTCTTCAAATGCAGTGTTGGCAGTCTCAATTGCCAGACCAACAGTAATTAAGGTAAAAATTGTCAAAAATTCATTATAGGATATTTTAAAATAAATCCCGCCGAGTATTGAAAGGAGTGAAAGAAAGAGGTGAATTTTGTAGTTTGGTTGGGTTGATACTGCCCAAACTACTCCTTTAAAAGCGTTTTTAAAAGATATTGTGTGTTTTTTCATATTATTAGTTTAACTAAAACTTTTGCCAATTTGTCACTATCGTGTCTAAGAATACTTCTTTTTATCTTTTCTGATTTGTCAAGGACAATCTTTCTTCTATCAATTAAGTCGTCATAAACAATAGTATATGATGAATTTTCTTTCATATCATCTATTACCGGTTTTTCGTTATACTCCTTATACCAGTTAATTACATCCTGATCGATCTTACCATTATTAATCACTAGTAAATCAACCTTTCTCCCTAAATATTTATTAATATCAAAAAAATGATCACTAACCTTATAGTCATTTGTTTGACCTGATTTTGTCATTAAATTAATAATAAAAATCAACTTTGCTTTTGTTTTTTTTAGAGCTTTTCGAATGTCGGAAACTAAAAGAATTGGGATGACACTTGTATAAAGATCGCCCGGGCCAATGACAATATAGTCGGAATTAATAATCCTCTCAATCGCTTTTTGATTAACCTTAACCTTTGGTTCAAGATAAGCATTGATAATTTTTGTTTTTTCAGGGTTGTTTTGATCAATTTTTCCTTCTCCTTTAATTACCTTCCCCGATTCATATTTAACACAAAGCTGGGTTTGGCTAAAAGTAACCGGTATTATCTGCCCCTTTGTTTTTAAAACATAATTAACTGTATCTAAGACCTCTTCGTAGTTTGATGAAACTTTTTCCAAGGCCGATAAAAAAATATTTCCGAAATTGTGGCCTTTAAAATCACCCCTCTCAAAACGATATAAAAAAAGCTTTCTCCAAAGTAAAGGCGCCTCTGAAAGAGCAACTAAACATTGTCTTAAATCACCTGGCGGTAGCACTCCCAGCTGATCACGAAGTCTTCCGGTTGAACCGCCTGAATCCATCATGGTGACAATCACTCCAAGATCAAGCGGATATTTTTTCAAACCAGTTAACACAACATAGGTTCCCGTTCCACCGCCCAAAACTGTTATTTTTTTCATAGTATATTTTTAACCTTATTATTGTTAAAAACAAACATATTATCTTTTACATCTTCGCAAATTACCTCTCCTGGTCCTATTAAACTATTATGCCCGATTTTGATACCGGGTAAAATACTGACATTTATTCCTATTTTTGAGTTGGCGCCGATAATTACTCCCAATTTCGTAAGATTGGTTTTGATTTTTCTTCCTGAAACATAAGAGTCAAGACTGGCTTCGTCAAAGCGATAGTTTCCGGTAACTGCTCCCGCACCAAACAAAACATCATTGTCTAAAACTGAATCTCCTATATAATTCCGATGAAGCATAACTTCTTCACCTAAATATGATCTGGTAATTTCACTATATCCGCCAATAAGAGAATTTTTACCAACCATACTGTTTACCACCATAGAAAAACTGCCAACAACAGAATTTTTGCCGATATAACATGGTCCGACGATTCTCGCCTGATTCATAATTTTTACATTATCTTCAAGATATACTTCACCGATTATTTCTGCGGATTTGTCAATACTTACATTTTTGCCGCGATAATTTTTCAGCTTGCTTAAAAAAAACCGGCTCATCGGCAGTATCTGCCACGGATATTTCAATGCCAACCAAATATCCGAATATCCCAAACAATATACGGATTTTGATTTATTAAGAAGACTATTAATTGCCAATTCATAAACGTCGTCTCGCTTAGAATTTGTCTCTTCAATTGCTTTTATCAAGCCGTCAAAATCAGCAAAATAATCAACGACCAACCTTACATATTTTGAAGGAACTTTATCAGGATCTGGTTTTTCGATAATCTCAACCGGCTTATCGTCAATGAATTTAATATACCCGCCTGGAAAATATTCAGTTACCTCTTTAGCAGATAAAACAATATCGAAGTGTTTTTCATCTAACTTACCAGTTAACTTGTCCATTAATTCAGTAGAAAATATATCTTCAGCATTAATAATTAAAGCGTCTCTATTAATTAAACCTTTACAAGATAAGACGGCGCCAGCCATACCATTAGCATTGCTTTGTTTTATTAATCGAATATCTTTACTGAGCCATTTGGAAAAATCATTTTCATATTCTGGATTGATGACAATGGTAATCTTGTCGCAATATCTTTTTAATTTATCAACTTGATGACAGATCAACGGTTTACCATTAAAAAGAAACAAACTCTTCTTTTTTAACGGCCAGAATCTGCTACCGTCGCCGCCGGCAAGAATTACGATGTTTTTTATTTTCATATATTATTTAAACTTTTTTTATCCTACCGCCAAGGGAACTGATTTTTTCTACGAAATCTTCATAGCCGCGCTCAAGTATTGAGGCGCCATAAACCACCGACTCTCCTTTAGCCAGCAAACAGGCAATGACCAAAGTGGCGCCAGCCCGTAAATCGGCAATATTCAATACTCCTCCATGCATCTGTTGACCTCCATGAATTTTAATTGCTTGTTTGTATTTTTTTTCTTGATCATAATTAAAGAAAAAGTATTCTGACGGCTTATTAATTTGAACATCAATATAATCAATTGATGCCCCAAGCTTTTTTAATTCTTCAACATAGGCAAATCTGTTTTCAAAAACTCTTTCAATAATAATCGAACTTCCTCGGGCTTGAGTCATCAAAACCGCCCAAGGCGGCTGCCAATCAGTCATAAATCCAGGATGAGAGGCTGTCTCAATTTTAATCGATTCCAATGTTCTAGTACACTGGAATCTCCATGTTTCGTCATTGATTTTTTCTACTATTGCGCCCGCTAGTCTTAACTTTTTAATAAATGTATTTATATACACCTCTCTAATGGGATAAATTGTCACATCCCCACCTGTTGCCATAGCCATGACAGCGTATGTAACTGCTTCGTTCCTATCACTGGGAATCGTATATGAGTTTTTTTGAACTAACTTACTAACTCCATTTACAATAATAATTCCGTTATTTCTTTTGATATCTGCCCCTGACTGGTTTAAAAAACTAATCAAATCATCTATCTCCGGTTCAAGAGCTGCGTTTTTGAAAATTATTTGACCATTACCAAAAACTGACATCATTACTAAAAGCTCTGTAGCCGTATGCGATTGTTTATTAAAAATATACTCACCATATGGTTTTTTATCCATAATCGCCCGGTAATAGCCGGTAGATGAATCATAATTTATTTTTATTCCTAATTTTTCTAATCCTTCGATAATCCTGTCAATGGAACGGGCGCCCAACCGACAGCCGCCAGGATTGGGAATATAACATTTTCCAAATTGATATAAAAGAGGCGCAAACATCATAAAAGATACTCTAATTTTTGAGGCATGAAGCAGATCGACTTTGTTGAATTTTATAGACTTGCCGATAATTCTAACTGCATTTTTTTCAATAAACTCGGCTACACCCCCAAGCTGTTTGATAAGATGAAGCAACTCAAAGACATCATTTATTCTGGGAATATTTTTTAAAATCACTTCTCCATCGAAAAGCAGAGCGGCAATAATCACCTTTAAAGCAACATTTTTTGCACCAGACAGTTTGACTGTTCCTGATAGTTTTTTTCCTCCCTGAATTATATAGGCGTCTTCCATAATTAATTACAAATGACAAAATTCAAATGTCAAATGAATAATAAATAATAAATGCTTAAATATTAAAACATTTTATATTTAAAATTCATTTGTCATTTATCATTTGTAATTTGACATTAAATTACGATTACTTCCTCCTCCAACTCAATCCCATACTTTTCCCTTACTTTATCCTTAATTAATTTTAACAATTTCTTTAGATTGTTAATATCACTTTTTGCCCCGTCTTTATTAATTATGAAATTACCATGAGTTTCTGAAACGGCAAAACTTCCGACATTAGTTCCTTTCAGGCCTAGTTGATCAATTAGATAACCAACCGAGTTTGTTGGCAATCCCAATCTTATCTTGTCTCTTTCAGAAATATTTCTAAAAAAACAACCACAGCTTGATACTCCCTTTGGCTGAGTTTGAGTTCTATATAAAATTGCCTCATCCGCTCTCTTTTTCAATACAGTCGGGTCAGTTTTTTTAAATATAAAAATAACATCGACTAAAATTTCATGACTATTGTGAAGAGTGCTGTAATCATAACCGAAATTAAAGTATTTTCTGTCAACTGTTTTAAACTGACCATCTCTTTGTAAAAGGACTGCTTTTGTTATACCGTCTCTAAAATATCTTAAAGGCCTTGTCCATTTAGAGTTCATATAGATTGCTCCGCCGATTGTCCCCGGCAGTCCTTTATGATATTCTATTCCCTCATATCCGGCTTCTATCATCTGATTGACAAAAAGACCGGTTGGATATCCTGATGAAACTAAAACTTCAACTTCCTTATTGGTTTGTTTGATAACTTCTTTTTTGATGTAATTATTTCTTATCACCAAACCTTCGATTTTATCTTTAGTAACAGCAATATTTGAGCCTCCTCCCAAAACAAATATCGGCAAATCAAGATCATGAGCGGCTTTAACGGCTTTCTGCCAATCATTTTTTGATTTAGCTTCAAAATAATACTCGGCCTTTGTTTTTACATGAAGAGTCAATAAATTTGTGAGATCTTTGTTTGTTTGAATTTTATCTTTTCCTAGAACTACCTTTAATTTCTCAAATTTTGTCATTTTAAGTTTTAAATTTTGATTTGACTATCCTAATTATACCATCTGATAGCTTATAAACATCGCCTGCCCCCATAGTAATTATGACATCATCTCTTCGAACCGATATTCTTAATCTTTCAAGTAAAACAGCTTTGTTATCTATAGAAATAACATTGTCATTTCCTTCTTTTTTAGCTTGTTTTTCAATATCCATTGAACTGATTTTAAAGTCAGAGCTTATCTCTCTGGCTGAAGCAAAAATAGGCAGAACAAAACTTAAATCAGCCAAAGATAGGCTTTTGGCAAATTGATTAAGTAAGGAGGCTGTCCGTGAATAGGTATGGGGTTGAA